>Ga0081535_100409_pt1 | contig 31769 bp, 26 predicted proteins | sample HotLakmasection3_FD_71020 | JGI IMG/M metagenome (GOLD analysis project Ga0081535, IMG submission 71020) | Hypersaline microbial mat communities from Hot Lake, Washington, USA - Section #3 (SPADES assembly) (version 2) | ecosystem: Environmental > Aquatic > Non-marine Saline and Alkaline >... | reverse complement strand
CACGGTCACACAGGTTATTCGGGAGGACAAGCAATGCTGGGCGTTTCCCCTTGCCAGCGTTGCTTGAGGACATCCCCGTTTGGTCGTTGGCGGTGGGTGCTTAAGCGTTCCAGTTCTGCCTCATCGGCCCAGATGATCCAGTGTTTAGGGGGTTCTGTCTGCTGTCTGGCCTTCACCCATCCGCGTTGCACCCAGTTGTAGAGGGTCATCGTCGGCATGTCCAGCTTGGCGGCCAAGTCCGGCAACCACCATTCGGGGGGCAGCAGTGGTGCTTTTGCCGGAGCGGCTGAGGGAGAACTGAAGCCAAGCCGCCGAATTAACGTCTGCACCATTTCTGGATTAAAGGTTTGACGGCGCTTTGGAGGCCGAAACCCGTCTTGATGCAAGCAGTCAATGATGTCGTGGGTCGTGAGATTGGACTGGGTTAGTTGTTCAAGGCGTTGACAGAGTTGCGGGTAATAACTCAATTGAGTCCACTTGGCAACCGGGCGCGTGATCTGAGCCTGACTTGCGTCACCACCCGCCCATTCAATTGTCACCTGCACCTGCTCCGTGTCGCCCACCACGCTCACGAGAATACGGTCAATCATCTGTCGAATCACCTCTTTGCGCTGAGCCAGGGTGGTAGTGGGTGCAAACCAGAGTGTGGGTAGGCTGGCTGCCAGCTGCTGGATCTGCTCTCTCTCCTCGGGTGAGAGTCCCTTCGGTTGCGCCTGACAAAAGCGCTGGTAGTCTTCTTGCAGGAGTTGCTGGGCCTGCAAGGCGGCTTCCCAGTCTTGCGCCAACTGTCGGGCAACTAAGCGATTTTCTGGTTCCACCAACTGGTAATGCCGCCGGGCCCTATTGGTATCAAGCTGAGCCCGCTCCAATCGCTGTTGCCACAGGGCATCGAGTTCGCTCCGGTCTTGCTCCAAATGGGCCGCCGCGGCCAAGGAAAGCTCTAAAGCCACAGGTTCCAGGGCGCGTAGCACCTGCGCGGTGACATGCTCATCCAGACAGGTCCCCGACACGTGTTGGCAAACTGGTCCGCCATAATCGCTCATGTTTCGATTGCAAACATAGCGGTGGTACCCGCCCGCCCGGTGGTATTGAACCTGCAGGCGACGTCCACATTGCCCACACACCAGTAACCCACTCAACAGCCCCACCCCCTCTCGGGCATGACCGAGTTCATCGGCCCGGTTCTGATTCGCCTTCAGTTGAGCTACATTGCGCTGGTACTGTTGCCAGGTAATGTAGGCCGGATGGTGGTCTTGGATTAAGACCAGCCACTCCTCTGGGGGCTTGACGACACAGCCCGTATGGGGGCGACCGGCCTTCTTTTTACGGGCATCGACTTGTTTGCGTCCGTAGGCATAGGCTCCAGCATAGGCCGGATTCTTCAGCAGATTTTGCAAGGTCGGGCGATTCGGACGTCGCCATTGCAACTCCCCTCTCTCGAGGCCGCACAACACCCGCACCCCCACCTGAATGTCATGATTGACCAAATACCGTAGGGTAGCATTGAGGGTACCCAATTCCTCAAACTTGCGGAAGATTAAGCGTACCACCTGGCGCACTTGCTCATCCGGGTCAAACTGCACCGCCCCAGATGGACGGCGAATGTAACCGATGGGAACGTTGAACCCCAACTCGCCACGTTGGGCTTTCGTTCGTTTTCCCTGCATCATCCGTTGTTTCAAAAGATGTAATTCGGCTTCACTCATGGTGCCTTTTAAGCCCAACAGCAACCGGTCGTTGTACTGACTGGGGTCGTAGATGCCGTCGAGATCTGCTATCAACGTGCCGAAGAGGGCACAAATTTCCAGCAGTTGATGCCAGTCCTTGGAGGAGCGGGCTAACCGCGACATCTCAACTCCTAGAATCAGACCGACGTGGTTCAGCCCCACTTCACTGACCAGTCGTTGAAAGCCTGAACGCCCTTCCGCGCTACTGCCGGATTTCCCTAAATCTTCGTCAATGGTAAGGATACGCTCGGGGGACCAGCCCAGGGCTTCGGCTCGCGTCACTAAGCCATATTGTAAACGGGTGGATTCTTGATGCTCGCTCACTTGCTGCAGCGTAGACTGGCGCACGTAGACGACAGCCAGTCGGTCGAGGTGCGACCACTGGAGTTTGTCTGATGGCCCGAATCCAGAATTATGGGGAGGAGTCATGACGCACCTCCGGCTTGGATTGGGTCCTCAGGTGCTGCTCCAACATCTGACTGACCACACACATCAGGCGGTGGCGATTTGGCTGGGGCAGGCGGGCCCACTGGCTCTTCTGATTCAGCGGGCAGGCAGGCGGGGGGGCTCGTGTCGCTCGGGCATGAAAGAGCGTCCTCTGATGATTGGGTTGCCTTTATTGTGGCGACTGTTTTAACCAATCGCTGTAAACTCGCCAGACTGATTTTTGGATGCTGAGGCAACAACCGATTTATGGGGGCATTATGGCTGGTGCATTGAGTTCAACTTCCGCGATGCCAAGTAGTTCTGGGGCTTAGAAGACTTTATGAATATTGCCCCTACCCCTTTGAGCAATGCTGTTAACCTGTCTTTTTTGATGGTCAACCTCTCTGCCTGTCTGCTGCGGGAAGTGCGAACGTCGAACCCGCAAGCGGGTATCGTGGATCTCAAGGATTACTATCGAGGCATCCATTATGCCCGCGAAACAATTAAACTGCTTCCTATTAAACTGACAATGAGTTTAGTGGACACGATCCTGACAAAAGTAACGGAAATTGGATGCATCTATCCTCTTTCCAAGTCCTCCACTGCCGCTTAATTGGCAAAGGTATTGCTATTGGCAGATACTATTCCTATTCATCTTTGTTAGGTTAACTTAAAAACATTCAATCTTCTTATTAATTAATTATTGTTATGGGAACTTCAATCCCTCTAGTTTGTAGAACTAGCATCCAGTTTGGCATTACGGTCTGGCATTACAGCCTAATGCAGTAGAAATACAGCGCACAAGATACACCTGTTAGGCAAGCAGTTCTAATAAATCTCCAAAATGGAAAAGTAAATCTCTACAATGGAAAAGACATTAATCCCGTTCGTCACTAACTTTTGATAATAAAAACTGTTTATTTTCATACGAGTTTTATGGTCGAGCCTCCCCAAGGCAAGCAGTACTCACAACGATTTTGGAATGAAATTACTCCAGAGTCATTGGAGGCAAATTTAAGTCCCAGAGCATGGCGGCATGAGGCTACGGTGAACAGGCAGATTCAGGTCTATGCTCAACTGCATCTGCTGCAACAACTGATGGATTCGCTACCGGTTTGCATCTCATATGTTGACCAAAATCGCAACTATCAATATGCAAATATTACGTATCAAACCTGGTTTGGGTTAAAGCCGGAAGAAATTTATGGACAGCCCCTTGAGGTTGTAATTGGCACTGCGGCTTATCAAAAGGTTAAACCCTATGTGGACCGAGCTTTAGCTGGGGAAACTGTGACTTATGAAACCACGTTGCCTTATTTGACGGAAGGGCAGCGATACGTGCAAGCGACCCTTGTGCCCGATGGTAATGCCGATGGCACGGTGCGGGGGTACTTTGGGCTGATCCAGGACTTGAGCGATCGCAAAGCTGCAGAAATCGCCCTGCAGCGCAAAGTTGACCGGGAAAATACTCTTTGGCAGATTACTCAGCGAATTCGGCAAACCCTTGACCTGCCGAGCATTTTGGTGACGGCTACCGAGGAAGTGCAACGTCATTTACAAGTGGATCGCACCTTCATCTTTCAGTTCACCTCCAACCACACCGGGGAAATCATTCAAGCTACAACCAAATCAGAGTGTCCCCTCAATCCCTCAGTTCAGTTGTGGCAAGAGGAAGGGTTACGGCTCTCCTGCCTGCACTGCTATGGTCAGGGGACGGTCAAAAGCATTGTAGATATGCGGGTGGATCATGAACAGATATGCCTTGATTCCTGGATGGAGCCAATGGCTGCAAAATCAGCCATCATTGCTCCAGTGCTACAACCCCAGGCTAAAGGGGCTCCCGAACTGTGGGGATTTCTGGTCGTGCAGACCTGTGGAGACTATCGGCAGTGGCATCAGGGCGAGGCTGAACTCTTGCAGCAAGTGGCAGACCAACTGGCGATCGCCGTTCAACAATCTAACCTATTAGCCCAGGTCAAACAGCAATCTGAACGATTGACAGAGACTAATCGCGCATTGGAAGAAGCGAATCAACGGCTCAACAAGCTCAGCCGTCGTGATGGACTTACCCAAATCGCGAATCGCCGCCAGTTTGATGCGGTTTTGCGGCGCGAGTGGAAACGTTTGAGCCGTAGCCATTCTCCCCTTTCACTGATTATGTTTGATGTCGATCACTTCAAACATTACAACGATCGCTACGGGCATCCTGCGGGGGACGACTGCCTCAGAACGATCGCCCGCACCAGTCAGCAAGTAGTCAAACGTCCTTCTGATGTGGTCGCCCGCTATGGTGGTGAGGAGTTTGCAGTTATCTTGCCCAATACCAGCAAAGCAGGGGCGTTGAGGATTGCCGAAACCATCCGCAAAAGTATTCGCGATCTCAATCTCATCAATTTTGAAACTGACACCGAAACAATTTACGTCACGGTCAGTTTAGGTGTAGCCTGTCAAATTCCCACCCCCAAAACCTCGCCCCAAGGATTGATTGATGTTGCCGACCAGGCACTTTATCGAGCCAAGGAAGAGGGGCGCAATCGTTCTGTAATGGCGACTTCTGAACCAGCTTAACCGCTGGCTATGCCTAATCCATGTAGGATTTTTTGTTTGGAGCCGTGCAGGGTGCGGCTCCAAACAAAAAGTTCATACCCCCAATCAGTAATGCCTAACCGCCAGTTGCATTAAAAAATATTGTTAGTATTGCGACGACGAGTGCTAAGGGATCTGCGGCTTAATAAAATCCCCATTTTTGAGAGAGAAGGCTGGCTTTGCCAGCCTTCTCTCTCAAAAATGGGGATTTTATTTTCTTGCAAGTCCCTAAGGGGATGAACTTCAGGAGGGATAGAGCGGCGATCGCCATCGACGCAACCCCTAGGGAAAGAACTGTTTCAATACCTCAAGGGGATGCCGATCCCAGGTATCCACATGCTTGTAGATTAAGCCGTCAGAATTGATGGTGTAATTTGATGTGCCATTGAAGTGAACCTCTGGTTTCCAGGGTAATAGCAGAGTTCCCCGCACCATCCAATGTGCCTCAAGCGCATTTGGCGCAACTTGCCGAACATCGTGCAAATCAAGTTTGATGTGCGTGAAAAATAATTTTGCGTGGAAGCGCAATGACCAATAGACAACGCGATATACCCACTTCCTATGGAAAGTATTGATTGGATCTGTAAAACAAATATCTTGAGAATAAATGTCGTAGGAAATATCTCGCTCGAACAGCGGTGGCAAGTCCTGTTCCAGGGTCTTGATCAGATAGAAAATGCGCTCGTGGGAGATGCTTGTTGCTTGTGGGCGATCGCCTTTTACTCCGTTTTCAGATATTCCCATTTTATCGATTGATGCTTGTGATTAAAGTCCATTTTAATAGGTTCAATTTTTTAGCTAAATATATGGTCATAAATCAAGCCAGTGGGGTACGCCCCCACCATAGCTTTGTTTATTTATAGCTACCCACTGACCTGTCGAACAAGTCATCAAACAGCATCAATTATTCAAACATTCGCCAGGCTTTATCCCTGAAGATAACGCCTGGGTAAAACAAGATGTTTTCAAATTATCGCTCTAAAGACTGTACAGGTTGCCGTAGGGGGTCTTGAATATATCATCCGTCAGCTTCACTGCGGAGATGGGCAACACGGCTGAGCATGACTCCGTAAACGTTAGTAGAACAGGTCCATCAATCGCCCCATTCCTATAGCGAAACGCATTACTAAATGTAGATATACTGCTACTCCACACTGCTCCGTCAAACGCAAACGAGGTTCGCCAGTTAATCCAAAGAATGCTTAACTCCAGGAACGTAATGGTCAGAATTGATTTTCTCTCCCATAAAAATGTACATCACTAGATAGATATGCTTGTTAGTTCCATCCCTGAAGATAAGGATCTAAGCAATAGAAAAACCTTAAAGAAGATCATTGATATGGTTCAGCCTGCGATCGCCACTGATGTAGAAGCCACCCCTCGCGAGCAAAAGTACTTTCAGCAGCAACCTCGCTACGAGTCAGTTGTGCGGTTGCCGCAAATGTGGGCACTAGCTGCGGAGCGCTTTGGAGACACTCCGGCACTGCACGATCCCCATGCTAAGCCCGAAGTTTCCTACACCTATCGCCAACTGTGGGATAGTATTCAACAATTTGCGAGTGGCTTGCAATCATTGGGCATTCAGCCTAAAGCCCATGTCGCCTTGTTTTCTGAGAATCAGCCCCGCTGGCTGATTGCGGATCAGGGCATTATGACCGCAGGTGCCGTAGACATTGTGCGCAGTTCCCAGGCAGACCGCGATGAGTTGCTGTATATCGTTGAGCATAGTGACGCTACAGCACTGGTAGTCGAGAACCAGAAAACCCTAGAGAAGTTGAAAGATCACCTGGAGCATTTACCCATTAAGCTGGCAATTTTGCTGTCAGATGAAGACTTGCCGTCTGACACCGCCTTCAAAGTTGTCAACTTTTCCCAGGTGATGGAACAGGGAGCCGGACATTCTCTACAGCCCACTGAGCAAGCATCCGAAGCCCTGGCAACACTACTTTATACCTCTGGCACGACGGGTAAGCCCAAAGGTGTTATGCTCAGCCATCACAACTTGCTGCACCAGGTCAATACGCTGAGTGGCATTGTGCAACCCCAACCGGGCGATCGCGTCCTCAGCATTCTTCCCACCTGGCACATTTACGAGCGGACTGTGGAGTACTTTGCTCTGTCTCAGGGTGTCACTCTGATTTATACTGACCTGCGCCACTTCAAGCAAGATCTGAAATCACAAAAGCCCCATTTATTTGTATCCGTACCCCGCCTGCTAGAAGCAGTGCATGAGGGGATACAAAAACAACTGCAACAACAATCCCCAACGCGTCAGCAATTTGCGAAAGGTGCATTTGATCTCAGCCATCGCTACATCAAAGCTCGGCGCATTGCTCATAATCTCAGTCTGCAACAGACCCAACCAACTGCTGTACAACGCTGGCAAGCCCGTGCTCAAGCTCTGGCTCTGGCTCCTGCTCATCAAGTGAGCGATCGCCTGATTTATCAAAAAATTCGCGACGGTATTGGTGGTAATTTGAAGTACATCATCAACGGAGGGGGAAGCCTTAGTCCAGAACTAGATACGTTTTTTGAAGTCATCGGGGTCGAAGTTGTCGTGGGCTATGGCTTGACCGAAACCTCTCCAGTAATCACCGCTCGTCGTCCTTGGCATAACCTCCGGGGTTCAGCGGGGAAGCCTGTTCCTGGCACAGAGATTCGCATTGTTGACCCAGAAACCAGGGAGACGCGATCGCATCAGGACCAAGGATCGGTGCTGGCAAGGGGACCGCAAATCATGACTGGGTACTACAAAAACGTAGAAGCGACGGAGAAGGCAATCGATCCTGAAGGATGGTTTGACACAGAGGATTTAGGCTGGCTCACGCCACAAAAAGACTTGATTTTGACGGGGCGTGTAAAAGATACGATCGTCCTGAGTAATGGCGAGAACATTGAGCCAGAGCCAATTGAAGCGGCTTGTAACCGCAGCCCTTACATCGATCAGATGGTGGTGGTGGGGCAAGACCAGCGATCGCTCGGCGCACTCATCGTCCCCAATTTTGATGCGCTAAAAGCTTGGGCAGAAGAACAAAAGGTTGATCTTGATTTACCCGAAGAAGCCCCCTCTGATCAAATGACTTCTTATGATGCCAGCCAACCTGTTTGTGAGTTGTACCGTCAGGAACTCAATCGAGAAGTAAAAAATCGCCCTGGTTATAGCCGAAACGACCGCATTGGAGCATTTCGACTGCTCCTAGAACCCTTCTCTATCGAAAATGGAATGATGACCCAGACCCTAAAACTCAAGCGCCATGTCATTGTCAACCGTTATCAGGATTTGATTAATCAGATGTTTGATTAAGAGCTTAGGATTACGTACGAAATAAAACCCGGAATTTTTGATGAGAAGCGCGGCAATGCCGCGCTTCTCATCAAAAATTCCGGGTTTTATTTTATTGTCGATCCTTAGCAAGAAATTACAAGACCTTTGCCATTTTCCTAAAATCCCATTTTTGTGCAAGAAGATGCGGCAACTTCGCACATTCTTAGCAGGCGATCACAATTAGGAGATTTCTGAAGAAGAATATTCCGATTTTTTTGCCCATTTTTTTGAAAGAGGGCGCGGCTAAGCCGCGCCCTCTTTCAAAAAAATCGGGCAAAAAAATCGGGATATTCCTTTCTGGAGGTCGCTTTAGACTACGAAGCGATTGGCATTAGATCATCAATAGACAAATCATCCACCTTTGTTTCATGTATTGATGTTTCTTGAAGACTATGTAAGTGATGGTAAACACCTCTCTGGCGAAGTAATTCATCGTGGTGTCCCACTTCGGCGATCGCCCCCTCATTGAGCACAACGATTTGATCGGCATCTCGGATAGTGCTGAGGCGGTGAGCAATGATAATGGTGGTACGGGTACCAAGAATTGTCTGCATTGCTTTTTGGATAGCACGCTCCGATTCGTAGTCCAGGCTGGAGGTAGCTTCGTCAAACACCAGTACATCAGGGTCTACCAACAGAGCACGGGCAATACCAAGCCGTTGCCGCTGTCCACCAGACAGGCGCATACCTCGTTCGCCCACAATCGTTTGGTAGCCTTCAGGTAGTTGTTCGATAAAGTTCTCCGCCTGAGCAATGCGACAAGCTTCGCGCACCTGTGCCATTGTTGCATTAGGATTGCCGTAGAGCAGGTTCTCTAACAGCGTTCCGTTAAACAAATCAACATCCTGGTGAACGATCGCCAAACGACGACGGAATGAAGCAACATCTAACTTACGAATGTCTTCCCCATCAATCAAAATACGTCCACCATCAGGCTCAAAGTAGCGAAAAAGTAGTTTTACCAGAGTGGATTTTCCAGAGCCAGAACGCCCTACCAGTGCAATGGTTTGACAGGGTTCAATCAATAAGTTGATATCGTTCAAAACGGGATGTGTTGGGGTGTAACCAAAGGATAGATTGGAAAAGTGGACTTTGCCCGTAAAGCGGTATTGTTGGCGATCGCACGGCAATGTCGTAATTTCGATAGGTGCATCGCTGCCAGCGGGTTGCTGCATTAACTCATGGAAGCGCAGCATAGGGATATATCGCTTCGCTAATGTTTCTGTCAGACCGTGAATGGGTGAAAGCTCGGCATAAGCCATGTTGGCAATAGTAAATGTGGTAATGAAGTGTCCCAGAGAAATATGTCCCTGAGCCGCTGACAGCAACGTAAATGACAGCACCGTAAAGACACAGCACTGTACCAATGTATTCTGACGGCAATTTAGTTTGACATACCCTGTGTGAACACGGTGATGAAGAACTTTGTATTCCCGATCCAATCGTTCTCCCTGGCGTTTCAATTCGATCGCCTCGGTCGCAAAAGCTTTCACCGTTTTGATATTGTTGACGATTTCAGCAGTTCGGCTGTCGGTATCTTCGCGATAGCGTTCAACGCGCTTTTCCAATTGCACAATTTGTCGCAATCCCCGCAGATTCATGCTGAGAATACACACGAACGATGTCAGCAGGACGATCGCAATTTTCCACTCAATAAAACTGATAATGATAAAGATCCCGAGCAATCTACAGAGCTTTGGAATAAGCTGCCCGGCAACTTCCCCAAATGCCCAGGTGTGATGGGTAATGCCGCTGGTAATACGACCCGAAATGCGCCCGGAATTGTTTTCGTCGTAGAAGGCAACGGGCAAGGTCAATAGTTTTTCCAGAGACTTCCGAAAATGATCCCGTCGTGCTCGCAGTGCTGTACTCCAGCTGAGCCAGGAACTCACCCAGGGTTGAATTGGGGCACGCACCACCGTTGCCAAAAAAATAATGCCAAGTAGCACACTCAGGGTTAGATTGCGATCGCCAGGCAGTTCTGTCCAATGGGCGATCGTATCCACAAGGCTTTGCACAATGCCATCTACCGGCTGGTTCGACAGGGCATTTAAAAGTTGCCCCATTGTATAGGGAGCGACCAGATCAATCAGTTGAAAGCTACTAATTCCAAGGGTACTGAGCAATGCTACAAACCAATAGGGGCGGTAATACCCTGCAATATCTCGAATACTTGCCATTTCCACTCTTCACAGTGACGTCTTATAGCAAAGTTTCGATGAGTAAAAAGGAGAAGTCATCCGCGTATTCTCTACCTTTCGGCAGATGTCTCCACACAAGAAATATATGTTATTTGCTTTTATAAAATACTAAACAAATGCTAAACAGATAAAAATTTGTTGAGGATAAATTCTGATCTCTTGCAGGGGAAGGTTTTGGGATTTTTGGCATGAGAAGTTTAGGGGCGATCGCACTTTCATCCAAAAAATTTTCTTGATAGCCAGAAAAAATAATAATGGGTTCCTGCTTCAATTGATACCAGGTCAGCCCAGTATTAGTTGCCCGATGTTTTACGAAAAAATGGGATTGAAGGTGCAAAGCATCTCTTTTTCTAAAAGTTCCTTGTGCTGTTTAAGTCTTTGACTCTAGGTATAATTATTAGCGTATTTCTTTCGCTGGATAAACCATGTAATTGCACGCAGATATTCCTCTTGTGAGGCATGATTAATTGATAATTCGGTAGGACTTTTTGCCGATAACATAACAGCCTTGTGCCCAGAAGACTGAGCCTCCCAGAAATATGCCTTCAGTTCGTCATCCGACAGAGGTTCGTCTTTCCATTAAGACCATGTTTGAGCGACCGATTGGCGCTTTCGGTGACGGAGGGACATTACTTTTTCTCCATGATTTCTCCATGAATAGAGGGCACATCCATGCTAATCAAGAAATTAAGCACAGATTAAGATCAGGTTAAAACCTTGCTCTAGATATTCGGATTTTCTCTCCTTCATCTGAAAGTGGTTTGTGCTACTGATGGCAAGGTGACTCATGTTATGCTGCATCCTGTTGGTATTCCGTGCCAAACAGTACATACAGCCATTTATTCCACGCCATATACTCTGGGTAGCTTGTCGGAAGTTTTCCTCTTGCCTGGCTGATGGGAGTAGGGCTGTTTTTGAGTGAAGCGTTGATGGGTTACAGGAATTAGGGCGGCAGCATGAGTGCATCGGTCGGACAATGGATACTGAAAAATTTTGAGTTGCAGTGTGGAGTGGTGTTGCCTGAGGCAACTCTGACCTATGCAACCTATGGAGAACTGGCGGGCGATCGCCAGAACGTCATTCTCTATCCCACCTCTTACGGTGCTCAACATTCTGATATTGACTGGCTCATCCGTCCTGATGGCATACTTGACCCCAGCCAGTGGTTTGTCATCATTCCCAATATGTTCGGTAATGGCTTGTCCAGTTCTCCCAGCACCGATCCTGCCTGTGGTTTGCGAGAAGATGGCTTTTGGTTTACCCATTGGGATAACGTGCGGGCTCAGGAAGCCATGCTGCGGGAGGTTTTTGGGATTGAGCAATTGGCGCTGGTATATGGTTGGTCGATGGGAGCACAGCAAGCCTACCACTGGGGAACGCTGTACCCCGATCGCGTCGCTCGTATCGCTGCCCTTTGTGGTACTGCCCGCACCACAGACCACAACCGCATCTTTTTAGAAAGCTTGCGGGCTGCCCTGACCGCTGATCCTGCATGGAATGGTCGCCGCTTTGAGTCCACTCCCGATCGCGGCTTTCGTGCCTTTGCTCGGATCTATGCCAGTTGGGCAGCCTCCCAACCCTACTACAAGCAAGGGATTTACTATAACCTGGGCTTTGAGTCTCTGGAAGATTACTTGCAGCGGGGTTGGGAAGTGAACTATCGCAAACGTGACCCCCACAATTTACTTTCCATGATTGAAACCTGGTTGCGCTGCGACCTTAGTGATAACCCTATTCACAAGGGCAACTATGAAGCAGCCCTGGCAGCAATTCAGGCGAATACTCTGGTAATGCCGGCTACTACTGACCTGTACTTTACTCCTGCTGACTGCGAAGCCGAAGCCCAGCAGATCCCCAACGCCACCTATCTCCCGATCATTTCCATCTGGGGGCATCGCGCCGGAAACCCCTACCAGCACCCGCCTGACGAAGCTTTCATTCGCCAGGCTATTCAAACCCTTCTTCAGTCCAAGTAGTCTGCTCATCCTGTTGGAGCTGACCAACAAACAACACGCTTGCCGTTCTCTCAGAACCCTTGATTTTGCCTGTGCAGAGCGCACGCAAAATCAAGGGTTCTGGGAAAATGGCGAAGGGATTAGACAAACAAAAGAATTACTCTCGCGAGAAGCATTGCGGTAATGCTATATCTTCTCTCACGACTTGTAGGATTAGTGTCCTCGCAGGGACGTGAACCCTACAAGTCGTGGTTTGTATCATTTCTGGTAACGACAAAACTATCAATGCCGTGTTACTGGACAATGAGTTCAGGAAGATGAGAACAGTGATTGAAACCCCGGTTTGATAAGGGTTTCGTCTTTCGCTGCAACATCAAATGCTGCAACAACAAAACTATTGAGTGCTCAATTGTGTCGAATCTTCTGTCTCAGGCGAGAGAACCCTTGCGCAGATGAGATTACTTTTGAAATTACTTGAAGGATATTCGAATGCTGCGATCGCCCTTTATCGACAGTCGAAAGTGATTTATCAGCCATTGAGTATCCATTTTCCACCCAAAGCGGTAATGCTATGACGTATTCTGTTCGTGCTCTTTGTTTTCTGGGAATAGCTGTCTTGACAGCGACTCTGGTTGCTTGTACCCAAAGCCCTCAGCCTCCCCAAGCCGATTTACCCGAAGTTGTTTCCCCGGTTAATGACAAAGCTTTAGAGCCAGATGAAGGCTGGTCAGCCATTTTGGGCGCAACATCTGCCCCCGCAGGTTGGCGAGTGGCTCCCTGCGAGAATCCTGCATTACTTTGTATGGGATATGTCACCACAGACGGCGAAACCCTCTATATCTTTACGACCGGGGTAATGGATGGTGAAGCGGCTGGCTTTTTTACCAGCGAAGCTGACCTGGAAACCTTTGAGCCGCACCTCGATCAAATTATCCAGAAACTGGCTCTGTAAGCAACCCTAAGTGGGTAGCCACAAATAAACGAAGCGATGGTAGGCTGCGCTCCCCACTGGCTTTACTGATGACCATGTACTGAGTACATTCAACCGACTTTTTATGCGTGTTTAATCTGTGATGAAACGTTTTTCAATTCCCCTGGCATTTGTGCTTCTGACCCTTGCAAGTTGCAGTGTGTCTCAGGAAAGTACTTCTTCTTCTGGTGAGGCAGGCACACCGATTGTAGATACAACTCCGGCAAGTATCGATCGCCCCAAAAGCCCCGACACTAGCGATTATCCCGATCGCACGATTCAACCCAATGTGCAGTTTCCAGTCGTCGCAGAATCCGGCACTTGCCCAGAAACAGTGGCAGTGTGGGAGTTCTTGCTGGGGTTTGAAGGAGGGGCTGATCACACCGTTGTGGCAGATTTTGGGGCGATCGCCACTCTACCTGTCGAAGTCGTACAATCAGAAGCCCAGCGAGTTGTCTATGAAGCTCCCCTGAATGAGGAATTTGCGACTTGCGTGGGTACTGCCCGTTCTGAATACCTGAGCATGTATGCCTTTGAGTTTGGTGAAGGCAAGGTTCGCTTTGACCTGGATTTGACCAATAGTGATGGCTTCCGCGAGATTCGCTATGCGGATGTTTCTGTCAACCGACCTTATGTTTACTGGCGAGCAGCAGAATAGGGTTCTATTTGTTGGAGGGTAGTCCTCAAAGGGTAATGATTTTTGGGTGTGTGGGCGCTGCCCACACACCCAAAAATTATTACCTCAATACCACCACCCGTTGGAGTACTCTTAGGATTGAAAATAAACCCCGGAGTTTTGATGAGAAGCGTGGTATTACCGCGCTTCTCATCAAAACTCCGGGGTTTATTTTGTACCTGAGCCTTAGCGAGGTAGAGGCAAGATTACTTTCGTACAGCGTACTGGTTTGGCACAATTTGTGAGCCAAAGCGACGAGCATAAACCTGGGTTAGCTCGGCACCAAAAAACACGATCTGTGCCGAGTAAAAGACCCATACCAGTAGCACAATAACCGAACCCGCCGCTCCGTAGGCAGAGGAAAACCCGCTATTGCCTAAATACAAACCAATCAAGAACTTGCCCAGGGAAAAGAGGAGAGCTGTTACGGCTGCACCGAACCAGACATCACCCCAATTGATCTCTACATCTGGCAAGAACTTGAAGATCATGGCAAAGAGCAATGTGGTAATGGCGAAAGAAACCACAAAATTGAGTAGTTGAATAAGGGTATCCAGTCCAGGCATAACTCCCTGAAAGTAGGATGAGAACCCGGCAATCACAGAACTGGCGACGAGAGAAACCAGCAAGACAAAACCAATTCCCAGAATCATTCCAAAGGACAACAGCCGTTTATGAATAAAGCTCCAAACGCCTAAATCAGAGCGTGTTTCCACGTTCCAGACAATATTTAGAGAGGTTTGCAACTGCACCAAAACACCCGTTGCCCCCACAAGCAGGAGCACAATACTGACAATGGACGCTATCAAACCCGAGCTTTCGCCGGGACGATTAGCATTGTCCAGAACCGTCTGCAAAAACTCGGCACCACTGTTACCAACTAACGACTGGATTTGACCAATCAACTGCTGGCGGACATCAGCGCTATCAAAGAAAAGCCCAGCGATCGCAATCACCAAAATCAAAAGGGGGGCGATCGAAAAGACTGTATAGTAAGCCAGCGCCGCTGCTAGCAGTGATGCATTGTCTTCGTTCCACTCCTTGAATGTATCCTTCAAAAGTCGCCAAATTTGCTTTGGACCCATCGCATCTACTCCTGCTCAATCATTGCACTATCACTTCTTTAGGGCATGGTTCTAGAACATATTTCTAGGACATACCTCTAGGACATATCTCTAGAACACATTTCGAGAACATACTTCTAGGGCGTAACAAGCTCAGCATTGCGCTCCGCCAATACCTTTGCCCAGTCGCGATCGTGCTTCCGAATGTCACTGGCAGCAGGCATCTCGTCCAACCGCATAAGTTCTGAAATGGCAGCAATGTCGCGATCGCGCCCCATGCCTGCCACCGCCATTACCTGCTCTCCCTGGACATAGAATGCCAAAAACGTCTTTTCATCCAGGCTGCCTTGAATGATGACCTCATCCCAGTCCTCTGCATGCCCTACATAGCGCAGCTTTAGCCCAAATTGCCCCGTCCAGAAAAAGGGAACTGCTGTGAAAGGTGTTGAGTCACCCGCCATATTGATCGCGGCTGTGCGTCCCTGCTGGAGGGCAACTCGCCAGTGTTCTACCCGAATCGGTTCGCCCGTTTTAGCATAGGGAAACTGAGCACTGTCGCCAGCGGCATAGAGGTTAGGAGCGGCTTGCAGGAACTCGTTGACAACGATGCTGCGATCGCCCTCAGCCAGCAAATCTGGCTCCACAAAATCCGTATTGGGATCGACACCAATGCCAACCACTACGATGTCTGCCGAAACCGTTTCTCCCGTGTCTAGCATGACCGCTTGAACATGCCCGTTGCCAGAAAAAGCTTTTGCCTTTGCTCCAAACTTGAACTGGACGCCCTCTGACTCATGTACTTGCTGAAAGAGCTTGCCAATGTCTTCCCCTAACACTTTGGAAAAGGGCACATTGCTTGAAGCAATGACCGTCACATCTAAGCCTTGTTGCTTTAGGCTGGAAGCCACTTCCATGCCAATGAAACCCGTGCCCACAACGACTGCCCGCTGAGCATCCTGCGCTGCATCCAAAATCTGTGCTGCATCTGAGGCTCGACGCAGGGTGAAGACATTCTCCAACTCCATTCCCTCAACCGGAAGCTGGCGCACCTTACCACCCGGAGCCAGCAGCACAGCATCATACTTCAGGGTTTGTCCATCCCCATAGGTCAGCGTTTGTGCTTGGGAATCGATCTGCGTCACTTTGGCAGAGGTTTTAATCTCAATGCCATAGGTCTCATAAAAGTCGGGTGAGCGGAGCAGGTCTGGGTCATCGACAGCATCCTTCTGGAGATACTTTTTGCTCAGAGCAGTGCGATCGTACGGCAAGTCCTGATCCGCTGTCAGCATGACTAGCCGCCCCTGGAATCCCTGCTGTCGCAGCATTTCGGCAGCAGCACTACCCGCTGCACCTCCGCCTACGATGACGAAAGTGCGATCGTCTACCTGGGGGTCATATTGAGCCAGGGGAGGCACCTGATGCTCTGGCAAATCTCTTGGCTGATCAACCACGACACTTCCGCGAAGGGTCACCTCAGAAGTCGGGACTTCGACAAATACGCTATTTCCTTCGATGGACACGGCATAAGATGCCAAGCGATCCCGCCCCGGTGGTTCTAGGTGTTCGCCTGTCTGGAGGCGATAGCAAGCATTGTGCCAGGGACAAATGATTCGACCGTCACTCATCACGCCCTTTTCCAAAGGCGCTCCATAGTGAGAACAATGGGGAGCTACGGCAAAATACTCATCCTGATGGCGAGCCAACAAAATGTCTTTACCATTAGCCTTCATTTGCCGCATCTGCCCATTTTTGAGTTCATCAATCTGGCAAACGGCTACTCTCCGACTACTCATTCATCCTCCTGGATTACCTGGATCAACAGTTTTCAAATTATCCAAAACTTTCAAAAAATGATATTGCTAAATATCTAATGGCTAGACCCAATAGCTAAATCTAATGGCTAGTCAATTGGCTAATCAGTGGCTAGACTTTACGGCTGAATCTGATGCTCAGATTCAAACAATAAGCGGCAACCTTAATTGGATAAAGTCTTCATAGTGAAAAGGTGGCGTTATTAACCCACCGTTAACGCTTTTAACCATGCATCATTCTGTTTGCCTCCCTAATTCAGCAGAGCGAAATTTAGGGAGACGAAAATTTCTATGCCACAACCCGAAATATCTAGCGCATCCCTTCAAGGGTAAGCTTCGAGGGTTTACAGAACAACGTATTTACCCGCGCGATTCCCGCTCCTTCTGCTTGCAAATCTTCGATAAACCCCGATCGCCTTTCCTCCGCCATCGTGCGACTTTCGAAGGGACCAAAGTAATAAGTGTAGTCTGGTCGATGGGTGATGACTTTTATCCACCAGGCTTTACCGGGTTGATCAATTAGCGGAGTCCACGGCTTAGCTCCTGAAATTCCCAAGACAGAATTAATAAAGTCCCAAATCCATTGGAATATATTCATCGAATTACTCCGATTTTTTCTTTGATCTGTTGACGATCGCTAACTCCTCACAATCAACGTCCTAAAAACACAAGCAAGCTTTCAAAACGATTCTTCAACGATTCTTCAAACGATTGGCTCTTTAACGATTGGCTCTTTTAGAATGCTTAGATAGAATGTTTAAGATAATTTACCCAACACAACAGTATTCAGAGTCTACATAACTCAGAGTCTACATAAAGAGAGAGGGTAAAGTCGTCTTCCTCAGGAAGGGTTCTATCGGTTCTATAGAATCTTCCCAATATCAATCGGCAATACGGGAGAGGAGATACCCATGCATTGCAGTTACTTTTTGCGCCCAAGCAGTTTTTTGAACATTGCTGATTAGCCGCTGAGCACCTCGTTCTTAGGGACTTGCAAGAAAATAAAATCCCAATTTTTGAGAGAGAAGGCTGGCTCTGCCAGCCTTCTCTCTCAAAAATTGGGATTTTATTAATCCGCAGCTCCCTTAGGACTGAAAACGAAATAAGACCCGGAATGTTTGATGAGAAGCGCGGCAATGCCGCGCTTCTCATCAAACATTCCGGGTCTTATTTCGTACGGGATATTTAGGAAAATGGCGAAGGTATTGTCTCGACTGCCAGGATTGAATTAGCATCGCCGTTTGGAGAGGGTTGCGGTAGACTTTTTAGTTACTTGCGCAGAGACTTTTATTAGAGACTCTTATTGAGGAGACCAGGGCATATGGGAACTTGGGTAAAAGCAACCGATCAAGCCATTTATCTAATGGCGGGCAATGGTTTTCTTGATGCTGTGGCGAAGCGCCCTTCACGCACCAACCCCAAAGAGCAGGTCGCAGATATTACCCCGCTCAAAGCCTGGTTTGCTCGGAGCGATCGCCCCCGCCGTATGACAGTCTCCGTCGACATTGACGCACCCGAACCTGACCCCGTTAAGCCCGATGGAAACGGGGATGGGCTTAAGCATAATGGGCAATTCAAGGTGGTGAATGATACCCATTTCAAGCTGAGTCCTAAAAACTCCTCTGAACTAATGGATCGGGAAAAAGTCTTTGTTACAGCAGGAAGGGTTTTTAATATTAAGTCCTACGAAGATGTGGGGAGCTTTCACTGGCGAGTTGAATTGGCAACGCCACTGCCTGGGACTAGTCCAATAACGTCCTGGTATGTGTTTGTTCCTCACATCCGGCTCATGACTGATGCCGTCTTGACCGTGACCAATAACACCTTTTTCAAGCTGGAGCCAAAACTATCTTCCCAACTCCCCAACTCCGCAAAGGTATTTGTTCGACCAAATACGACATTCAATATTGAGTCATTCCTTCCTGCGGCTGGCGATCACACACAAATTGAGTTAGCAGATGCCACCCTGGGAGCTAATGATGAAACGCTCTGGTATGTGTACAACCTCCATTTCAGAGCAGAAATGAATGAGAGCTTCCATCCCGAAATAGGGCATGACGGGATGCGGATTCAGGTGATTAATGATACCTACTTTACCCTGAGTCCAAAACCACCCACGGCGTTGCCTGATTCCCAAAAGGTAAGGGTTCAGAGAGGGACAGCGGTTGATATTCAGTACTACACAAAAGTTAGTGACACCTATTGGCAAATTGCTCTGGTAGCCCCCCTTCCAGGCGATACAACTAGAATCTGGTACATCAATACTCAAGACACTAATCTTATTTCAAATATTACTTTGACGGTTACTCAAGATACCAGCCTGAAACGCGAACCCCGCCAGTCTTCTGAATTGCCCAGTTCCGCTAAAGTATTCGCCCGACAAGGCTCACAACTTCAACTGATTTCGCACTTGCCTGCGGCGGGCAACCACACTCAAATTGAGCTGGCAGAAACCATCCTAACGCCCGATCGTGAGGCGACCTGGTATGTCTACAATCCTCACGTTGTCATTGAGGGACAACGACAGTTCCTGCAAGTGGTGAGTGATACGGTATTCAAAAGTAGACCTGTGCCATCTGGTGAACTGACGATCGATCAAAAAATCTCCATTCCCAAAAACACAATCTTTGAGATTAGCTCCTATCAGCAACCCCGCAATAGCCATGTCAAGATAGCGCTGAAAGGGGCATTTCTGGGGAACAATAACCGCAACACCTGGTATTGTTATGTGCCTCATATCTATATTTTTGGTACAGAGATTGGCAATCAGCCCAGCGATAGCAATAGTAATAGTAGCCAGTCTATAAATCCGGGCGATCGCGGCATTCCTCTCCAGTTGCCAGGATTTGAAGGAACTTACTACTCCAACGATCCGATTCTTCGGGAAACCCAGTATGGAGCGATGGGGAACTTTACCTGGGGCGAGGCATTGCATGTAGACCCTAACACCGGAAACTATCGTCGTCCTGCCAGTGCTGCTGTGATTACAGGTATTCAGCGCATTGCGAGAGCCATGGAAGATATTCGCAAGCGCTATGGAGATGTGCCTATCGTTGTCACGTCCTGGTATCGCGACCCGGCAACTAACAATGAGGTGGGTGGTGCATCCCAGTCGCGGCATATGTCTGGGGATGCGGTCGATTTTGTCATTCCAGGGGTGCATCCTTACACCGTGTATGCGGATTTGGACGATTGGTGGGGCAATAAAGGCGGGCTGGCAAGTTCTAGAAGCTTCACTCACATCGATGCACGGGGTTATAGGGCGCGGTGGGATTATGATTTGCGTGATGTTGGCAAAGCTCCCTTGCAGAGCTGGAATGCGGCTGTCGCCCAACCCACCTGGAACACCTGGGTTAAAGAAACCGATGTCGCTATTTACCTGATGCGGGAAAACGCCTGGATTTCGCGCATTCTGAAAACCCCTTCGGCAACCAATCCCCTGGAGAAAGTATTGGATCTGGATAAGATGGAGGAGTGGTTCGATCTGCCCAATGCGCCAGCGGGGATGACGATCGCCCTCAACACCGACGCACCAGAACCCGAGCAATGGGGCGATCGCCCCCCCGATGAGCACACAGGCGAGATCAATGCGTTGGGACTGGAAGTCGTGAAGCATTTTGAAGGGCTGCGCCTCACTGCCTATAGAGATGCTGTTGGCATTTGGACAATCGGCTATGGGCACACGTCGATGGCAGGACCACCCACGGTTACTGAAGGGATGACTATTACGGAAGCCGAAGCTGAAGCGATTTTGGCACAGGATCTGGATATCTTTGAGCGGGGTGTTGCAAATGCCCTGACGGTTCCAACCAATTCAGACCAATATTCGGCGATGGTCTCTTTCGCCTTCAATGTGGGGGTTGGTGCCTTTCGTAACTCTACGCTGTTGAGGAAGCACAATAGCAGAGACTTTGCGGGAGCCGCTGAGGAATTTTTGCGCTGGGTGTTTGGCAATGGGCAGGTTTTGCCAGGGTTAGAACGTCGTCGCAAGGCAGAACGAGCGTTGTATTTAAGTGAGGATGTTTATCAATTTATGGGAGGCAGCAGACCTGTCAACGCTCCGGTCAGCTTTTCCCGTGCCGCAGCCGTAACCGCAGGGGTTGCCGCGATCGCCGGGTTCGCCTTTGGGATCTACAATCGCTTTATTCAACCTTCCCCGCCGACCGAACCCCCTGTGGTTCCCGAAGAGGTCAATCCACTTCTAGAACCACCCACAAATCCTGACAATGGGCTTCCACCTGTGGGGTAGCTAAGGGTCACCTAAAACCCGGAGTGTTGGATGAGAAGCGCGGCAATGCCGCGCTTCTCATCCAACACTCCGGGTTTTATTTTATTTTCAATCCTAAGGAAATTTCTGAGGACTAACGACAAGGTTTGCTTGTCCTGCTTATGAAACGGCTAGAGTTCCTGAAGGGGTTGTCTTCAGTGCTGGAGCACTTAGGCTAGAGGTCATAGGGATAATCGGTGGAGCGATCGGTGGAGCGATCGGTGGAGAAAAGTAATATCCCTGCATGTAATCGACTTGCCGTTGTCGCAACCATTCATAATCTTCCTGGCATTCGATACCTTCCGCAATCGTTTTCACCCCCAACAGGTGAGCAATTTCTAATAGCTTTTCAGCGAGTAGCCCTTTGTAGCGATCGCCATGCACATTCTGAATCAAACCCATATCAAGCTTGACGTAATTTGGCTTGAGTTCATGCAACAAATTGAGCGAAGAATATCCGGCTCCCAGGTCATCTAGCGCGACTTCAAATCCCTCAGCCCGGTAAAAATCTAATACACTGAGCAGATGGTTTAAATCGGTGATGCGATCGCTTTCAACCACTTCAAACACGACCTGATCACGCTTCAAATTCGACCGATCCAATGCTGAGATCGTTTTCCGCAGACAGGTTTGTGGGTCATAGATCGCATTGGGCAAAAAGTTGATAAACACCTTTTGGCGAATGCCGCAATTTGCTGCCCCTTCAATAGCGGCAAGGCGTGCCGCTACATCTAACCGAAAGAGCATTCCGGCATCCCGTGCTGTTCCAAATAGCTGCCCTGGCAAAATGACTTGATTGTCTCTTTTTCCCCGCAACAAGCATTCATAAGCAAAGACGTTAGTAGACTGAGCCTCAACAATGGGTTGAAAGAGGGTGAAAAGCTGATTTCCTTCTATGACATCGACCAACCAACTACTTTGATGGAGAGACCAGAAGCGATGCAGAGACTCGACTCCAAAATAGTCTTGCAACTCCATTACCTTCCCCTCAGGCTGGAACAGCACTTTCACGTCATCCTGTTCCATCGGTGTTAAGACTTGCATGAGTTGGGTAAAGAGGGCGATCGCATCTTTACTAATAAATGGAAGGGTAATCACATCGTTCTGAACAGTGATCTGTTGACACAAGCTTTTGAGTAGCTGTATGACCTTTACCTGAGTATGGGCACTGGGAAAGCGAATATGCAATAAACCTGATGCCTGGCAGGGATGCGTTAGACGCCGACAGCGCGCACAGGAGAAGGGCTTTGCACATTGAACCGAGTGTGACATGGAGTGAAAAATCTACAGGAGTGATGAGGTAAATTGAAGAGAGCCTTACATTGCCGAATCTGTTGGTCTGTAGGATGGTCAGAATGATGCGCTGAAGACAATATGCTGAGAGCAGCCAGTCTTACACACCCAGATTCAGCAATGCAAAAAGCTCAATCGCTTCAACCCTAGACATAGGGGATAGAAGAATTTCCAGAAAGCAGGATGTTTAGCCGTGTGCAGGGAAATTAATCTCTAACGCTCTGACATCCGCCCAAACCTTGTAATGGTATGGGGTAACGGTGATGAGCGTGAGGTATCCCTGCTCTGATATAGAGAAACTAAAGTCATAAGCTCTCTCTCGTTCGCTAATATGAAATTTACGTAATTGTGCGTAGATGGCTTTCCTGAAAAGTGCAGCGCTGTAAATGCATCCTTGGTGATGGAAATTGAATGGCTGAAGAAACGTCTCATGAATGATCGTCGGTAAAGTCATCGAACTGTGCCACCAGAAAGACTGTTAACTAGCTGTTTTCAGAGGGGTAACAATTATTAATATCCCCTGGGTGGGGACCAATTTTCCTATGCCTTTAGGTAGATATAAATATATTGCTTTTATAAAGCTAGGGTGTTGTCTATGTTTTTTCTCCACAAAGTTCTGCTTTAAGACCTCTAAAAAGTTTTCAAAAGCCATTTACATAAAGGGTTTCAAGAATTTATTTAGTAAATTATTCTCTATTATCTAAAAGATTGTTAATACAAAAATGTGAGAAGTTAACCTCCGAAAAACTACGAAAACCCCAGAAACTTGTTCCTTTTTTTTAGAAAAGCTGCCGTATTTCGTCTGATGTTCATCCATCCGGAAAAAGAGAATTTCTTTTGAATGGAGTATTAAAGCTTTCTTGACATTTGTGCTGTCACTATCTCATATATAGCGGTGCGCAAGTTGCTTCAGCACATGGGAGGGGCGGCGCGGCGCGCCGTCCCTCCCATGTGCTGTACTTAAAGCGCTTGCAAAATGCTATAAATTCCGGGTTTTATTTTATACGTGATCCTTTAGACAGAAGTTCGCACCATGCCTGTGAGACTTCTTGCCAGCGATAGGTGTAGAGGCAAGGGTTTTTCCGTTAAGTCTGAAGCTATTGCTGCAAAAAATCTCATTATGCTTTTGAACCACGAACGCTATCAATCAAGCTTCGACAAGGCAATGGCTTGTGCTGTGGAGTGTGAACATTGCGCCGAAGCCTGTATGGGCAACCCGGACATGCTCAAATGTGCGCGGATGTGCCTGGACACAGCGGAGATCTGTCGGGCGATCGCCACGTTCATGGTGCGTGGCTCCTACTTCATTGCCCCTTTAGCTATGGCGTGCTCCGACATTTGCCAAACCTGTGCTCAAGAATGTGAAAAGCATGATCTAGATCACTGCCAAAAGTGCGCCCAATCCTGTCGGACTGCAACTGAAGCCTATCGCAAGATTGCTGGAACCACTATGGCAGCGACCTGACCTGTGCCGACTGACTCACCACCAAACTAACTATCTAACCAACTGCGCTGAGGACAAATTTAGTTCCGCTGCCGCAAATGGCTGTTTTTAACACAAGGAGATAAAAGTGCTCAGAGTTGCGTGGATTTTTTCTCTCTTTTTACTGGCGCTGGTTCTGGGCGTATCCTACTCTCACCTGTTGCAATGGGTACCCAAAGAAACATTGCCCGCCAATGACTTCCTGACCATTCATCAGGTCTTGCTGAAGCAATATAGGATGGGCATTGGGTGGATGGAAGGAATTGCGGCGATCGCCGTTTGCAGTGTCGCCTACCTCATGCGCCAAAACTTGCGCCGTTTTGTCCTATCTCTGGTCACCCTTCTCTGCTTGCTCTTTATGATCTGGATCTGGGCCGTGCAAATCAACCCCATTAATGTTGCCGTAAATTCCTGGTCAGCCACGTCCCTTCCAGCAAACTGGGAAACGGTTCGTAGTTCCTGGCATCAGTTTCATGCAATTCGCTTTGCCCTGGCTGTCGTAGCATTTGGGACATTTACATGGGCAGCTTTAGATAGAAGAAAGCCAAACCCCTCTTTGCCAACATCCTGAGACCATCACTCCAATTCATTGGGCGTCATCTCGTTCATCAAAATAAGGGAAAAAGCACTTCAAATGGAGGATAACGAGTTGAAAACAATGACTGTTGAGGAAATTGCATCGTTGCCGTAGGAGTCAAAAGCAATGGACTGGCTGATCCAATCCGCAGGAGTGGGGATAGTTCTCACTATTTTCGCAGATGTCTACCTGACGGTTCTCTATCCTCGTAATAGCTACGATACGCTGAGCTTGCGGTTGAGCAAATGGATATGGGGAATTTTTCGACAGGTTTCCCACCTTCCGCCATTCAAAAGTAAGCGTGTACTCTCACACTGCGGTGCATCACTGATTATTATTGTTGTCGTATTCTGGGTTTGCTCTCTTACCCTCGGTTTCGCGCTTTTGATTTTGCCTGCTCTGGGGCAGGGCATCCAGGCTAGCCAGGGCGAAACCCCAACCGATTTTGCTACGGCTTTTTACTATAGTGGTTTTGCTCTAACAACTTTGGGTGTTGGTGATCTGGTTCCAAAAACCGCTTTATGGCGAGTGCTGACAATTCTGGAAGCAGCCATGGGATTCTCGGTGATCACTGCTACTATCACCTATCTTCTATCGGTTTATAGCGCTCTAAATCGACGCAACACGTTTGCCCTCAGTCTGTATCATCGCTCATCCAACACAGCCAATACAGCCGATTTATTGGTTCGCTTCAAAGGGTTTGGACGGTTTGAAATGGCTACTCAGGAAATTTCATCCATTACTCGTGACTTGCTGTTCTTACTAGAGTCGCACCATGCCTACCCGGTCTTACACTACTTTCGATTCCAGCAACCGCAATATTCCCTGGCACGGATAGCGTTCATTAGCCTGGATCTGGTCACCCTGATCAAAACAGCGTTACATCCTCAGGTCTACAAACCCCTCCTCACATCCTCAGCAGTAACCGAGTTAGAAAGTGGAAGTTTGGATCTGCTTTACCAAGTTGCTGACTCATTTCTTAATGAGCAATTTCTCGATCAGCCAAGAAATCAGCAAGATTGGCGCGAGTGGTACTTTAAAGCAGTCAAAAAGCTTCAACAACAAGACATCGAAACCGTGGATGATTTGGAGGCTGGAGCCGATCACTACGTTGCCCTGAGGAACCGTTGGGACAATGTTGTTGTTGCCCTGGCTCATTATATGGACTATAGCTGGAGCGAAATTGCTCCGAATGTATAGGACTAGGATTAAATACAATCCAAAGTTTGTTTTTTGAAAGCGTGGTGTGCCACGCTTTCAAAAAACAAATTTTGGATTTTAATCTATTCGCGTTCCAAAATTATTACCTCAATACCACTACCAACTTATCGTTTGAATGCAAGTAGCCCCAGTAGCCCCAGTAGCAACAATGTCACCACAACTGCAGTTATCCAAATTGTTGGGATATCGGTGTGGCGTAGGGCGATCGCAACATAAGCCCAGGCATATACCAGGACAAAAGGCACATCCCGAAACATTACGGCAATGGTGCCTGCTATTAGCCCACCTACCACCAGCATGATTGCCGTCCATAGGGCATCGCTCAGTCCCCAACCATTCCATCCTGCGATATACAAAGCGCTTGCTATGTTTACGATAGTTGCCACCGAAATCCAGGCGGTGTATACGCTAAAGGGCGTCTGCACCAACCAGCGCTGCTGCCAGGAACGTCGCCGCTCGCCCATCCCAAGGTCGCGATAGATACTCAGCAACGACAGCAAAATCACCAGCATGGGCACAATCGAGAGGGCGAAAAGTTGCAGGGTAAAACAGAAAATCCAAATGGCTTGGGCAATACAAGCAACAATTAGCAACTTATTGATACGCCAGAAGTTGGGATTGCGCTGCTGGGCTGGCTGCAACTGGTAGATGCCGTAGGCGATCAGCCCGACATAGATCAACCCCCAAATTATAAAGGCGTAGTTAGCCGGAGTAATCAACACTCCAGATAGCAGTGTATTGGCGATTTCTCCAACATTCTGCCCCCCTGGGGGAAAGAAGTTGGAGAGGGTGTTGACCAGTAAGGTGGTAATGATAGCGATAACTGTCGCGATCGCCAGCCCCCGCTTTGCTTCAAGATTCTGCATAGCCTTGACCAAATTTGCTGCTTCTCAATCCTAAAACACTGCCGAATAATACATAGCTGAATATGCATACCCAAGCAATAAAAAAACACTTTTGGGCAAGCAGATGCGACTTCACCACACCTGCTTGCTCAAAAATGAAGGATTGTTTGCCTGGGAGTACGCTTAGGATTACGTACGAAATAAAACCCGGAATTTTAGATGAGAAGCGCGGCAATGCCGCGCTTCTCATCTAAAATTCCGGGTTTTATTTTATTTTCGATCCTTAGCTCTAAACAAATACTCTTCAGCGCTCCCAGCGGAACTTGCGATCGGCTTCTTGAATGGGTACATCGTTGATGCTGGCGAAGCGGCGCATCATTAATCCATTTTCGGCAAACTCCCAGTTTTCGTTGCCATAGGCTCGATACCAGAAACCAGAGTCATCGTGCCATTCATACTCAAAGCGCACGGCAATGCGGTTGTCCATGAAGCACCAGAGTTCCTTTTTGAGCCGATAATCCAGTTCCTTTGCCCATTTGCGTTTCAGGAACTCGACGATCTGCGATCGCCCTTTGATAAATTCTGCCCGATTCCGCCATTCCGAATCTTCGGTGTAAGCCAAAGCGACCCGTTCCGGATCGCGCGTATTCCAGGCATCTTCTGCCGCCTGAATCTTTGCTTTAGCGGTTTCCAGGGTAAAGGGAGGGAAGGGCGGTTTACTTTCCATAGGTCACTTTAGGGAATTGACAATCAACAGGGACACACACAACGTTTAGAACAAGTGGTGAAGGAAGGTTGTGCCACTGGACAGGAGTTGCCATAGCCCGATAAACGCCAGCACCATGCCCACATATTGCACCCAGCCAATCCATTCAGATTGCCGTTCTGGTTGGGAAGATGAACGCTTCATTGCAAAAGCTCCAAATCTTTGTAGATAGCTTTGTAGATAGCTTTAGAAACCGGGGATTTTTAAAAATCCCCGGTTTCTAAATTTAGTCAATTACCACTTCTTGTAGGGCAGGAATTTGCCATTCATGATGATTTTGACGCGATCGCCCTTCGGATCTTCTTCCTTCTCCACATCCAGGGTGAAGTCGATCGCACTCATGATGCCATCGCCAAACTTCTCGTGAATCACATCTTTCATCGGCATTCCATACACCTGCATGATTTCGTAGAAGCGGTAGATCAGCGGATCGGTGGGAACCAATGGACCCAAGCCTTTGGCGGGACATTCGACGAGTTCGGGGGCGAGGTCTGCGCTCAGACCGATCGCCTCCAGGATCTTTGCCGCTTCCTCAGGGGAGGCGCTGGCTTGACGGTAGAATACCGCCGCAATCCACACCTCATCGCGCCCGACGGTCTTTTCCAGATCGGCAAAGGTCACACCCGTAGCTTCTTTAGCAGCCAATAGCTTTTTCGTAATTTCGGGTACTTCAATTCCAGGCATGAATTTACTCCTTGAGCAATGGTTGAAAGGTTGAATGATTAAGCGTCTACTTTGGTGGTGCGGCGAATGCGTGATTCTTCCACCGCACGGGTTTCGCGGGAAAGGTGCAGTTCCATTTCCGCCTTCAGTTCGTGATAGGCGGGGTGCTCATCCAGAGATTCCCGGTGGCGGGGGCGGGCGAAGGGCACATCCAGGATTTTGGCGATCTTCGCTTCCGGTCCACGGGTCATCATCACGATCTTGTCGGAGAGCAGCAGCGCTTCTTCGATGCTATGGGTAATCAGAATCACGGTCTTGCGCTGTTGCTCCCAGATGCGCTCCACTTCGTCTTGCAAAAAGCCCCGTGTGAGGGCATCCAGTGCGCCGAAGGGTTCGTCCATGAGCAGGATTTGGGGGTCGATCGCCAGGGCACGGGCAATGCCCACCCGTTGCTTCATCCCGCCAGATAGCTCGTGGGGATGGCGATCCTCTGCCCCCCGCAGCCCCACCAGCTCGATGTAGTCCTGGGCGATCGCCTTTTGGCGAGTGGCTGACAGCTTGGGGTTCACCGTTTCGATGGCGAAGCGGATGTTGTCCATCACCGTCATCCAGGGCATCAGGGCATAGTTTTGGAAGACCACTCCGCGATCGGGACCGGGACCGGAGATCGGCTGACCGTCAATGAACACCGCCCCTGTGGTGGGTTCGGAAAGTCCTGCAATGATATTCAGCAGAGTAGACTTACCGCAACCCGACGGACCAATGATCGAGACAAAGGTATTCGGCTCAATTTCCAGGTTGATGTCGTCCAGGGCGGTGTAGTCGAGGGTTGCCTTGCGGGTGGCTCGGCTAAACCAGTCCCGTTTTCCAAAGTAGGTTTTGGAGACGTTGTGAATGGAAAGATGAGCGCTGGAAGACATGCTGGTCATTCCGATGGGAGTCGTATGAGAAGTCGTCATCATAGTCGTTGTCCGAAGGAAACCCAGGTTTGCAGCAGACCAAATAGGCGATCGAGAACCAAGCCGACTACCCCAATCACCAGAATCGCGGTAATGATGCTGGTGATTTTGAGGTTGTTCCACTCATTCCAGACGAAGTAGCCAATGCCCGAGCCACCCACCAGGATTTCTGCCGCCACAATCACCAGCCAGGCAATGCCGATGCTGATGCGCAAACCCGACACAATGTAGGGAGCCGCCGCAGGCAAAATCACTTTGGTGAGGGTGCGCCAGCGAGACGCGCCCAGGGTGCGAGTCACATCCAGATAGGAATGATCCACATGGCTAACACCAAATTTGGTGTTAATCAGAGTCGGCCAGATGCTCGTAATGGCAATGACAAACAGTGCGGTCGCTTCAGAGTTTTTCAGCAAGCCCAACCCCAACGGTAGCCATGCCAGGGGAGAAACGGGCTTGAGGATCTGGATGAAGGGGTCAACGGCACGGGATGCCACTTCGGACAAGCCGATCGCTATACCCAGGGGAATGGCGATCGCCGACCCGATCGCAAACCCCAAAATCACCCGCCGCAAACTGGTGAGCAGTAACCAGCCAATCCCTTTGTCATTCGGACCGTAATCAAAAAAGGGATTGGAAACCCACCACCAAAACTCCTTCAGGGTGTCGCTGGCGGAGGGCATCAGTTGTGAGAACCAGCCCAGCCGCGCACCCACTTCCCAGAACAACAGCACCACACCTAAAATCAGCAGGAACAGCAGAAACGCTTTCTGGTTGGTGTTGAGCGAAAAGCCCTTTGAGCGTGGCGCATTCACCGATAGCGTGGATTGAGTCATTGCGCCCTCCTACAGCCCAAACTGCTTGATTTGAGCGTCAACGTAAGCCGCTGGATCTGCCGGGTCGAATTCGTCAAATTTCAGCGTTTCTTTGCGCTCTGCTTCTGCCGGAGGTGTTTGCCCCAGTTCCGTTTGCAACTCTGCTGCCAGGTCAGTCAAGAAAATGTCTTGAGCGATTTTCTCGTAGTCAGCCTGGTCGGCGGGCATTAGCTCCCAGCGCACCAACTGGGACGAGATCCACTTGGCAAAGCTCTTCCAGGGATAGGGGTCAAACCCAATGCGATCGGGCACACTGAAGGTATTACCCAGACCATCCTCATAGTCTCCGGTCAGTACCGCTTCCACCACAGGCAACGGCTGGTTGAGGTATTGCCGCTCAATGAGTGCCGCCGAAATTTCCTTCCGGTTGGCTGGGTTGTCGGCGTAACCTGCCGCGTCGATAATCGCTTTATTCAATGCCCGGAAGGTGTTGGGGTTGGTGTCGATCCATTCCTGGCTGGCGGCAAAGGCGCAGCAGGGGTGACCGGGCCACAGATCCTTCGTCAGCATATGGATATAGCCCACACCTTCGAACACCGCCCGCTGGTTAAAGGGATCAGGCATTAGCATCGCGTCCACTTCCCCAGCGGTCATCTTCGCCACACTGTCTGGTGGGGGTACGGGGAAGATCTGCACATCGGTATCCGGATCAACACCACCCGTTGCCAGGTAGTAGCGAATCAGCAGGTTGTGCATGGAGAAGGGGAAGGGCACGCCAATCTTGAAGCCCCGGAAGTCTTCTGGTCCCTTCACCGTGTCCTTATGCTTCATGGCAACGGTGATCGCCTGACCGTTGATGTTCTCAATGCTGGCGAGCTTGATCGGGAAGGAGGTGGAACCTAAGCCCATTGTGATGGCGATCGGCATGGGCGAGAGCATGTGGTAAGCGTCGAGTTCTCCGGCGATCGCCGAATCCCGCACCGCTGCCCAGTTGGGCATCTTCACCACTTGAGCGTTCAGCCCATAGCGCTGGTAGAAGCCCAGCGGCTCCGACATCACAATCGGCGTGGCGCAAGTAATGGGAATGAAGCCAATTCTCAGATCGGTTTTCTCCAGGTTGTTCGGCACATCGGCGGCAGGCGTATCGTCCGTCACCTCAGAATCGCCAGAGGGCTGGGTACAACTTGCCATGGCGACCAACGCACCCGCAACCGCTATCCGCTTCAAAAACTGCCGACGGCTGAAATCACTATTGCGGATGGTATTACTAAAAAACTCAACCGCATGGACGCCAAAAGCGGCTGCCATTGCCTGATCTAACCCACCCGCTTCCTTCAACAAATCGCGGCAAAACTGTTCGCGAACTGGATTCCCACGACCCAGATCTTTGAGGAGTAATGCTTCGCGCATTTCTACCTCTGTCAGGGTCTTTGCCAGGTTTACGGATTCCTGTTTATACACACCCATTTTGACCAGATCATCAATCCAATCAGTCGGGTCTTTCGGCATACTCTCCAAAAATTCCCAGTGGTCTTGGGGAAGATGACTCCCGCCACAAAAACACCGGGCGTCAGTCATCACAGACGCGCTCGTAGAAAGATTCATAGTAAAAACTCACCTGAATAAATGCGTGATTCGGACTCGCATTCGTGCGCGATCGCACTGCTCAAAACTCATGGTGTTACCGTATCAAGGCTTTTGGGTGAGGGCATTGAATCTTCTTTCGTAAAAATAGGACTTTCTTTCGAAACTATTAAATAAATCCTATTTTTTCATTCGATAAACCTGTGAATGCCATGATTTTTCTACATTTAGAAAAGACATCGATAAAAAGAATCGATTGATACAGAAATTGTCCGTTCTTTTGACAAGGGAATGTTTGAAACTTGGGGAATTGAAAGCAGCAAGAAGTCGAACTTTTTTTAAAAAGTTCGACTTCTAAACCCCGCCATTGTTAAAGGTAAAAAGCTGTTCGATGAATAGCGCCTGGAAGCCCTCACCCCAAACCCCTCTCCTCAAGGGCTACCGTGTATACACATCTTAGCCATGAGCCAAAACCCAGCCTTGAAAGATACCCTCAAACTTTTGTAGTCCTTTGAATAGCGTCCTGATGCCTGGAGGTCGTTGGCTTTGTAGTCCAGA
>Ga0081535_100408_pt1 | contig 31840 bp, 24 predicted proteins | sample HotLakmasection3_FD_71020 | JGI IMG/M metagenome (GOLD analysis project Ga0081535, IMG submission 71020) | Hypersaline microbial mat communities from Hot Lake, Washington, USA - Section #3 (SPADES assembly) (version 2) | ecosystem: Environmental > Aquatic > Non-marine Saline and Alkaline >... | reverse complement strand
TTCGGCATCGGTCAAACTGCTGGAATAAGCCATGGTTGCTGAAAAAGTAGACGTCATTGATCACTTTGACGCAGATACCGAAAGATCTCAAATGGGCTCTATATAAATTGCGCACAGCCATCGACCAGAAAAGCCAGTTTTGTCAGGTTAGGGATGGGGCTTAAACGGCGATCGTGGTGGCTTCAATGCCTGTGGCGGCTAAATCTTCACCATGCCAGGCTTTGCCATCGAGCGCCATTTGTTCAATCAAACTGGCTAGACGCAGGGCTTTTAAGGCTTGCTCGCCCCCAACTGAGGGCTTTTCGCCACCGCGCACGCAGTTCACAAAATGCTCTAGCTCGGCATGTAGGGGTTCGGTATTACTCGTGTAAACCTTTTCAATCAAACCGTCTTGGCGATAAAGCACCTGACCATAGCTAGTCATCGTGTTAGCGGTAGTTTGGCGGTTGATCAAGATTTCGTTATTGAGGAAATCGGCCTCAGTTAGGGAGTTACGACAATGAGCGGCGATCGTGCGAATCTTGCGGTGGGTCACTTTGCTGGCGGTTAATGTGGCGACCACGCCGTTGGCAAAGCCCAGCGTTGCCGTAACATAGTCTAAGTAACCTGAATTGGCCGAGCGACTGCCACTGGCGGAAAGTTTGACCACTGGTGAACCGGCGAGTTCGAGCAGTAAATCAATATCGTGAATCATCAGATCCAGCACGACCGAAACGTCGTTGGCGCGATCGGAGTAGGGACTCATACGACGCGCTTCTAATGCCAGTACTTCTTCGGTGCGGAGGACATTGTGCAGCTCTTTAAAGGCGGGATTAAACCGCTCAATGTGCCCAACTTGCAAAATGCAGTTGGACTCAGCAGCAGCATTCACCAGGGACTCGGCTTCCGAAATGTTGGCGGCGATGGGCTTTTCAATTAATACGTGAATGCCGGCCCGGAGACAGTGCATGCCGACGGTATGATGCAGGCGAGTCGGCACAGCGACGCAGACCGCATCGACATGCTCAATCAGACTATAGTAATCTTCAAAAAACCGAACCCGATACTTACTCGCAGTGTCTAATCCCAGTTCAATATTAATGTCTGAGACGCCTACCAGCTCTACATTCTTGAGTCGGCTTAAGACTCGGGTATGATGCTGGCCCATATTGCCCACGCCAATCACACCAACCCGAATGGGCTGTGACGGTGTTATCTGCAGTTCAGTATCCGCACCATGATTCGATAAATTCATTGTGTTAGCCTGCAACTCCTCGTCCCTGAAATTTTGCCCCTAGCTGCCGATGACCCAGTAAGTTACAAAATCAAACAAGATATTACCATGTCTTCACTTTACGGCTTTTTATGCGATCGCTGCTGCCGTCAGGACACCTCATCAAAATGTCCCTGGAGAGAGATGCAGTCCAGAAGGGAGTGGTATGCTTGATTTCCTGCAAAATTCTCTAAGAAAAATTGTTTGTTGCTGTCCTCATGGCGGGTGACGCTAGCAAAAATTATCGCATGCCCTGAAGCGGCTAGGTTGCCGGTTTCAGCGCTGGTGCACCCGCCTGCCTGATATGAGGGTGCGGTCCATCAATTGAGCACGGCGGCAAATAGATGAGCTTAATTACTGGTAGGATGTGTCAGCGCCGCGTAACGCAAAAATCTCTGTGGAATAGTACGCTACGGCTTCGCCTCACAGCATCTGACAACATCGTTTATTGATATCCATCTACTTATTATGCGGTTAGCTACGATACGCGAACCGTCACGACGTTAGGACGACTAGCGAGCATATCGGATTTTCTTCCTATCAATAGAAAGTTTGTCTGGCAATACCGAGCGATATTGACGTTATTGACAGCGTTGGAACTGGTTAGCCCCGACGACTATTAAGCCCTTCAAAATTGGGCACTCGCTGGCCTTGAGAGTTTGGTCGATTTCTGAATCAGCTCAACGCCGAGCGTTAGAATGGCTAAGTTCATTAGCGATCGCGGTTTGTCATGACGTCTGCTGCCCCTACCAAAACTCAGTACGAAGCTGTCATTGGTCTGGAAACCCACTGTCAACTCAGCACCGAAACCAAGATTTTTTCGCCGAGTTCTACGACGTTTGGGGCTGCCCCCAACACCCACATCGACCCGATTGTGTTGGGTATGCCGGGGGTGTTGCCAGTGCTCAACCAAAAAGTGCTGGAATATGCAGTGAAAGCGGGGCTGGCCCTCAACTGCCAGATCGCGCCGTACAGTAAGTTCGATCGCAAACAGTATTTTTATCCCGACCTGCCGAAGAACTACCAAATTTCTCAGTATGATCTGCCGATCGCGGAACATGGCTGGTTAGAGATTGAGCTGGTGGATCCCAAAACTAAGGAAGTCAGCCGCAAGCGCATCGGCATTACCCGACTGCACATGGAAGAAGATGCGGGCAAGTTGGTGCATGCGGGCAGCGATCGCCTTTCGGGGTCGGCGTACTCCCTGGTGGACCTGAACCGGGCAGGAGTACCGTTGGTAGAAATCGTGTCAGAACCGGATCTGCGCAGTGGTCAAGAAGCGGCGGAATACGCCCAAGAGTTGCGCCGCATCATGCGCTACCTGGGGGTCAGCGATGGCAACATGCAGGAAGGTTCCCTGCGCTGTGACGTCAACATTTCAGTACGTCCCGTGGGCGAAGCCAAATTTGGCACGAAGGTCGAAATCAAAAATATGAACTCCTTCAGCGCCATTCAAAAAGCGATCGAGTTCGAGATTGATCGACAAATTGCCGCGATCGCAGCGGGCGAGCCCATTTATCAGGAAACGCGCCTGTGGGAAGAGGGCAGTCAGCGCACCATCAGCATGCGATTGAAGGAAGGATCGAGCGACTATCGCTATTTTCCCGAACCTGACCTGCCGCCAATTGAAGTCGCCCCTGAGCAGCTCCAAACGTGGAAATCGGAGCTGCCTGAACTACCGGCCCAAAAGCGCGCTCGCTATGAAGAGAGTTTGGGGCTGTCGCCCTACGACGCTCGCGTGTTGACCGACGAGCGCATGGTGGCGGAATACTTTGAAACCGTGGTGGAAACTGGAGCCGATGCCAAACTGGCAGCCAACTGGATCACCCAGGACATTGCGGCCTATCTCAATGCCGAAAAGCTATCTATTAATGAGATGGCGCTGCAGCCGACCATGCTGGCAGAAATGATCCAGATGATTGAAGCGGACACGATCAGCACGAAGATTGCCAAGGATCTGTTGCCTGACTTGCTCACCGAGGGTGGATCTCCCAAGGCGATCGTCGAAGCCAAGGGCCTGAGTCAAATTTCTGATCCGCAGCAGATCGCAGCCATCATTGATGAAGTGCTGGCAGCTTACCCCGATGAGTTAGAGAAATATCGCGCGGGCAAGAAAAAGCTACAGGGCTTTTTTGTCGGGCAGGTGATGAAGCGCACCAGCGGACGGGTAGATCCCAAGCTCACTAACCAGATCCTCAGCCAGAAGCTGAATGGTTAAGAAATGTAAAAAGAGGGTGTGGGGGTTACACCCCTCATCCCTTGTATGCCATACTGTGTTATGTAGATGCACCCTGATGGTAGGGAGAGCTGAACTCAGCTCTCCTTTTTTCCTTTTTAAAGGGAAGTTGTGGGGGCAGCATATTGCCACTACCCCGCCGAACAGTCTGATTCCAGGGCGATAGGCGATCGCTGGGCTGATGCGTCGCAGTCCTCTACCAACGCCGATCTGGCGGCGCTTTTCCCAAGCAGATCGTTGATGCTCCTTTTCTAATGAGGCAACTCGCGTCGATGACTGACGCTCCGAGAGCGGGGATCCCATCCAGCAAATCCAGATTTTGCGGTGGGGCGATCGCTCGCAGACCTCCCCTCAAAAAACGCCATCGCTTCTGCCAGTTAAACCTCTACCAGAGACGGCAGCATCCAGTCGTGGCGAGCGGCGTGTTCAGCGGCCTCAGCGGTGTCGTCAAAGACCAAAAACTCCACGCCCCGCTCCTTCAGCACCTCACCCATCACCGTCAGCTGATGGAGGCGATCGCGGTTGTGGGGGGTGACGTTGCGGAGGTAGATGGCTTTGATTTGCTCAGGATATTCCTGGACGAGTTGATAATAGATTTCGGCGTCTTGTTGCCCAGTATCGCCTATTAGTAGAAACGGCAGGTGAGGGAAGCGCTCTAAAATAGGCTTGATGTACTCGCGCTTATGGGCTTCGTGGTCAAAGTAGAGCAGATTAGCAAGGGATAGCTCAATGTCGCGCAGAAAAATCGGTCCTTTGGGAACGTCATTGAATTCCAGAAACTTGATGAATAGGTCATACATATTCCAAGCACTGCTGGAGACGTAAAAGATGGGGTTGCCCGCCTGGCCCGATCGCCCTTGTTGCAGCGCTTGGTAAAACGCTGCCACCCCGTCAAAGGGTCGCCGGGTGCGCTCGTTGCCCAGATAGGCAATGGTGATCATCTTGAGGAGATCCGTGGCGGCGGTGTGCACGATGGTGTCATCAATGTCGCTGATCACCCCAAACTCCGCCTGTGCCGTCACCACGATCGCTTCTGCCTGGCTAAAGTGGGAAACGACGCGCTCTTCCTCTAACAAGAGTTCGACTTGGATGGGATGCCAGAGGCGATCGCCCGTGAGTGGCTGTACCAATGCAATTTCAGCGTCAAAAAAGCCCTCATCGTCCGTCATCACTGTGATGGGGGACTGATCTTCTATCCAGATGCGCAGCGGCACCGCAGGCAGTTCATCGGTTTCAAAGCGCCGATACATATTCACGAGATTTTCCCAGACTGGGGCATGCTCTTCTTGCAGCTTGATGCCTTCGTCTTCTAGAACGCGACCCTTCAAATGGAGTTTGTGCGGTGTGCCGTATCCCAAATACGGCATCACTAAAATCGGGTCTTGAATCCCTAATGTCTTTTTGACATGGCTTTTGAAAGTATCCCACTGTGCATGGACCGCATCCATGCCCTCAGATATCTGCTCGACCCAGTCAGTCATATTCATTTGGTGAACCTCAGGTCGATCTTAAGGGCGGGGGCGATCGCCGTCGTCTATCCAAAGATTTAAACCCCCAAAACGATGCGGTGGTCACATGCCGACATTTGCAACCAGCCTCCCGGAGTTTTCCGGGGCTACCAATGGCCCAAAACCCATCATTGACATAGCTCGGATTGCAAGCAATCGAGCCAGCTCCAATTCAACAAAAATGAGTGTTAGCGAACAATTTTGCGCAAACGCGAAACTTCAGTGATTCAATACTAGAGATTGATGTCAAAATGCTCGGGAAGTGCTGCGCACTCAACCAAACAGGCATTTTCAAGGTATCGGACGATCTGACTGGATGCAACCTACTATTCGTGCCCCGCTGAAGGTTTTAACCCCCCGCCCGCGATCGCGCTTGCGCTGGCTCAAGTTTGTGGCAATTGTCGGCGCGATCGCCCTCTCCATGGGGTTGTTCGATCGGGTTCTGTGGCCCAATCGTTACTATGCGCCGTGGCTGTTTGGCGAAGCTGTTTACCAAGTGCAGACGGCGGAAAAAGTGGTCGCGTTGACTTTTGACGATGGCCCTGACCCCCGCTACACCCAAGACATTGGGCAAATCCTGGTAGAGGCGGGAGCTAAAGGCACCTTTTTTGTCATGGGGCGACACGTCGCGCAGCATCCCGAGGTCGTGCAGACCTTGATGGCCCAGGGGCACGAACTCGGCAACCACACCTGGAGCCACCCCAGCCTCAGGCTGAAATCGCCACAGATGATTCGTGAGGAATTGGAATCAACGGATCAACTGCTGCGGGATTTAGGCTACACTGCCCCGATTCCCTTTCGAGCGCCCTATGGGCACAGTTGGTTGACGCTGCCCCACGTGCTCAAGCAACGTCAGCAAGCGAATGTCTTGTGGACGGTGCAAATGAATGACTGGAAGCCGGAGCAACCCGAGGTGATGATGCAACTGCTCGCGCCCAAGTTTGGCAATGGTGCCATCATTCTGATGCACGATGGTGATGGCGAATCCGAAGGAGCCGATCGCCGCAATACGGTGACGCTGGTGCAGATGATTTTGGATAAATATCGGGCTGAAGGGTACCGATTTGTGACCGTTTCCGAACTTTTAGAGTACGGACAACCCCAGCGGCGGCTATCCTGAAGCCTCAATTCCGACCTAACTTTTAACCCGCTCTGGATGGACGGGAAAGCCGCGATCGCTCTAGATTGATTAGGGTGTGGAGTAATGTTCCCTTAAACATTTTCCGTAAATATGAAAGGATAGGGATCGCCTCATGCGCCTATTCATTCATCCACAGTTGTTCACACAGGTTCGCCACTATGACGAAATTTCCCATTGATCTCAATGCCTATCAGCGAATTACCCTCGATCCTTCGGTACCGACCCTGACCGACGAGCAGCGCCGCGCCCTCAAAGCCAATATTGACCTGTGCCGTGACGCGATCGTCTTCTTTACAGCGACAGGGGCGGCCCATGGTGTGGGCGGACACACCGGCGGACCTTACGACACCGTGCCCGAAGTCATGATTCTCGATGCGCTATTTCGCGGCAATGCCGACCAATTTGTGCCGACCTTTTTTGACGAAGCCGGTCACCGCGTTGCCACTCAGTATTTGATGGCGGCGCTGAATGGCGACCTGCCCGCCGAACAACTGATGAGCTATCGCCTGGCCCATGCCAAGTTGCCCGGTCACCCCGAACTCGGTCTAACGCCTGGGGTGAAATTTAGCTCGGGTCGTCTAGGCCATATGTGGCCCTATGTGAACGGCATTGCTGTGGCGAATCCTGGCAAAGCGGTTTTCTGTTTAGGGTCGGATGGCTCCCAGCAGGAAGGAAACGATGCGGAAGCCGCTCGCCTCGCCGTCGCCAACCACATTAATGTCAAGCTGTTGATTGACGACAACGATGTGACGATCGCGGGTCATCCCTCCGCTTATATGGGTGGCTACAGCGTCAAGAAAACCCTGGAAGGTCATGGCCTGACAGTGCTCGAAGGCGATGGCGAAGACCTGGATAGCCTGTATGCCAACATTTGCCAGGCGATTAACACACCGGGGCCAGTGGCGATCGTCAACAAGCGCAAAATGGCTGTCGGCATCGAAGGCATCGAAGGCAGCACCCACGGTCACGATGTCATTCCGGTTAACGCCGCCATTAAGTACCTGGAAGCGAAAGGCCGCAACGAAGCCGCAGACGTTCTCAAGGGCATCGAAAAGGCAAAAAATCCCTATGAGTTCATGGGCTCTAGTGACAAGCTTGGCTCTAACCGCAACGTCTTCGGCGATGCGGTAGTGGAAATCCTCGGCAGCATGGACGAAACCACTCGCAAAAACAGCGTGCTGGTCGTCGACAACGATCTGGAAGGCTCCTGTGGCTTAGCGCAAATCCGTGAAGCCCACCCCGAAGTCTTCATCAGTGGCGGCATTCAAGAGCGAGGCAACCTCTCAGCGGCGGCTGGCTTTGGCATGGTAAAAGGCAAGCAGGGCATTTTTGCCACCTTCAGCGCCTTTTTGGAGATGTGCATTTCTGAGATCACCATGGCCCGGCTGAACTATTCCAATCTGCTGTGCCACTTCTCCCACTCGGGCATCGACGACATGGCCGACAACACCTGCCACTTTGGCCTCAACAACATGTTTGCGGACAATGGGCTGGATGACGGCTACGAAACTCGTCTTTATTTCCCGGCGGACGCGAACCAGATGAAAGCCGTTGTGAAAACGATTTTCAATGATCCCGGTCTGCGCTTCATTTTCTCGACCCGCTCCAAGGTTCCCATGATTTTGGATGCCGACGGCAACGAGATGTTTGGCGGTGACTACACCTTCACCCCCGGCAAGGATGAAGTGGTGCGGGAAGGTGACGCTGGCTATATTGTCACCTTTGGCGATTCCCTCTATCGGGCGTTGGATGCAGTGGAGCGCCTGAAGCAAAATGGTATCAATGTCGGTCTGATTAACAAGACCACCCTCAATGTCGTGGATGAAGACATGATGGCAAAGGTGGGCAAAGCGCCCTTTGTGCTGGTGACAGAAGCATTTAACCGCCGCACAGGTCTGGGTAGCCGCTTTGGTTCCTGGTTACTGGAGCGCGGCTATACCCCTAAATTCGCCCACCTCGGCACCCATGAGGAAGGCTGTGGCGGTCTGTGGGAACAGTACCCACACCAGGGCATTGACCCCGACGGCATCATGGCTAAGATCAAAGAATTGATGGCGTAAGGTGATCTGTAGGGGCGCACCGCCGTGCGCGCCCCTCAAATTTCGGGATGGCAGCGGGACACTCGACCCGCATTGCGCATACCTCTAAGCGGGAATGGCCCAGGGTGGCGGTTCCCGCTTTTGCATGTTGCGGGGTTTCAAGATTTGCAAGGGTCTATTGCGTTTTTCGTTCCCCTTCCCGTAGGAGACGCACCATGTAGGTAGATTCATCTTTTCAAAACTGCTCTATGTCTAAAGAAAACGCCCTCGACTTCCTCAAACAAGCTGCCGATAACTCGACGTTAACCAAGCAGGTCCAGGAGGCCGACGAAAAAACTGAGATCGTTGATTTGGCTAAGCAACACGGTTTTGAATTTTCGGAGGACGATATGAAAAACGCAATTCCCGTTATCAAAGAGCAACCGGGTTTCTTTGGTGAGCTGGCGAAAGCGGTGCTGGAACTGTTTGCGCCAGCCCATGATGATTATCCGGCGACTGGGGTACAGCCGTTTACGGGTGAGACCGGTCGCAAACATTAATCAGTGGTAACTGAATCAATCAGGGTTCCAGATTGCTGACTTTGCATCGGGATGGCCTCGCGCTATCCCGATGCCTTTATATGGGCGATCGCGCTAGACAGGGTTAACCTGCTGCTCTAAATTGCCGTGAGCTTGGCGGGGCAGTTCCCGGTCAAGAGTCGGGGCTTTGAGTGCGATCGCGGCTCTAAGAGCGATCGCTGTCCCCAGGTCCCACCGGCACACGATGTTCGCCATTCTTCGCCGGCTGCTCCACCTCATTGCTAACTATAATTTGGGCAGATTTATAGCGACTTCTCAGCCCGCCCTCAGACTGTCCGCAAGCATTCTAAGTAGGCTAAAGACAACAGGCTGAGTTTTAGGAGAAAGAGATGGCCGTTGACTATGATCTGGTGATTATCGGGGGGGGATCGGCTGGATTAGTGGCCGCCAGTGCCGGAGCGCAACTAAACGCCAAGGTTGCCTTGGTCGAAAAGGAGCCTCAGCTAGGCGGTGACTGCTTGCATTATGGCTGTGTGCCCAGTAAGTCGCTGATTCACGCTGGGCGAGTCGCCCATGAGGTTAAACATGCCGCCATGTACGGTATCGAAGCGTCCATTCAAGACATTCGCTTCCGGGAGGCTTTGGGCCACGTTCACCGGGTGATTGACACCATTCAAGAGCACGACTCCACAGAACGGTTTGAGTCTTTAGGGGTGGAAGTCATCTATGGCGAAGGTCAATTTCGCGATCGCCAGACGTTTGAAGTCAATGGCCGACAGCTCAAAGCCCGCACCTATTTGATCGCGACAGGGGGACGCCCCGGACTGCCCCCGATCACCGGCCTCAAAGAAGCAGGTTATTTGACCAATCTCACGGTGTTTGATATCGATCAGCGGCCTCACTCCCTGGCCGTGATTGGGGCGGGGCCAATTGGTTGTGAGTTGGGACAAGCCTTTGCCCGCCTGGGTAGCCAAGTCACCATCATTGCCAGTCACGATCGCATTCTGTCCAAAGAAGACCCCGAAGCCGCACGGGTGGTACAAGCCCAGATGGAAGCCGAGGGCATTCAGATTTTGACCGAGACTCGCGCCCAGGCAGTGGTGGTCGAAGGCGGCCAAAAAGTCGTCATTACCGATCAGGGCGATCGCCTGGCGATCGACGAGATTTTAGTCGCCACAGGGCGTGTACCTAACGTCGAAACCTTGAATTTACAAGCGGCGGGCGTCGAAGTTGGGAAAGCGGGGGTGGTGGTGAATGCCAAACTACAAACGACCAATCCCAAAATTTATGCCGCTGGTGATGTAATTGGGGGCTACCTCTTCACCCATGTTGCAGGCTACGAAGGGGCCGTCGCCATGCAAAATGCCCTGGTTTTGCCCACCAAAAAAGCGGATTACCGGGTCATTCCCTGGGCGACCTTTACCCAGCCCGAACTGGCGCGAGTGGGCCTCACCGAAGAGCAAGCTCGCAAGCGCTATGGTGATGATCTGATGATCTTGCGCCACGACTTTGATCATGTCGATCGTGCCCTGGCCGAAGGGGCCGGTATCGGCTTTGCAAAATTTGTGACCCGCAAAAACGGCGAAATCTTGGGGGCACACATCGTCGGCCCAGCCGCCGGGGAACTGATCCACGAAGTCGTCTTAGCCATGAGCTACAAATTGAAAGTCGGTGCGCTCAAGTCCATCATCCACGTTTATCCCACCCTGGCGGAAATCAACAGCAAAACCGCCTTACAACTGACCAAACAAACTTACGCCAGCAATACTCGTCTGCAAGGCATTTTGCGTCGCTTTTTCGACTTTCGCCGTCGCTGGGGCCGTTAACCCGACACTGCCACCGACCAGAAAGTTGGCGGCTTTGGGAAGCCGAGCCGTTGGGCGGAGCTAGGCGGCATCCCCCTTGTGCAAGGGCTACCGGCACCACCGTCTTCTAAAAATCTGGCTAACTCAGCCAGAGGACATTTCCTGCGGGGGGGTCACCCCCTATGCCTATTCCCCAATCTTTAGGATGATGTTTGTGCTCACTAGAGGAAAACACGGTGGAGAAAGTTATTTTGTGTGCCAATGAGGGCAAAATAACCGCAAATTCTCGTATCTGGGTGATCCACAACCGGTTATCACACTTTACGGCGCTGTTGAAACCGAGCAATTAGTCAATTGATGAATTCGGGGACACGGAAACGCTATGCAGAGCATGATAATTTTCGTCTAAAATGTGGTTTGCTTAACAGACTCGATTTTTTACGGATAAGTTCATATAGAAATCATCGGAATTTGACGAGAACTTTACAGCAACTTCAGAGACAACGCGGTGGTCAACATTGTATTCATAACCCCTTCCCCTAAAATGAAATGGAACTTTAGGCGCGCAAAGTGAATAGGTTTATTGAAATTACACTTGTCATTGCCAACTAGCATTACAGGGTTTGGTCCGTTACCTGTGACGATTCAATGCCGTCAGCCTCTGGTCTATAGATTTGTTACTATGCCCCAAACTTATCGAGACGATGTGGCCCCCCATCCCGTGAAGCAGCACCCCGATACGGACATCGTTTTGGACAAAATTAATAGCGGCAAACTTTGGGTCGTTAACAGCCGACGCCGAAATGGCATTGTTGTCTACAAGAAGTTCCACGCCGAGTTTGCTGGTCCGGGGGCTGCTGTCGGGGGAGCGCTGGATACCCACTGCGATCGCATCACGGCCCTGGGCAATTTGTCTTTGGTGGAGCCAAAATCCTATGAAGATCAGCAAAAAGCCATTCGCATTCGGCTGCAGTGGGTGCGGCTCACGCAAAACTTCACGGACAAACCCATTCCCCTGGAGCGCGCCCAAATGATTTTGGAGCAGTTCAAAACGTATTTTGACCAATCCATTGTCGATAGCGTGCCCGATGAGGCGTTTTCGCTACTGGTGGGGGTGTTTCCGTGTACGGTGCGCAAAGCCCGCCGCCAGTAAATTTTTTCTGGTTGCTGGGGTTTGGGCTGGGACCAATTATTTTGACCGCCTCAATGTTCCCCTAATTTTCTGTCGCTGTCAGCACCAGGCGAAAGCCAAACAAAATGTGGCGAGAATCGACCGGACGGGTGTGCTCATAGGCGGCCCGACAAAATCCTGGCAAATCATCCCACGAGCAGCCTTTCATCACGGCGACGGTTTCCGCCTGACGGCTCCGCAGGGTCGAAGTGTACTCAAACACATTTCCCGCCATGTCCTCTGCTCCATAGGCACTGCGGCTGCTGGGATAGCGGGCGATCGCACTGGTGCCGTAAGGAGCCGACTGCGCCCAGTGGGTGGCGTCGTCCTGCCATTCGTTCCCCCAGGGAAAGTAGCGACCATCGTCGGTACGGGCGGTTTTTTCCCATTCGGCGGCGGTGGGCAGACGATAGACGCCCCCGTCCTGTTCGCCCCGCCATTGGGCATACGCCAGCGCATCGTCGTAAGACACCAGCACCACCGGATGATTGGCAAGTCCGTCGGGAAACTGGCCCTCGCGCCAGAGATAGGGCACCACGTCGGCGTAAGGATGCACCAAAAAGCCCTGCGTCTGGTATTCCTCAGCGGTAATGTCGGGGGAACGGTGCGCCGTGGCGGTGACGAACTCAGCGTAGGCTTGCTGCGTCACCAGATGGGCCTGAAGGCAAAAAGCGGCCAAGGATTCACGGCGACGATCGCCCTCCAATTCAAACCAGCGGCGATCGCGCAACCGCTGTGCTGCTGCCGCGATCGCCGCTGGGGAGTCGGCGATTGCCTGGGCCGAAATCGCGTAGCCATAGTCTCGCTCGGTCTGGTCGCTACCCGCGATGAACTCCCCACCCGGCACAAAGACAAATCCCGGTTGGGCCTCGCAGCGATCGCGGGTCATGGGTACCGCTTCTGAGGCAGACCCGCAGGCCGATAGCCCCAGCGCGATCGCCATCCATAGGCCAACTGGTCGCACCATTCAGAATTGCCTCAGCCTCGACTCATCTACCCACCTGCGTTCAGTATTACCATAGCCATCGGCTTCTAAAATAGGTGGTATGGAAAATCGCAATTGGCTGGTCACCGACGGTGGGGAACTGCAAACCCTGGAGACCCCTGAATACCAGGAACCGGCACAAATTTATCGGCTCTATCGCTTTCTCACCGAGTTGGAAGATTTGCTAGCGGCGGAAACGGATGATGCGAAACGGCTAAGCGCGATCGCGCCGCTGGTACGTAAGCTGCTCATCAGCTCCTATTGGCTACAGATGGAATATCAGGCACCCGACCCCAAAACTGGCTGGAGCGTCCATTTTCTCTACCGGGAATATCAGTTTCCCCTAACGGTGCAGATGGTGGCGTGGCAACCGGGGAGTCAATCCACCATCCACAATCACGCGACGTGGGGCCTGGTGGCGCTGCTGGGCGGCCACGAAACCAACCGCATCTGGCGACGGGTGCCCACTGCCGAGCATCCCCACCAGATCGAACTGGTCGACGAAGTTGTCCTCGCACCAGGCGACCTCATCACCTTCACCCCCGGCGCGATTCATCAGGTGCAGCCCGCCAGCGACGAACCGACCATTTCCTTCAATCTGTACGGCATCACCGATCGCCAGCAACGCTATGTTTTTGATCCGGAAAACTGCTCTGCCCAGCTGTTTTAGGGCATAGCCTGCACGCCGCGCCCAAAATTTGCTGCGGTTGCCGATTTTTGTGCAGCGATCTGGGGGTTTTGCGACAATCGCTAGAGTAGACTGACTGAGGGTGCGATCGCCCCCGGTTATGGATTGCTGGCTGTCGAACAACATTAGAACGAATCGATGCGGATTTCTCTCAATTGGCTCAAAGACTTAATCGAGATCACCTTGTCCCCGGAAGAACTGGCCGATGCCCTGACGATGGCCGGGTTTGAGGTCGAGGATATTGAAGATCGCACGCAGTGGGCCGAGGGCGTGGTGGTGGGTTACGTGACGGAACGACAGCCCCACCCCAACTCTGACAAGCTGAGTCTGTGTACCGTCAATGTGGGGGGCGACGAACCTGCCTCGATCGTCTGTGGCGCTGCCAATGTCCGCGCCGACAGCTATGTGCCCGTCGCCAAAGTCGGCACCTATCTGCCGATTCCTGACTTGAAGATCAAGCCGCGAGAGGTCCGAGGCGTCCTGTCGGCGGGCATGATTTGCTCTCTGGCAGAGCTGGGGTTGGCGAAAGAATCCGAGGGCATCCACATGTTTTCGGAGCCGGGCTTGACCGTCGGAGTCGATGCCCGACCGCTGCTAGGACTGGATGATGTGGTGCTCGACGTGACCTCCACCGCCAACCGAGCCGACGCCCTCAGTATGGTGGGCCTTGCCCGAGAAGTCGCCGCCATCACCGGCGCTGAACTCAAGCTCCCGATCGCCCCGGCGGCTGCGCCTCAGTCCCGCCAGTCTCCTGTCGCCGTCCAGCTTACGGATGAGAAAGCTTGTCCGATTTACATCGCCACAGTGCTCGACCAGATCAACATTGGCCCGTCCCCGCTGTGGCTCCAGCAGCGATTACAGGCAGCGGGCACCCGCCCCATCAACAATATTGTAGACATCACCAACTACGTCTTGCTGGAGTGGGGCCAACCCCTGCACGCCTTTGATGGCGATCGCTTAGCCACCGCCGCCGGTCAGGCAAACTACGACATCGGCGTCCGCTACGGTCAGGCCGACGAAACCCTCGTGACTTTGGACAGCCAGGAGCGATCGCTACAGCCCGAATCCCTACTCATTACCGCCAATGACCAGCCGGTCGCCCTCGCGGGAGTGATGGGGGGCGAAGCGACGGAAGTCATCGACAGCACCACGACGGTCGTGTTGGAGGCGGCGTATTTTGACGCTGCCGTCATTCGTAAATCGGCCCGGAGCCAGGGCTTGCGGACCGAAGCCTCGGCCCGATATGAGCGGGGGGTGAATCCGGCAGAACTGAGCTTAGCCAGCGATCGCGCCATTCACCTGATGACCGAGTTGGCATCGGCCCAAGTAGTTTCACAAGTCACGGACCGCACCCCCATTGGCGAAATCGCCCCGACCCGCACCCTCAATTTGCGGCTGCAGCGGGTACACGATGTGCTTGGCCCCGTCACCAATTTGAGCACTGAGCAGCCTGCCCCAATTCCCGCTGAGCAGGTGCAAAAGGTGCTCGAAACCCTGGGCTGCACCGTTGCTAAAGGGACTGCCGACCTCTGGTCGGTAACCGTGCCCCCGTTCCGTTATCGCGACCTAGAGCGGGAAATCGACCTGATCGAAGAGGTCGCCCGCATCTACGGCTACAACCACTTTGCCAACACCCTGCCGCAAGCGGCGGCGGGCGGCGAACTCTCCCCCGAAGCGGCGTTGTCGCAAAAACTGCGGCAGACCTGTCGCGGGGCGGGTTTGACTGAGTTGATTCACTATTCGCTGACCAAGCCTGTGTCCCCCGATCAGGTGGTGTTGGCAAATCCTCTGTTTACGGAATATTCGGCCCTGCGCACCGATTTGATTGATGGTCTGATAGAGGCCTACCAGTTCAACCTGGAGCAGGGCAACGGCCCCTTAAACGGGTTTGAGATGGGCCGCATTTTTCAGTTAGTGGAGGGTGAGACCCAGGAAACGGAGGTCGTCGGAGGGATTTTGGGCGGCGATGCGCGGCAGGGCAAGTGGGTCAGTAGCGATCGCCCCCAACCCCTCTCCTGGTTTGAAGCCAAAGGCGTGTTGGCATCGATTTTTCAACGCTTGGGACTGGACGTTGACTATCGCCCCGACAGCGCCGACGAGCGCCTGCACCCCGGTCGCACCGCTGCGCTCTGGGTGCGCGGACGGATGCCCCTGGGCACCTTTGGGCAGCTCCATCCAAAACTTTGTCAAGCCCAAGATTTGCCCAACGAAGTCTACGTTTTTCAACTGAACTGGTCGGTGCTGGTGACTTGTCTGGCGACCGGTCGTCGCAAAGCGGTGAAGTTCCAGCCCTATTCCACTTTCCCGGCGAGCGATCGCGACATCGCCTTCTACGCCCCTGTCGATGTGACCGTGGCGGACCTCGAAAAGACGATGACCAAAGCCGGCGGCAAGTTGCTCAACTCGGTAACCCTGTTCGATGAATACCAGGGCGAGTCGGTACCCGAGGGCCAGCGGAGTTTGGCCTTCCGGCTGATTTATCGCGCCCTCGATCGCACCCTAACCGATGAAGATGTCGACCCTGTGCATCAAAAAGTGCGAGCCGCTCTCGAAAAGCAGTTCCAGGTGACGTTGAGAAGTTAATTGCCATGCGGCCTGAGGCACCTGGTCCCTAAACCGTGACTGAGATGGGGCGGGTCATCAGGTCAATGGTTGAGAAGCGGGAACGGCTTGCTGGGCAGAGCGATCGCCCAAGCGTGCGACGAACTCTGAGGGAGGTAATTGCTGCTGTTTTACCGCGTTAGAAAGCCGGGTGTAGCTCATGAGATTGGCCACTGGCAAGGGTGAACGCGAGTTTCTGGCGTGGGATTGGCAATCGCCGTCGGGTAACACAGTGAAGTCTAAATGGGCATCCGCCAGGCCTTTAGCATCGACTCGTGCCCCAAATAAATTCGCTTTGCTCAGGTTAGCGCCTTGCAGATTAGCCCCCGACAGGTTGGCATTTCTCAAGTTGGCTGAGGTTAAATCACAGCCCACCAGAGACGCCCCTACTAGGTTGGCATTGGCTAAGTTGGCTCCCACCAGCCGCGAGTGTGCTAACAAAGTGTGGCCCAAGTTAGCCTGAAAAAGGTTGGCCCAGGCCAACTCAGCAGCTAAGAGATTCGCATGTTCAAAATTGGCCAACTTGAGAATTGCCCCCTCAAAGTCAGCCCCCGGCAAGATCGAATGCCGAAAATCGGCGGCGGGCATACAGGCTTTGCGCAACTGAATAAACGGCAGAAATCGGGCCTGCAAATTAGCATTTTTGATGAGCGCATTATCAAATGCGGTTTTCCCCTGGGCAAAAGCCATCAACAGATTCTCAGTGGCATCAAATGTCATACGTCTCTACTCTGGGTAATCAGGAGCTAATTGAGTCATCCCGACTGGGGCGATCGCTGCCGTTTTCCACTTAATTTTTCAAGCCCTAATCAAGGCATTCAAGCTCGACGCAAGATACCGTAAAGCAATGGCTGGGAAACGATTGGCAGGTTTTCTGCAATAACACCAACGTAGGCGATGGGACGAGCCCCGGCGACGAATAGCGATCGCTATTCGTCGTAATTTAACTAAGTGTTGAGGAAGGGGTGAACTCATCAAAAAAACTCATTAAAACGATGGCAATGATTTCCGTTTGAGGATCAACCATGGCGAATACCTACGATTTAATTTATGCGGTCGTGCGGCAAATTCCTTACGGTCAGGTCGCAACCTATGGGCAGGTGGCAGAGCTGGCTGGGCTGATTGGCAAGCCTCGGGTCGTGGGCTATGCGCTCTATCGCGTCACCGATGCGGACGAGATTCCCTGGCATCGGGTGATTAACGCCAAAGGTGAAGTGTCGCGATCGCCCCACCGCAACGGCACCGACGATCTCCAACAATCGCTGCTGGCAGCCGAAGGTATCGAATTTGACCCCACAGGTAAACTCAATCTCGACCAGTATCGCTGGATTGCCGATCGCGCCGTGTTGGCTGCCGCGATCGCCCGGATTCAACCATCCCTTGATGCCACAAATCAACACCAATGAAACTGAGGAGCGGGCGATCGAAGGTCTTTGAAGCCCACCCCTGCGACCCCAATCAAAACAGGGGAAGGGTGATATCACCCTTCCCCCGTTCATTGAGACGATTACCATTGTCCAGTGCCTCATCAGGCCGTTTTGCCAGCATTTTCCGGTCCAGTCCTTAACGGGTCAGCACCAACAAGATTACTGGTAGTAACGCGCTTCCATCCAAATCCGCAAATCATTTTCCTCCGCAAAGTAGCGGGTGCGGTTGGCAATGGGGTCATAGACCTTCCAGACTTCCGCGTCGCCCTGAAGGGCTTTTGACACCCGAGGCATCGAACCGGTGGTGAGCCAGTTCATAAAGCGCTCTCCCAGCAGGTTTAAGAGTCGGCCTAACTGACTGGGATGGTAAGCCGTGATGTAGTCAGTCTGGTTGACGAGCGACTCTAGATGATGGCGGCGGCGTTCGAGCAGTGCCGATTTTTCGGTATAGCTATGCATAATCTTCCCTCTCTGAACTGGAATGTGATGTGTGTTTATGTGAAGTGGATACGACTTATCCGCCTTCAACCTCAATCTAACTAGGGAAATGGAGAAGACCAACGCATAGTGTGCATGGCATCTATGCAAGAAATCGATACGTGTTCTATCGATGAATGCGATAGGGTTTGGCTACTGACCTTTGCTGGATAGGCCGATGAATCCTTGGAAGCTGAAGCTGTCGCAAATTAGAGCCTTGTTGGCGGTGGCGGAGTACCGCAACTTTAGTGAAGCGGCGCTGCAGCTAGCGGTGACGCAGTCGACCATCAGCCATGCGATCGCCACCCTGGAAAACGAGCTGGGGGTCGTGGTGTTTCACCGGGGACGACACGGGGCGCAGCTCACGCCAGTGGGTGAACGCATCTTGCAGGATGCCCGTCAAATTCAAACGCTGCTGGAACACATCGCCCACGCCGCTGTATACGAAAGGGGGCTGGATGGTGGCACCGTGCGGATCGCCTCCTTTCGGAGCATTGCCACCCATCTGCTGCCCGAAGCGATCGCCCGTCTGCATCAGCGGTATCCGTCCATCCAAATTTCCATCCTTGAGGTGGATGAGTTGTATCAGCTCAAGCAAGCCCTCAGCCAGGGGCAGGTCGATGTCTGTGTTGCCGAAATGCTCTGTGGCGAGGAGTTCGAGACGATTCACATTCTCGATGATCACTACATTGCGCTGTTACCGCCCCAGTACGGTCTGCGCGACGCCCAACTGAGCCTCGAAGATCTCTATAAATATCCGCTAATTTCCTCTAGCCACGATAGCTGCTCAGTGCGCATTCGCGATCGCCTCAAAGAGCTGGATAAAGAGTTACGGGTCACCTACCGCATTCGTCACGACTCATCGATGGCGAGCATGGTGCAGCAGGGGCTCGGCATTGCCCTGATGACCGAGCTGTCAGCCAAACCGATTCCTGAGGGGGTCAGTGTTTGTCGGTTGCCTTTTCCGCTATTTCGCCCCATTGGCGCGACGTTACTCAAAGAGGCGCTGCACAGCCCCGCCGTTTATGCCTTTTTAGATGCCTTGCAAGGCATTGGGGCGTTTGCCTCCGCCCATGTGGGGTAAGGGTGGCAGGGGGCGAGGGGGGATGGATAGCTGGGCGGAGGATAGCTGGGTTCATCCCAGATTGGGAGTCGGGACTTTTATGACGATCGCTGGTCAACTACTGCTACTGCTGGTGCTGGGCAGTTTGGGAATGAGCCAGGAGAGGAACTGGTCTTGCGATCGCGTCTGCACCCAAACTTGGCCAGGTCCCGTCAGGTCGGCGACAAAGCCTTCGCCGCTGAACATAAAGGTTTTGATCCCCCCGATGGAGCGGATCTTAAACGGCATCGCTTCGGGCAGGGCCACCAGGTGCCCCGTATCGATGGTGTAAGTTTCGCCAGGAGCTAGCGTCATCGCGTGAATGGCCCCATAGGAAGAGATAATCATCTGCCCTCGCCCCGCCGCTTTGAGCATAAACAGCCCGCCGCCCGTGCCAAAGAAAGACTTGGAGCCGCCCCATTTAGAATCAATATCGAGGCTCAGCTCCGAGGCGACATAGGACCCAGACTGGATCAGCATCGGTTCGGCAATGTCTAAAATTTTCAGATCGCCGGGTAGAGAGGGCGCGACCAGCAGATTGCCTCCCTGAGCAGGTGCGGTGTACACGTTTTGAAAAAAGCTTTCGCCCCCCAGCAGCGATCGCTTGAGGGATTTCATAAATCCCCCGGTAGCAGTGGTTTCCAGCGTGACTCCGCCCGACATGCCCACCATGGAGGAGGCTTCGACGCGCATCTTTTCGCCCCCTTGCAGCAACACACGACCGAGGGTATAAGCCGGTTCGTACATCAGTTCAACTTGCATGATTGCGACTCCTTTTGAGCATTGATTGCGACGACTTCAGAGATTCTTCAGAGATCCCAAGGCAGGCAAGATGCCTGCCCTAACAATTTGGAGGTTATTTGATCCTCATTCCTAAGTGGGTCGACTAATTCACATGTAAGCTGGGTTAGCGATGGCGTCACCCATGCGGGTGTTGGGTTTCATGCCTCAACGCAACCCCCATAGTCTGACATTTGATTGCGCCTTCCTACTTAAAAATGAAATTATCTGTAGTGATCGCTACGGCCTCAGGGCACAGGCTTTGCGCCCCTACTGGCGGAATTGATGGTTTTGGCCCATTTTCCTATTCACTCAACAGGGGCTGTAATGGCTCCGGTAGGGTCATGACGTGGGGCGTATAGCCCCCATACAGGGCATGGGTGCGGCGCACGACCTGGTTGAGGGCCCGCACCGTAGCCGGGTCCGGTTCCCGAGGAACGGCGATCCGCGTCATGTAAGCCGGGGCATAAATCGACTCAAAATGACGGCTAAATTCGGGCAGGGTGATCTGGCGACCATCGACCTCAAAGAGCAAGTCGACTGCGCCATCAGCCCGCTGCACAAATAACGGATTTTGCAGCAGCATGAGGGGCAACGATAAGGAGACCTCGCCGCTGTAGTTTGAGAGCTTCCAGTTGAGGTTAGCGATGCCCTCTGGCGACAGGGATGGAAAAATCTGGCGGAGGCTGGCGGAGTTGATCCGAGTGAAGCGGGGTTCCACGGGGGCGCGATCGCTCGGCCACCCTGGCAGGCGAAAGTCCAAATTATTCAACCCATGCAACACCGCTGGCGCACTGTTGCCGTCAGCCCCGGCGACGCGCTTGAGTTCTGGACGGTATTTGTCGACCAGCGGCAACAGGGCGACTTGTTTGGGGGGGAGCCGGGCGGGCGGTTGGTTGGAGGAGAGGCTACAGGCGGTGCTCACAAGCTGCATGAATTTGTCGCGATCCCAGCGATCGAGGTCACCGTTAGACACCAGCTTAAACCAGAGATCGCCCAGGGCCGCCAGGGTGGGGGCCGCGTCGGGGGTGAGCGCCATCAAATTGGGCACCACGTAGTTATCGAGACCATACCGCTTGAGGCGCTGACCGTCGCCCCACTGCTGATTGAGATCGGGCATGTCGCGCAAAAAGGGATAAAGTGCTCGCGTAAAGTCGAGATAGTCTGGCGCTGTGCGATCGCTGGGCTGAAACTCCTCATAGACCAGGTCACTTAGCCGTTTGGCCATGCCCACCGAGAGCAGCGAAAACGCCTCCGTCGTAATGTCGAGCTGATGGTATTGCAAACGCCGAAAAACTTCGGCTTCCGCCGTCGCCGCATCGGTATACCCAGTTTCGAGTTGTTGGATGGCGCTTTGCACCATGGCGATTTCGAGGGCCAGATCGGGCTGCCAGCGTTTCAGCGATCGCCAAAACCGGGGGTTAAACGCCTGGTCACAAAACAACACCGTCAGCAACTCCGACTCCGGCAAGCCAGGCGAATTTCTTTGGAAAAAGGTGATGAAGTGGCGACGCGCTGGGGGATAGCTCTCAGCCGCTGGCCAGCCCGTAATCGATTCGACGCGGGTGGCAAAGAGGCCCAACAGCCGCGACGTATCCATTTGATTGACTGATTGACGGCTGAGGTGGTCAGTCAGCCCAATATCTTGCCAAAAGTCGCGATGGTAATAATTTTGCAGGGTATTCAGAATCTCGCCGCCATGGTTCTGAGCCAACCCTGCCAGTTGTTGCCGCAGCGAGGTCTCTAGGGCGAGTTGGCGCTCGTAGCGTTGCCGATACGTCAGGGCCGCCGCAACCAAATCTTCGGGAAATAACTCAATGCCTTGCCGGGCCAAGTGGGCAATATTTAACGCATGGACGGCGGACGTGTCTTCGGCGGCGGTGGGGGTGGGCAGCGGCAGTCGACCGAGGGAAATGGTGGTGCTGGTGGAGTCGGTGTCGGTGTACTCCTCTTTGGTGGTGGTCGCTTCGACTTGCTTGATGGCCTCCAGTCTCGCCCAGGGTTCGACCGGGGTGGTGAGTAGCGATCGCATCAGATATTGCTTGTTGGTCAACTCCTGCTCGTATTTGTAAAAGGAATGGACTGCGCCCGAGGCCACTTCGAGGTCGTTTTCTCGCAGATAGGGAAACTCCAGGGTTGTGAGGTGGGTTTCGACCAGGGGCAGCAACGCTTGCAGGGGCACATCGGCTTTTTGCGCCGCCCAAAATAGATGACCCAAGAAAGGCCTGAGGTAGTAGGTGTCAGTGTCGAAAATCTTGTTGCTGATCAGTTCTTCATACTGCCCTCGGCCCAAGTCCGCCGCAATCAGAGGAATGGCGGGATTGCGCTGCAAATGCCAAAAAAACTTGTCGTCCAGTACGTAACGCTGCTCCGGCGGCAACGTACTGCGAACCGCCTCGTAACCGTTGCGCGAGAGGGGCGGCACCACCACCCCATTAGACAGCACAAAGGTGATGCTGTTGTCGCTGGCGATCGCGTAGGTTGCGCCTTCCAACAAGCGAATGGGGCGACGGGGCTCGACCCCCGTTAACGCCACAAATCCTCCCTTTTGCACTTCCGCGAGGAAGGCATCTTTGCCCCTCAGCACCCCTTGCCACAGGTCGGGTAAGCGCTGCCGAAAAATGGGAAAGGTGTAGGCTGAAGTGGCAACGGGAGTTGGAGTGGCGATCGCGGCGGGGGTGGCGGCACCCGGTGATGCCCTCAGACCCTGCCAAGCAACGACGCTAACGGCACAGAGCACGGTGACCAGCATCAACCGCAGCCAACGCCAACGAATGACTGAACGCAGTGACGACGGTAGCCAACTTTTGGTGGCGGGAAAGCGCGATCGCACAGGTGCCCTAAGATCCTGATAACTGCCGACCAGTATATCGACGATTGCTTAGGGCGCTGCCATTTCCCAAAAACTGTTGAGGAATTTTCCCCGTAGCCCTGACCACTATGTCGGCAAAGATCAAGATCCCTTTTGATTGGTCGAGCGAAACCGACCGGCGAAAAAATGGCGTTGCTGACGATGTTTGGTGCGGCGACCGCTCACCCGCTTTCGCCATAGGCGAAAACTGCTGGGCTTCATAACTCGGCGCATCAGGGTGATGACCGCTTTTTCTGGCAGCCCAAACTGCAACTCGATCGCGTCAAAGGGTGTGCGGTCTTCCCAGGCCATTGCAATAATGCGATCACGATCAGCATCGCTCAGTTCGGGAAAGCGTTTGCTCATGGGTCCAAGCATTGCAACATCACCACTATAGAAACCCTGAAGAATCCGCTAGTGCTTTCATTAGCATGACAAAAAAGTCCTGAGAGATCAGCCGCCAACCGCTAGCTGTGGGAATTTTGTCGGGGCGATCGCGTCTAGGGGCGCGATCGCCCCAATCGTCGCATACCGAATTTCCCGATGCCTACGCTGCTACCAACTGAAACCGAGACAGCTTAAACAAACTAGTGTCGTGGGGCGTGTTGCCGTCGATCGCCAAATCCGCCAGCATTTTGCCCATCAATGTGGTGAATTTGAAGCCGTGGCCGGAGAAGCCTGCCCCGATGACAACTTGGGGATAGTCGGGATGCTGATCGACGACAAATTGCTTGTCGGGGGTCAGGGTATAGAGGCAGCGGCGCGTGGAAATCAACGGACCAGCAGCATCGGGGATGAACTGGCTGGCCCAGTTGCGGATGCGCTCAGTCCATTCTTGGCTGGGGGTGTAGTCGACTTCGCTGGGGCGATCGACAGTATTCCAGCCGTAGAAGGTGGTGATCTTCAGGCCGATGCTGGGGTCTTCGTGAGGGATGCCGTAGGGCATTTCGCCGTAATCGCCGTTCATGTGGGCAAAGAAAACGGGGAACTTGCCGGGTTCAAAGTTGGCGGGAGTGCCGGGTTGGTAAAACGCCAGTTGGCAGGGCATGATTTTGAGCGGCAGGTCGATGCCTTGCTCGGCCAGCAGACCTTTGGCCCAACTGCCGACGGTGATGACGATGCGATCGCCCCCATAAATCTCATCCGCCGTCTGCACTTCGACGCCGTTTTCAGAGGGGGTGATTTTCAGGACGGGCGATCGGTCAATCACGGTCGCGCCCCGCGCTTGGGCCAGGCGGGTGTGAGCCAACACACACTGAGAGGTCTTCAGCAGACCCGATTCGGGATTAAACAACCCTTCCATGCCGTCTTCCAACGCAAATTGAGGATAGCGCTGGGCAATCTCAGCTTTGTTGAGGTGTTCGTAGTCGAGCCGGGACTCATCCAAACTCGCTTTCATGCGCTGGAAGGTCTCCATTTCCGGAAAACCGAAATCAAGCCCCCCGGTTTTGACGTAGAGTGGCTCGCCCGCTTCTTCTTGCAAGGCAAACCACAGCGGATAAGCATCCCGCATCAAGTCCACATAGATGGGGTTGTCGTAGGTGTAGCGAATCACCCGCGAATAGCCGTAAGAGCTGCCGTTTTGATGATTGAGCTCAAACTGTTCGAGCAGTAAAACTTTTTTGCCAGCCTTAGATAGGTAATAAGCAGCGGCGCTACCGACGCCGCCTGCACCGATCACAATGACATCAAATTGCTGTGCCATGTCAAACCACGCTCCTAGAAGAAAGTTGCAGGGATAGAGTCTGCTAAGGAATGGGAATTTAATTAAGTGTGGACAGCCGTCTCGGCTGTCCAAGAGCAGGCAAGATGCCTGCCCGACAAAACTTGAATTTTATAAAATCCTGATTCCTAAGGCGGGCAGTCAGGCCAGAAAAACAAATCAAACGCTAACCAAGATCTCCTCCGATGACTGGCTGAAAAGCTCGACCCCTTGCAAACGGGTTAGCCTCTGTGGGGAGCGATGAATACCGAGAGGCGCAATCGATCGGTTGCGCCTCTGCAACCGTTATGGCCTTAAAGGTTAGCGAACGACGACTTTTTCTGCGGTCTCGGAGTTCTGCAGCGCTCTTTTCACATGAATGACATCATGCTCATAACTCAGCCCCTTGTAGATGCTGTAGCACATGACTAACAGGACGACCGCAAAGGGCAACCCGGCGCTGATCGCAGCCGTTTGCAACGCCGACAGGCCGCCGCCCAGCAGCAGCGTCGCGGCCACCACCCCCTCAAGCACGGCCCAGAAAACCCGCTGCGGCACCGGCGACTCCAGCTTGCCGCCAGAGGCAATGCTGTCCACCACTAGGGAACCGGAGTCGGAGGAGGTGACGAAGAAGACCACCACCAGGATGATGCCGACGAAGGAGGTAATACCCGTTAGGGGCAGCTGATCCAGCATCACGAACAGGGCCGTCGCCACATTTTCAGACACGGCGGCGCTGATGATGCCAGCAGTGCCTTCGGCGAGCTCCAGACTCAAGGCCGTGCCGCCAAAGGCCGACATCCATAAGAAGGTCAGAGCGGTGGGCAGTAGCAACACGCCGAGGATGAATTCCCGCACGGTGCGGCCCCGAGAGATGCGGGCGATAAAAATGCCTACGAACGGTGCCCAGGAGACCCACCAGCCCCAGTAGAACACGGTCCAGCCGTTCTGCCAGCCAGCATCGTTAAACGTTTCAGTCCAGAAGCTCATAGTGGGCAGGTAGGCCAGGTAGTAGCCGGTGGTTTCCACGAAAGTGTTGAAAAGAAAGACCGTTGGCCCCACTAGCACCACAAACACCAGCAACACAGCGGCCAAAATCATGTTGAGTTCGCTCAGGCGGCGCACTCCGTTACCCAGACCCGATACCACCGAGGCGGTAGCAAACCCGGTGATGATCGCAATCAGGCCCACCTGTACTGGAGTGCTAATTTCCAGACCAAACAAAAAGTTCAAGCCCGCATTCGTCTGCTGAACGCCGAAGCCCAGGGAGGTAGCCAGGCCAAATAGGGTGGAGGCCACCGCCAGAACGTCGATCGCGTTGCCTTGCCAGCCGTAAATCTTTTCGCCCAGCAGTGGGTAAAACACCGAGCGAATCGTCAGGGGCAGCCCCCAGTTGAAGGCAAAGAACGCCAGAGAAAGGCCCACCAAAGCGTAGATGCCCCAGGCGTGCAGTCCCCAATGGAAGAAGGTGATGCCCATCGCCTGCCGGGCGGCATCGGCGGTATTGGGCGCGATCGCCCCCATAATCACGGGCGGATCTTGGAAGTGGTAAATCGGCTCCGCAACGCTCCAGAACATCAAGCCGGTGCCCATACCAGCGCTAATGAGCATGGAAATCCAGGCGAAGGTGGGAAACTCCGGCTGGGCATCCGGACCACCGAGCCGCACCTGGCCCAGCTTGGTGAGCGCAATGAAGATCGTAAACAGTAAAAAGAAGGTCACGGCCAGGATCATGAACCAGCCCAGCGTACCCGAAATGAAGGCCTGGACCGCTCCAAAGGCTGTCTCAGCCGGTGCTTGAAACAGCAGCGTAAACAGGACAAACAGCAAAACTAGCCCCCCTGAAACCAGGAAGACCTCAGGGTGAAAGTCGAAACCTTTACGGGTGAAGTTGCGATCGCCGGGACGGCGAGTGAGATGGCGAGTAGGCGCATGTTCGGGCATCACAAAAGGATGCTCTTCATGCCCTTTATGCCCATTACTTGGAGTCGTCATAACAGTTATTCAGTTCTCAATACATCAACGGACAGCCCAACACGCTACTGAAATACCCCAACCGGGTCGCTTCTGAAGCTAGCGGCCAAAGCTGCATCACTCGCTCAGCAGACGGCGCTGTCTCAAAAACCACCAATCATTGCTGCCGTACGTGACCACCATTCAATAGACAAGGCGGGCTTGTCAAGGAAGCAGCTCAGGGCCGGGCTGTAATGACTATTCAAAGGAAGGGCACGTCCTATCTTCTGGGCAGACAGTTGGGCAGACTCAAGAAAATAGCTGTCGAAACGACAACCATGACCTAGCAAACTCTATCTACGCTGAAATTAAGACTTGACCCTCAAAAAAAATGTTCCTATCGATACAGTTGTCACTACAAGTCATGAAAAGACCAGAAAAACTTTCTGTCAAAATACCCTGAAGACTCACAACGACTGCCCTTGAAAAGATTTGCGTTGTCCTTGAAGGGTGTCGCTAAGGTCAACATCTCATGGGAAATATTTTTCGAAACTGTTATCCAGAAGACAAAAAACTAATTTTTCAGGCGATACCTTCAAATTCAACACTTGTAGTAACATCTTTTATATTCTTGTTATTACAAGCTCAAATAGATCTGCAACTGAGGCTGGCTCAACCCTCCTCAAGGTGAGTCGTTTGCCCTCTCAGGGCGCGCTATTGCTCAAGTTTAGATATTCATTTATCCCTGCTGAGGCGGAGTATGACTCAAGAAAACATCATGAACTCCCCTCCTGAGTTAACCCTAGTCGAAGATCTGGAAGGGTTGCAGGAGTTGGAAGCTTCCCCGGAATTGTCCGTCATTCATTTAGCGAATTATCGGCAACCGGGTCTGCCTGCCGAGGCTTACACGAGTGTCCGATTTCTCAAACGCGAGCGAGAAACCGTGTTTAGCCAGTATTGGGTATGTGTCGGTTTGGCGTCGGATGCGCCGCAGCCGGGAGATGTCTATCCCACTGAAGTAGCGGGCATGCCGATCGCTCTGGTGCGCGATCGCGCGGGCACTCTCCGCGCCTTCCACAACCTTTGCAGTCACCGGGGGCTGCAACTCGTCAATGCTCCCTGCAACGTACAGGGCCATCTCCGCTGCCCCTATCACTCCTGGGCCTACAAGCTAGACGGCACCCTCAAAAGTACGCCCCACTTTGGCGGTTATCACAAAGATGCCTACGAGGGTTTTGACCGCGACAGCAAGAGTCTCAAGCCCATTCGCTGTGAGCAGTGGCTGGATCTGGTGTTTGTGAATTTGTCGGGGGATGCGCCGCCGCTGGCGGAATACTTGCAGCCCGTTACTGAGCGCTGGTCGACCTACGACTTGAACCGGCTCCGGCGCGAGCCCCGCGAAGTCGGCCTCACCTGCAAAGCGAATTGGAAACTGGCGGTTGAGAATTTTTCTGAAAGCTACCACCTGAGCTGGGTGCATCCCGCGCTGAATAGTTGCTCCCGCATGGAAGACCACTTTGGTTTTGAGGTGGGCGATATCCATGTCGGTCAGGGCAGCTTGCTGTACAAGAGCGGGGAGATTGAGGGGCGATCGCTGCCCACCTTCCCCCATCTTGAGGAACACCAAAAGGAAACCGTCGCCGAGTACATTACTGTATTCCCCAACCTGATGCTCGGCGTTCATCCTGACTACTTCCTGGTGTTCATCGCCAATCCGCTGAGCCCCAGCAAAACCCAGGAGCGCATGGCTTTCTATTTCGTCGGCGACGAAGCGATGACGCCTGAAAACGAGGCCCTGCGTCACCTCCCCATCGACCTCTGGCAAGACACCAACGACGAAGACATCGACATGATCGAGCGGATGCAAATCGGGCGCAAATCGCCCCGCTTCGACGGTGGTTGCTTCTCCCCGGAATTGGAGCAGACGGTCTACCGCTTTCAGCAAATGGTCGCGAAGGCAGTAGGGGGATAGGTGTGAATTGGGTGCTGGGGAGCGGGGTTTTGGGTACTAGGTACTAGGTACTAGGTACTCAGTTCTGGGGGCTAAAATCCGGCCACGAACTTTCCATCGGAGCCCCCAGAACTCGATACCCGATACCCGATACCTGATACCCGATACCCGATACCCGATACCTGAAACCCAATTTCCCCTCCCCCCTCACACCCCCTCACCCGGAGACTGCCATGAAATCCAACGCCACCCTCGTCGTCATCGGTGCTGGCATCGTTGGCTGTAGCACCACCTACCACCTTGCCAAACAGGGCTGGAAAGACATCGTCGTCGTCGAACAAGGCCCCCTCTTTGCCACCGGCGGTTCTACCTCCCACGCCCCCGGTTTGGTGTTCCAGACCAACTCGTCCAAGACCATGACCAAGCTGGCGCAGTACACCATCGAGTTGTACAGCCAGCTCCGCACCGACGAAGGCCCCGCCTTCTATCCCGTGGGCGGCGTGGAAGTCGCCTATACCGAAGAACGCATGGCTGAGTTGAAGCGCAAGCTCGGCTGGGCCAAATCTTGGGGCGTCGAAGGCGCGACGCTGCTCACCCCAGAAGAAGTCAAGGCTAAAGTTCCCCTGATGGACGAAACCAAAATTCTCGGGGGTTACTACGTGCCCGGTGACGGCATTGCCAAAGCCCTCCGCGCCGCCGAAGCCCTCGCCAACTATGCCATCGAGGCCGGTGCCGCCGAGTTCTACGGCCACACCACCGTCCTGGATATCGAGGTCGTGGAGGGTCAGGTGCAAGCCGTCGTCACCGACCAAGGCCGCATCGAAACCAGCAAAGTGCTCGTCTGTGCAGGCATTTGGGGACCGCGCATCGGGCGCATGGTGGGCGAAGTCATCCCCCTCACCCCCGTCCAGCATCAGTACGTGAAAACTGCGCCCATTCCTGAACTGGCAGGCGCAACCGAGGAAGTCAACTACCCGATGGTGCGCCACCAGGATCACGCCATGTACTTTCGGCAGCATGGCGACTGCTGGGGCATCGGCTCCTACCAGCACGAACCCCTCCTGGTCGATCCCGACAACATCTTGCCCTACGCCGAAGCCCCCTTGATGCCCTCCGTCCAGCCCTTCACCGAGGAGCATTTCGGCCCCGCCTGGGAATCTACCCAGGAACTGTTCCCAGCCCTCAAAGGGGCCGAACTCACCTACAAAATCAACGGCATGTTCTCCTTCACGCCGGACAGCGGTTCGGTGATTGGCGAATCAAGCCAGACCAAGGGCTTTTGGATCGCGGAAGCGGTGTGGGTGACCCACGGCGGCGGTGTCGGCAAAATTGTCGCGGAACTGATGACCACCGGGGTTCCCAGCCTCGACATTCACGAGATGGACATCCACCGCTTCCCGACAGTGTGCCAGAGCGGCGACTTCATCACCCGCGCCGGAGCGCAGCAGTACGACGAGGTGTATGACATCATTCACCCCCTCGACCAGCAAACCCACTCGCGGGCACTGCGGGTCAGCCCCTTCTACCCCCGCCTGCAAGAACTCGGTGCCCAATTCATCTTCAGCGCGGGTTGGGAGCGGCCCCAGTGGTTTGAGGCCAACGCGAATTTGCTGGAGCAGTATGACATACCAGCGCGGCAGGGCTGGGAGGCGAAGAACTGGTCGCCGATTCAGGGGGCAGAGCATTTGGTGACGCGGGAAAAGGTCGCCCTCTACGACCTCACCCCCTTTGCCAAGTTTGAGGTGACGGGGCCGGGCGTGGTGGATTACCTGCAAAGTCTGTGTGCCAATGACGTTGACAAGCCCGTCGGCAAGGTGATCTACACCGCCATGCTGGATGAGAGCGGCGGCATCATGTGCGACCTGACGGTGAGCCGACTAGGGACAGAAAAGTACTGGGTGGTGACGGGCGGTTCCGTTCACGGGCACGACCTGGCGTGGCTGCAGGCGCACCTCCCCACCGATGGTTCCGTACACATTACCGATGTCTCCTCTAGCTACTGCTGCGTGGGCCTGTGGGGACCGAAAGCACCGGCGGTGCTGCAAGCCGTGACGAAGACCGATGTCTCGAAGCCGAAGTTCAAGTTCTTCACCAATCAGCAACTCCGCATTGGCAATATTCCGGTGCTGGCGGTGCGGGTGTCCTACGTGGGTGAGGAAGGTTGGGAAATCTACGCGCCGACGGAATGTGGCCTGAAGCTCTGGGATACCCTCTGGGCGGCGGGTCAGGAACACGGTTTGATCGCGGCGGGGTTGGGCGCGTTTGAAACTCTGCGGTTGGAAAAGGGCTTTTTGCTGTGGGGCACCGACATTCATACCGAGTACGACCCCTATGAAGCAGGCTTAGGCTTTGCGGTGAAGCCAAATAAGGGCGACTTCATGGGCAAGGAGGCGCTGCTGCAACGGCAAGAATACGCTAGCCGCAAGCTCTGCTTCCTGACGCTGGATGATCCGACGGCGATCGCGATGGGCAAGGAACCTGTCATTGCCGACGGCAAGGTGCTGGGCTATGTCACTAGCGCTGGCTATGGCCATTGCCTGGGACGTTGCGTCGCGTACGCCTATCTGCCGTTGGGTTACGCCCAGCCCGGTACGAAGGTCTCGGTGGAGTACTTCGGCGAGGCGATCGCGGCGACGGTGGTGGAAAAGCTGATTTGAGCACTAGGGGACGGTTCCTTACCAGGGGACGGTTCCTTTGAAAGGAACCGTCCCCTGGTCCCCTGGTCATTCGCAAACATTTAGGGGGGCAACGCGATGCAGTTTTCGATGGAAGTGACGCCGAAGGCCGATGTCTCGGAGTTGCCGCAGCAGGTCCGGGAGATATCGATTACGTATCTACCGGGGGCGGACTATCGGGAGGTGGTGGCCCAGGCGGTGCGGCTGCGGCAGTTGGGATATGAACCGATCGCCCACGTCCCCGCCCGCACCATTCGCGATCGCCCCCACCTCACTCATTACCTTGCCGCCCTCAGAGCTGAAGCGAACCTTCGTCAAGTGCTGCTGATCGGCGGCAGCCCCGATCGCCCCCTCGGTCCCTTCGACGCCACCCTGGATCTGCTGGAAACCGGACTCTTCGAGGGGCTGCGGGTGGGCGTCGCCGGACACCCCGAGGGCATGCCCGTGCTGAGTGACCGGGAGTGTGATCGTCTCCTCACCCTCAAAAACCAGTACGCCCACGACACGGGCACCGAAATGTTCGTCATGACCCAGTGGTCCCTCGACGTGCCGACCATTCACCGCTGGCTCGATCGCATCGCTGCCTTCAATACCCTGCCCATCTACCTTGGCATTCCCGGCCCCACCACCCCCGCCACCCTGCTGAAATTCGCCCAAATCTGCGGCGTCAAAACCAGCCTACTCGGTCTACGCCACCAGTCCGGTCGCCTCGGCAAACTGCTCACGGTGCAAACACCCGATTACTTAGTCGATGGTCTAGCCGGACGGATCGACCACTTTCACATCTACACCTTCGGTGGCATCAAACGGTCCCGCGACTGGCTCACCACCCGCCCATCCGACCTCGTCATCCCCGCATAATGGGTCGGAATGCCCCACCACTCCACCACTCCACCACTCCACCACTCCACCACTCCACCACTCCACCACTCCACCACTCCACCACTCCACCACTCCACCACTCCACCACTCCACCAC
>Ga0081535_100407_pt1 | contig 32300 bp, 23 predicted proteins | sample HotLakmasection3_FD_71020 | JGI IMG/M metagenome (GOLD analysis project Ga0081535, IMG submission 71020) | Hypersaline microbial mat communities from Hot Lake, Washington, USA - Section #3 (SPADES assembly) (version 2) | ecosystem: Environmental > Aquatic > Non-marine Saline and Alkaline >... | reverse complement strand
GGTAGCGTTTCACCCATGACGTGGCGCGGCCTCCGTTGCAGATCCAGCTCCCAACATCCTGAATCTAAAGCGGTTTCCGTGCCATGTCAGCCCCCTTCGGCCCCACGCCGTGAATAAGGAGGGGTTAATGCCGCCTTTTCCTATACCAGATCGTCCGGGAACCGTTTCAATGATCATCGGCGCGGCGCCTGGTACTGCGCCTTTTCGGACCAGACGGCGATCGAGGAGGTCGCGTTTCACCGGACCCGCGAGCTGACCTATATCGGCGACTTCCGCGACGAAATGGTGTACACGGCGCTGCTTGCCGACTTTATCGGCGCGTTTCCCGACCTGCGCGGCGTCCGGCCACCGCCGCCGTGCCTGGACCCGGACCCCGACATCGGCTACCCGGCCGGGCAGACGCTCGCGCTTGACCTCCGGGCGCAAGGGCAAGCCGGGGTGATCTATCCCTCGGTGCGGCATGCCGGCGGGACCTGCCTTGCCGCATTCGAGCCGCAGATCGTCCAGAACGTGCGTCCGGCGGCGCGCTGGAAGCTGGTGTGGGACGGCAGCCCGGCCTTCACGGCGATCGCCAACCCGTAAAGTAAATGGCTCGCCAAGGCTAGCCGCCCCCGTCCAGTGCCGCCGCCGGCGCCTCCACCAGCGTCCGGAAATGGCCGTGGACGCGGGCCTGGAGGGCGGTGACTCGTTCGGCGGCGGCGGCGAACACCGCGTCGCCGTCGCGGCGGCCCAGGATGACGCGGGCCAGGCCGTCCTTCAGGGCGGCCGGCGCCGACTCGGGATCGAACGGGCCCTCCAGCGTCAGGCGCAGGAACGCCTGCACCCGCTGCCACAGCCGCACCGCCTCGATCAGCTCGGCCGCGATCCCCTCGTCGAGCAGCCCGGCGTGGGCCAGCCGGCCGAGCGTCTCGGCGGTGGTCTGGCAGGGCACCTCGGGGTGGTCGTGCGCGTGGCGGAGCTGCAGGTACTGGGCGATGAACTCCACGTCGACCAGGCCGCCGCGGACGTACTTGACCTCCCAGGGGTTGTCGGTGCCGTGCTCGCGGTCGATGCGGCCGCGCATGTCGGCCACGTCGCGCAGCAGCGCCTCGGGATCGCGCGGGCGGGTCAGCACCTCGCCGATCGCCGCGCGGATGCGCGCGCCCAGCGCCTCCGGCCCGCTGATCACCCGCGTCCGGGTCACCGCCATGTGCTCCCAGGTCCAGGCGCTCTCGTGCTGATAGCGCACGAACGCCTCCAGCCCGGTGGCCAGCGGCCCGGCCTTGCCCGACGGGCGCAGCCGCATGTCGACCTCGTACAGCGCGCCCTCGCGGGTCGGCGCGGTCATCGCCGACAGCAGCCGCTGGGTCAGCCGGGTGAAATACAGGGTCGGCGCCAGCGGCTTCGGGCCGTCCGACTCGGCGGCGTCGCCGGCCACGTCGTAGACCATGATCAGGTCCAGGTCGGAGCGCAGCGACATCTCCCGCCCGCCCAGCTTGCCCATCGCCAGGATGGCCAGCCCCTGGCCGGGGAAGCGGCCGTGGCGGCGGGCGAACTCGGCCTCGACGCGGTCCTGCAGGGCGCGCAGCGCGGTCTCCGCCACGTCCGACAGGAACGGGCCGTGGTCCGGCCCGTCGGCGGCGTTGTGCAGCAGGTGGACGCCGGCCTGGAACTCCTTGTCGTGGGTCCAGCGGCGCAGGACCGTCAGCACGTCCTCGAAGTCCGCCGCCGCACCGAGTTGCGCGTCCAGCTCCTCCGCCAGCGCCGCGGCGTCCGGCAGGAGGTCGAAGAAACCGGGCGTCAGCACGGCGTCGAGCTGCTCGGTATGCCGCGCCAGGTGGTCGGCCAGGCGCGGCGAGATGCCCAGGATCTCGGCGATCAGGCCGATGATGTTGGGGTTGCTGTGGAACAGCGAGAACGGCTGCACCCCGGTCGGCAGACGGCCGATGAACTCGTCCAGCCGGAACCAGGCGGTGTCCGGGTTGGCCGTCTTCGCCACCGCCTCCAGCAGCGCCGGCAGGATTTCGCCGAGCAGGCGGCGCGCGCGCTCGCTGCGGGTGGCGCGGTAGCGGCCGTGCAGCCAGCCGCGCACCGTGTTGATGACGCCCGGCGGGTTGGCGAAGCCCATGCGCGCCAGCGTCTCGACCGTGTGCGGGTCGTCCTCGACGGTGCCGAACACCAGGTCGGCCGGGCCGGCCAGCCTTGGCGCCTCCTCGAACAGCCGGGCGTAGTGGTCCTCGACCGTCTCCAGCGTCTCGCGCAGCGCCGCGCGGAACGCCGCGGGATCGTCATAGCCCAGGAACGTGCCGAGCGCGTTCACGCCGGCCTCGCTCGCCGGCAGGACGTGGACCTGCTGGTCCCCGATCATCTGCAAACGGTGCTCGACCCGGCGCAGGAACGCGTAGGCCTCGATCAGGTCGTCGGCGACCGCCGGATCGTTGCGCCCGGCGGCGGCGAGCGCGCGCAGGCCGGCACAGGTCTTCATGACGCGCAGCCGCGGGTCGCGCCCGCCGAAGATCATCTGCTGGGTCTGCACGAAGAACTCGATCTCGCGGATGCCGCCGCGGCCCAGCTTGACGTCGTGGCCGTGTACGGCGATGGCGTCGTGGCCGCGATGGTGGTGGATCTGGCGCTTGATGGCGTGGATTTCCGCGATGGCGCCGAAGTCCAGGTGGCGGCGCCAGACGAACTGGCGCAGGAAGCCCTGGAACGCTTTGCCGCACGCGGGATCGCCGGCCACCTGGCGCGCCTTGATCATGGCGGAGCGCTCCCACGTCTGCGCCATGCTGCCGTAGTAGCTTTCCGCGCCGGCGACGCTGACCGCGATCGGCGTCGCCCCGGGATCCGGGCGCAGCCGCAGATCGGTCCGGAACACATAGCCGTCCGGCGTTCGTTCCTCCATGATCCTGACCAGATCACGGGTCAGCCGGATGAACGTCCGTGGTAACGTGTCGGGCTGGCGGGTGGCGACGCCGCCGTCGTCGTACAGGACGATCAAGTCGATGTCGCTGGAATAGTTGAGCTCCCTGGCGCCGAGCTTGCCCATGCCCAAGACGATCAGACCGGAACCGCGCTCGGGATCCGCCGGGTCCGGCAGATCGATGTGCCCGCGCGCCGCGGCCTGGCGCAGCAGGTGGCGGACCGCCAGCCGCAGCGCGGTCTCGGCCAGCCCCGACAGCGCCTCGCACACGGTGTCCACGTCCCACAGCCCGGCGATGTCCGCCAGCGCTATCAGCAGCGCGGCCCGCCGCCTGGTCCGGCGCAGGCCCGCCATCAGGCGCGCCCGGTCGTCCTCCCCGCCCAGGTCGGCGACGGCGCCGTCGATCAGCCGGCGGAACGGGGCGTCGACGCCGTCGGTGACCAGATCGCGGACGAAGCCGACCTCGCGCAGCATCGCCTCGGTCAGGAACGGGCTGTTGCCGAACACGGCGGCCAGCATGGCGTGCCCGTCGTCGTCGTCGGCCAGCTCGCGGGCGAAGCGCTCCAGGTCCGGGTCGCCGGTCCGGGTGGCATGCTCGGCCCAGCGCTCCAGGCCGAGGCGGGCGCGGTCGGGATCGGCCGGGCGGGGCCAGCGGGCGTCGGTAAGCTGCACGGTCCATTCTTTCCGGCGCGTCGGCGCGACGCACTGCGGAAGCTTCGGAAAAGCCGCCGCCACGGTCAAGCGGGCCGGGCGGGCGCGGTGGTGATGCGGCGCGTCCTGAAATTCGGGCTCAACGTGCTGGCGTTCCTGCTGGCCGGGGCCGCCATCCTGGCCGCGCTGGGCGTGTGGCGGCTGTCGAGCGGCCCGATCTCGATCGACGTGCTGACGCCGTACGTGGAGCAGGCGCTGAGCACGGAGGAGCTGCGGGTCGAGATCGACAACACGCTCATTCAATGGGAGGGGTTCGGCGCGCCGCTGCAGCTGGCGGCGTCCGGCGTGCGCGTTTCGGACGGCGAGCGCGTCGTCGCCACGGTGCCGGGGCTGTTCATCGGCCTGGACGTTCCGGCCCTGGTGCTCGACGGCGCGCTGCGGCCGGACCAGATCGCCCTGGTCGCTCCGGAGGTGCACGTGATCCGCACCGAGGCGGGCGAGTTCCGCCTGACCATCGGGGACACCGAGGCGGCCGGCGGCAGCGCGGCACTGACCCTGCTCGACGGCCTGCTGGCGCCCGAGGGATCGCCCGACGTGCTGTACGCGGTGCGCATCGCCGGGGGCACGCTGACGGTCGAGGACCGGCGTCTCGGCGTCGAGTGGCGCGCCGATTCGGTCGATGCGGGGCTGGCCCGCGTTAACGGGACGGTGACCGGCCGGGCCGACCTGATCGCCTCGATGGGCGACGAGGCGGTGCCGGTGGCGGCCGCGCTGCGCCACGACATCGGCACCGGCGAGACCGCCGCCGAGCTGCAGTTCTCGGGACTTGTGCCGGCCGACCTGCCGGCGGCGTTCCCGGTACTGGCGCCGCTGGCCGGCCTCGACACGGTGATCGCCGGGGAGGTCACCGTGCGCCTCGACCCGGACCTGCGGGTGCAGAGCGCCGGGTTCGCCCTGCGCGGCGGCGCCGGCCGGCTCGACCTGCCGGAGTACTATGACGAGCCGGTGTCGATCGCCGCGATGTCGCTGGCGGGACGGATCGACGTCCCGGCCGGCCAGCTGCAGATCACCCGCCTGATCGCCGACTTCGGCGGGCCGCACCTGGTCGCCGAGGCCGGGATCACGCTGGTCGGCGGGACCGTCGACATGGCCGCCGACGTGGCCGTGCGCGATATGCCGATGGCGCAGCTGCACCGCTACTGGCCGGAGGCGCTGGGCGGCAACGCGCGCCCCTGGATTCTCGAGAACATCACCGACGGCACCGTCCGGCTGGCGCGCGCCCTCGTCCACCTGCGCCTGCCGCTCGACCGGCCGGACCCGGAGGCGGAGATCGAACGGATCGCGGCGCGGCTCGTCTACGACGGCCTGTCGGTGACCTATCTGGACAACCTGCCCCCGGTCACGGGCGTGTCCGGCACCGGCGGCTTCGACGGCGACCGCCTGGCGCTGCACGTCGACTCCGGCGGGATGCGCGACCTGACGGTGCAGGAAGGCCAGATCGTCATCAGCGAGTTCGACGTGCCGGGGCCGGAACCGATCGACATCCGCCTGCTCGTATCCGGCCCGTTCTCCACGGCGCTGGCGGTGCTCGACCGGCCCGGGCTCGGCTTCATTTCGGACCTGGGCCTCGATCCCGCCGCGGCGGAGGGCATGCTGTCGACCCGGCTGCACTTCACGTTCCCGCTGGCCTCGGACCTGGCGCTGGAGGAACTCGGCGTCGGCGTGTCGGCCAACCTGCGCCGGGCGCGGCTGGGCAACGTGTTCGCGGGCCTCAGCGCGGAGGCGCTCGACGCCACCCTGGAGCTCGACGGCCGCGGCTTGACGGCGAGCGGCAGCGGCCGGATCGAGGCGGTGCCCGTCGACTTCACGTGGCGCGAATCATTCCGCCTGGGCAACGGAGACCTGACCCGGATCGAGCTGTCCGGCACCCTGAGCGAGGCGGCGCAGGAGGCGCTGGGCCTGCCGCTCGACCCGTACATCCGGGGGCCGGTCGGGGTGGACGCGGTGTACCGCGACACCGACCGGCGCAACCAGACGCTCAGCGTCGATGCCGACCTGACCGCGGCGACCCTGACCGTCGACGTGCTGGACTGGGTCAAGCCGCCCGGGGTCCCCGCCGAGGGCGCGCTGACCGCCGCGTTCACAAGGGGCGAGCTGCGCCGCATCCCGGCGTTCTCGCTGACCGCGCCGGCGCTGTCGGCGGCCGGCAGCGTCACCTTCGACCCGGGCACCATGGCCATCGCCGAGGCGATCGTCGAGCGCTTCGCGTATGAGCGCACCCGCATCCACGGCCGCATCACCGCGGTCGACGACGGCTATTCCGTGCAGATCGCCGGCCCGAGCCTGGACGCGACGCCGTGGCTGGCGGGCGAGGACGAGGCGCCGGACGACGCGGCGACCGAAGGCGACCTGCCGCCGATCGACGCCACGGTCGAGCTCGGCGAGCTGATCCTCGACGAGAACCGCGTCCTGTACGGCGTCTCAGGCAGCCTGGTGCGCGGCCCGGACCGCTGGGAATCGGCCGATCTGGTCGCCCACACCGCCGACGGCGCCAACCTGCAGCTGCTGTACGAGCCGGCCGGGCCGACCAGCGCGCGGCTCACCCTGCGCTGCGACGACGTGGGCGGCGCGCTGGACAGTCTGGGCGTGCTGGAGACCGTCACCGGCGGGCAGCTGACCCTGGTCGCCATGCGCAACACCGACACCGGAGGGCCGGGCGGCGACACCTACAGCGGCCAGATGGTGATCGACGGCCTGCACGTGGTCGATGCGCCGCTGCTGGCCGAGCTGCTGGCGGCGACCTCGCCCGGCGGCTTGCAGGAGATGCTGCGCACCGAGGGCATCCGCTTCGACCGCATCGAGGCCGACGGCACCCTGGTCGGCGACCGCCTGGAGATCAGCGAGGGGCGCGCCGTCGGCGGCGCCCTGGGCATGACCCTCGCCGGCACCGTCGACCTGGACCGGGACGCGGTCGACCTGTCCGGCACGATCGTGCCGGTGTACGGGCTGAACCGGGCGATCGGCCGGATCCCGCTGCTCGGCGACCTGCTGACCGGCGGCGAGGGCGGCGGCCTGTTCGCCTTCACCTACCGCGTCACCGGCCCGCTGGACGACCCGGACGTCCGCGTCAACCCGCTGTCGGTGCTGGCGCCCGGCTTCCTGCGCGACCTGTTCTTCCTGGGCAATGGCGGCGATGGGGGCGGCCGCCGCGCGGCACCGCCCGGCGGAGGCTCGCCCGGGGGCGGGCCGCAGGGAGGCGACCTGCCCGGCCCGATCTCCGAACGGCCGCAAGACCGGCGCTGACCCGGGATCCAGGCTCCACGGGAAGCCCGGCTCGCGGCCCGCGCGGCCGCAGCAGGCCGGCGGCGGGCGTCGCGCGGGCTCAGCCGCCGATCGGCGCGACCGTCACCTGCGCCGCGAATCGGTCCACGTCGGCCGGGTCGACCTGCCCGCCGCCGACCTGCACGGCGTTCGCGGCTCCGCAGGCGGCGGCCCGGCGCACGGCCTCCGGCGCCCGAAGGCCGTCGAGCAGGGCGGTGGCGAGCCCGGCCAGAAAGGCGTCGCCGCTGCCCACCGCGCTGACCGCCGCGACCGCCGGCGCCCGGGCCGCCCAGGCGCCCTCGCCGTCCACCAGCACCGCACCGGCCGCGCCGAGCGTGACCGCCACCGTCGCCGGGCCGCGCCGCCGCAGGGCATCGGCCGCCGCCGCCGCGGCGCGCGGATCGTCCTCCGGCACCGGCCGGCCGAGCAGGTCGCCGGCCTCCGACGCGTTGACCTTCAGTCCGACCCGCAGCCCCGAGTGCGGCGCCACGGCGCCGACGGCCTCGGCCAGGGCGGAGCCGCTGGTGTCCACCCACACCGGTCGCTCCGCCGCCGCCAGGTCGCGGACCAGCGCGGCGACGCCGCCGGCCGGCACCCCCGGCGGCAGGCTGCCGCACAGGCAGATCGCCGCCGCGCGCGCCGCCTCGACCCGCACGTCGGCGGAGAGGCGCTGCCAGTCCGCCGCCGTCACCGGCGGGCCCGGCTCGTTGATCACCGTCGCCTCGCCGCGGCCGTCCACGATCATGACGCAGGTCCGGCTGTCGCCCCCGATCCGGGTCCAGCGCGCCGCCAGCCCCTCCTGTTCGGCCAGCGCGGCGGCGACCCGTCCGGTCGGACCGCCCAGGAACCCGCAGCAGAGCGCGTCGCGGCCCAGCCGCCGCGCCACCCGCGCCACGTTCAGTCCCTTGCCGCCGCACACGGCCAGCACGGCCTGCGCCCGCCAGACCCGCCCGGCGGCAAAGCCCGGCACGACCAGGGTGCGGTCGATCGAGACGTTCGGGTTGACGCACAGCAGGCGCGCTTCGGTCATCGGCGGCCTCTTGACGGACGGCAGGAGCGCCGGGAGGGTGGCCCATGCCCGACCCCGATGACAATCACATGCTGACGCCGGCGCTGACCGGCCGGGTCCGGGCGGGCGTGACGGCGGCGCTGCACGGCGCCCTGGCGGCGCAGCCGGGCCCGGTGCCGCCGGCCCGGCTGGCGGCGCTGCCGGAGCTGGTCGCGGCGTTCTTCCGGCTGTGGCCGGACCGGCCGGTGCGCAACAACACCGGCGGCAGCGGGTTCAACGATTCGCTGACGCTCTACGTGCTGGCCCGGCTGATCGACCCGGCCCTGATCGTCGAAAGCGGGGTGCACAGGGGCCATGCCACCTGGGTGCTCCGCCGCGCCTGCCCGCAGGCCGAGGTACACGCCTTCGACCCGGACCTGTCGGGGCTGGTCCACCGCGACCCGGCGGCGCACTACCGCGCCCGCGACTGGGCCGAAGTGCCGCTGACGGCCCCCGCCGGGCGCCCGGCGCTGGCGGTCTTCGACGACCACGTCAGCCACGCCCGGCGCATCCGCGAGGCGCACGCGCGCGGCTTCCGCCTGCTGCTGCTCGACGACAACTTCCCGGCCGAGCACCTGTACGCCACCGGCGTGCCGCCGGTGCCGACCCTGGCCATGGTGCTGGACCCCGCGCTGGTGCGCGGCTGCGAAGTCGCGTGGCGGCGCCGCGGCCGACCGCGCCGCTATGTCCACGAGGGTGCCGCCGCCGACGATGCCGACGCGGCGCGCGCGCTGGTCGCCGCCCATCTGCGCCTGCCGGACCTGGCGCCGGTCACCCGCCATGCGCCGCAGTCCAACCTGACCCTGGTGACCACGAGGCTGGTGGCCACGACGGCGGGTGTCGGCGGCCGGCCATAGACTGCGCCCGGCGCGGACCGGTGCGTTCGGGCTTTCGAGCCGGCGCCCGGATCGCCACATGTGCCGGACGGCCGGCGCACGCCTGCACCGCGATTGCCACGGTATCACCCTGGGGCATGATTGACATGCCAGGCGCGCCGCCGCACGTTGTCGCATCATGGATATGATCCACGCCACCTGTGTCGCGATCGATCGTGTCGGCGTGCTGCTGCGGGGTCCGTCCGGCAGCGGCAAGTCGGATCTCGCCCTGCGCCTGATCGACGGCGGCGCGGCACTGGTCGCCGACGACCGGGTGGTGCTGAGCGCGCAGGACGGGCGGCTGGTGGCGCGCGCGCCCAACGCCATTGCCGGGCTGATCGAGGCGCGCGGGCTGGGCCCGCTGGCGGTGCGGGCCGTGCCTGCGGCGCCGGTCGGCCTGGTCGTCGATCTGGTCGCCGGGCGGGAGGTGGAGCGGTTCCCGGAACCGGACTCCTGTTGCCTGATGGACGTGCGCCTGCCGCTGGTCCGTCTGGACCCGTTCGAGGCCTCGGCCCCGGCCAAGGTGCGGCTGGCCGCGGCGCATTTCGCCGACACCGCCGGGCAGGCCCCCCGGCAGGCCCCGGCCGTGCGCGAGGCGGGCGGCGCGCGATGACGGTGCTGACCCAGCCCGAGGCCGGTACGGCGCCGGGCGCACGCCGGTCGGCTCTGCTGATCACCGGCAAGTCGGGGGCCGGCCTGTCCACCGCGCTGAAGGGCCTGGAGGACCTGGGCTACGAGGCCGTGGACAACCTGCCGCTGGCGCTGCTGCGGCCGCTGTTGATGCCCGGCCAGAACCATCTGGACCGGCCGCTGGCGGTCGGCATCGACAGCCGAACCCGCGGCTTTTCCGCCGACGCCCTGCTGGCCGAGGTGGAGGCCGCGCGGGAGCACGGCGACGTGGACGTGCGGCTGGTCTTCATCACCTGCGATTTCGAGATCCTGCTGCGCCGCTACACCGAGACGCGCCGCCGCCACCCGCTGGCGGTGGACCGCCCGGTGGCCGACGGCATCCGCGCGGAGACGGTGCTGCTCAAGTCGATCCAGGACGCCGCCGACCTGCTGATCGACACCTCGCTGCTGACCATGCACGACCTGCGCCGGCTGCTGGCCGGGCACTTCGCGCTGGGCGGGACGCGCGAGCTGCTGGTCTCGGTGATGTCGTTCGCGTTCGCCCGCGGCGTGCCGCGCGAGGCCGACCTGGTGTTCGACGTGCGCTTCCTGACCAACCCGCACTGGGACCCGGACCTGCGCCCGCTGACCGGCCTGGACGCGCGGGTGCAGCGTGCGGTCGAGGACGATCCGGACTTCACGCCGTTCTTCGGGGCGCTGACGGGGCTGCTCAGGCCGCTCCTGCCGCGCTACACTGAGGAAGGAAAAAGCTACCTCACCGTTGCCGTCGGCTGCAGCGGCGGCCGGCACCGCTCGGTGTTCATCGCCGAGCGGCTGGCCCAGTGGATGCGGTCGCTGGGCACCAGGGTCGGGGTGACCCACCGCGAGCTGCCCCAGGGCGGGTGACGGAGGCGACGGCCAAATGGCCAACAGTTCGATGATCGGCATGGTGCTGGTGACGCACGGGGACCTGGCCAGAGAGTTCATCGCCGCGCTGGAGCACGTGGTCGGCGAACAGGACCACATCGCCGCGGTGTGCATCGGCCCCGACGACGACATGGAGCAGCGCCGGCTGGAGATCCTGGAGAACGTGGCCCGCGTCGATGCCGGCGCCGGGGTGGTGCTGCTGACCGACATGTTCGGCGGCACGCCCTCGAACCTGGCCATCTCGATCATGGACAAGGCGCGGGTCGAGGTGATCGCCGGCATCAACCTGCCGATGCTGATCAAGCTGGCTTCGGTGCGCAAGAGCGAGCCGCTGTCGGTGGCGGTGGAACAGGCGCGCGAGGCCGGACAGAAGTACATCAACGTCGCCTCCAGCCTGTTGGCGGAAAACCGGTGATGGCAGAGGACGTCCGGACGCCCGCGGTGACGCGCGCGGTCACGATCGTGAACCAGCGCGGTCTGCACGCGCGGGCGGCGGCCAAGTTCGTCAAGCTGGCCGCGACCTTCGACGCCAGGGTCGCGGTCAGCCGGAACGGCATGGAGGTCAGCGGCGACTCCATCATGGGGCTGATGGTGCTGGCGGCGGGACCCGGCAGCGAGATCGTGCTCGAGGCCAGCGGACCGCAGGCCGAGGCGGCCGTGGCGGCGCTGGAGGACCTCATCAGGCGCAAGTTTGATGAGAGCTGAACGGAAAGCCGAGACCGTGACGCTGACGCGGCCCAAGCCCGAGCGGGTGCTGCGCGGCCTGGCCGTGTCCGGCGGCATCATCTGCGGCCCGGCGCACGTCATCGAGTCCGGCTTCCATCAGGTGCCGGAATACCTGGTCATCCCGTCGGAGGTCGACGCCGAGCGGCACCGGTTCGCCGACGCGGTCGGCAAGTCGCTCAAGCAGCTGCGCAAGCTGAAGGCGAAGACCGCCGCGCTGCCGGAATCGGCCGCCGAGGAGATCAACTTCCTGCTCGACGCGCACTGCGCCATCCTCAGCGGCTCGCGCCTGATCCGCGGGGTCGAGCGGCGCATCGCCGAGGACCGCTACAACGCCGAGTTCGCCGTCCAGACCGAGCTGGCCGCGATCGCCAAGCAGTTCGCCAGCATGGACGACGCCTACCTGGCCAGCCGCATCGAGGACATCAAGGAGGTCGGCGCCCGCCTGATCCGCAACCTGACCGACCGCAAGTACCAGGCGTTCTCCACGCTGCGCGAGGGCAGCATCATCATTGCCGAGGAGATCTCCCCGGCCGACACCGCCCTGATGGACCCCAAGCGCGTGTCCGGATTCGCCACCACCCTGGGCGGGGCGGAGGGGCACACCGCAATCATGGCGCGCTCGCTGGGCATCCCGGCGGTGCTGGGCGTGGCCGGGCTGATGCACGGCATCCAGACCGGCGAGATGGTGATCGTCGACGGCACCACCGGGCGGGTCACGATCAACCCCAGCGACGCGACGATGACCGACTACGAGCGCCGGCGGGCGGCCCAGGAGGCCGACCGCGAGCAGCTCAAGTCGCTGATCAAGCTGCCGGCGCGCACCCGCGACCTGGTCGACATCTCGCTGCAGGCCAACCTGGAGCTGCCGCGGGAAATCGAGCCGGCGATGTCGGTGGGGGCGGAGGGCGTCGGCCTGCTGCGCACCGAGTTCATGTTCATGAACCGCGAGGACCTGCCCGGCGAGGAGGACCAGTACCAGGTGCTGCGCCAGATCGTGGAGGGCATGGAGGGGCGGACGGTCACCCTGCGCACGATCGACATCGGCGGCGAGAAGCTGTCCTCCTCGTTCAAGGGCCACATCGCGGAGAGCACCAACCCGGCGCTGGGGCTGCGCGCGATCCGGCTCAGCCTGCGCGAGCCGCGGCTGCTGGAGGTGCAGCTCGCCGCGATGCTGCGGGCCGGGGTGCACGGGCCGACCCGCATCCTGCTGCCGATGATCACCAGCGTGTCGGAGATCCGCCAGGTGCGCGCCGCCATGGAGCGGGTGGCGCGCCGGCTGAAGCGGCGCAAGGTGCGCGCCGCCAACCCGCTGCCGCCGCTGGGCGTGATGATCGAGGTGCCGGGCGCGGCCCTGGCCGCCGACGCGCTGGCCCAGGCCGCGGATTTCTTTGCGATCGGCACCAACGACCTGATCATGTACACCCTGGCCATCGACCGCGGCGACGAGCAGGTGGCCAACCTGTTCGACCCGCTGCACCCGTCGGTGGTCCGGCTGATCCAGTTCACCGCCGAGGCCGCCCTGCGCGCGCGCATCCCGGTCAGCGTGTGCGGCGAGATCGCCGGCGACCCCCGGTTCACCGCCCTGCTGATCGGCCTGGGCATCCGCGAGCTGTCCATGGCCCCGTCCAAGCTGCTGGCGGTCAAGCGCCGCATCCGCACCCTGGACACCATCGCCGCCACCCACCGCGCCCGCATGATGGTCGACCAAAGCGACCCGGGCCGCATCGCAGCGCTGCTGGATGATTTCAATGATGTGGGGTAGCAGAAGAGCGCGGGGCGATAGGCCGGTACAGCGCTGCGCCCTGACCTTCCATAATGCCGGTTCAGCCGGCGCGCGGTTGTTTCCAGGAAGGCGTCTCCTTTTTCAAAAAAGCGCCCGGATCCATGCTGCACAGAAGGCGCGCCACCACTTCTATGGGCGATTTTTCTACTGCAAGACTATGAAGTTTTGCTGCTAATTTTGAAAATGACTGGAGGGCTTGAGGCAGGGATAGATGCCCCTCATGTTGGATGGGAGGAGAGACCGATTGGATGAGGCGATATGGCCATTCAGGCTCAGACCCAGGAGAAGGCCCTGACGTGCAAGCGGTGCCGGAGCGCAGCGTTCGTGAAGAACGGGTTCGTACGCGGGCATCAGCGCTACCGGTGCAAGGACTGCGGCTGCAACTTCACGGACACGCCGCCGCGGGGCATGCCCCTGTCGGTCAAGGCGACGGCGGTCATGCTGTATCTCAGCGGGCTGTCCATGAACCGGACGGCCCAGTTGCTGAACGTGTCCACGCCGTCCGTTCAGGACTGGATCGAGCAGTTTGCTGCAGCGTTCGGCGACCGCCCCGAGCCGATCGGCCCGGTGGTGGTGGTCGAGCTCGATGAGCTTTGGCATTATGTAAAAAAAAGCGCTGCAAACTCTGGGTTTGGATCGCTCGCGATCGTGCAACAGGGCAGATGGTTGACTGGGAATGCGGCGGTCGTGACCGAGATACCTTTGAGCGACTATGGCAACGCCTGAAAGGCCGCGGCGTTCGGCTTGCCTGCACTGATGACTGGGCCGTGTATCGGGAAGTGATCCCGGTCGGGCGACATCTGGTTGGCAAGGATCAAACGCACGGCCTGGAGCGCATCTTTTCCCGCCTCCGGCACTGGCTGGCGCGGTTTCGGCGCCGCGGCATCGTCGTCAGCAAGGCGCAACGCATGGTCGAGGCCACCATCGCGCTATTTGCGCGGTTCCACGTCAATGGCTCGACCAAAGAACTGAAATCTATCTATGCCTAAAGCCCTGCTTTTCACTTTTGATCAGCCGATTCTGGTCGAGAAATTCATTCCCGGGAGAGAAATCACGGTCTGTCTGGCAGGTCCACAAGGTCAGCGTCCAGCGGTATATGAAGGCGAGTGGCATGTTCCCGGCGACCCGCAGTATTTCGAGTCGGCGCTTTTCACGGCATCCCTCAAGCCGAAACTGATCGCTCCGGATCATCTCAAGATACTTGATCGACAGCTCGCGCCCCAGGTCCGATCCAGATTTCAAAGAATGTTCACGCAGCTGGGCAAAGTCGACTTCATGCGGGTGGATGGGCGCCTTTCCGCCGATGGGACGTTCCACGTTATCGAGCTTTCCGTTGATATCGATCTTTCGCCGAAAGGCGAGTTCGCCGGGCTGCCAATGCTGACCGGTCGGTCCTATCGCGATGTCGTGCGCTCGTGGCTTGAAATTGCCCTTGCCGATTATCAGGCCAATAACCGAACTGCCATGGCAACTGTGGGTCAATAAATGGATGCCAGTAAGCCATGAATGTTGGCCTGTAGTGCACTTCCGCGATCGGTCGATCAGGTGGCCCGGCAAGCGCTTGGCGCAAAGTGTCTGTGAATTTCGACCAAATTTCTTTTTCGACATCAGCATCCTCCTGGAGCAAAGCATCCAAATAGAATGCCGACGTTTTCGCGCTGTTAGGCACGAGCTTTACGTCAGCCATTGCAAAAGCAAAGCCCATATTGAGCCAGCCACGCCGACGCATATCCACATCTTCAATTGTTTTCGACATGAGGATGCGGCGAACCCGGCGGTCGATGTCCGGGAGCGGATCCCAGACTCTTGCAAACGCCTGGGCCAAAGCAAGATTACTCAGGATCATAAGCGTTCCATAGTCATTGCTACACGCCCGGGCCGCATCTCTAAGAAACCCCACAGCCTTCACCGCCAAGTCCTCCACAGGCGACATCAGTCCATAGCGCTTCAATGCCAAGGCCCCCCGGTTGTTAGAGATGGAGTGATCATCGAATGCCACGTATCGGGAAATTTCTTCAGCGCACTTGAGCTTTGAGTCTGCCAAGTCAAGGAGGTCGTCATCCTGTTCATTTGCAATATCACCAAGAACCTGGCTAAAGGTCACGAGCGTTGACGCCAGCTCATCGAACCGGCCCCTTTCTCTCGATAGAGCCTCGGCCTGTTCAAACCTGCCAATAATCTCGGATCGGGTTAAGCCACCCTCCAGCTCCGGCCGGGTCAGGCGCAGAAATGAAGCATAGCACGGGCAATCTATAAACTCTTCCTGAGAGTGAAACACGGTCTTATAGGACTTCTGGTAACCGTCAAAATCCCACTTCTCCAAATAGGCGTGAACCTCTGTGGTCATCAGAAGAAGCATAAAGCTCTTCTCAAGGTCTAAATTAGGCAGTCTATGCTCATTTAGTGCCAGCTTTGACTTTTCCACACTGACAGAGTGTATCGCCGTATTTGCATTCCCGGTCATGCAATCCAGACTTATAGCAAGAATAATAGGCAGTGGCCCATCTGGTTCAAGCCTGCCGGCAATGTGATAAGCCTCTTCAAACTGCATTGCCTTATATAGAACTAGGACTGTCCGCCAACCCAGAAATGCCCGTAGAGAATCAAAGGCGTCATGAGATGACGCACGGCCGTTCACAAGCACATAAAGTCGCCTCAACTCTACGGCCAATTCCCTTGAATTGCATACGCCGGGTATGTTTAGAGTGCGTCTTACAGACTCCTTCACCTCTTCCCAGGCATCCATAGCCACAAGCATATGCCAATATGCAGCCCATGCTCTCGGAAACTGGTCAAGCCCGGCTCCGTTACGGTAGCTGCGAAGGATATTCGCCATCATGCGTCTGAGTAGCGGACGCCAGGCTTTAAATGCAAGGCAGCGAAGGTCCTTGAATTTTCCTGAGCGCAGGATGGTATCTTTGTCAAAATCATGAACAAAATTAATGTAAACACGATGCTCAGCCTGAAGTTCATGCAGCAAATTAAGGTGGCATAGCTCGTCAATATCATCGAGGATTATCAGGTCCCTATCGTGTAACTGTGAAAAGACTTTGATAACATCCTTCAACAACGGCTCGGATATGGCGGACCCATACAACGCAATTGTTGCCAAAACCAACTTTTCGGAATAGTGCAGGCCATCAAGATATTTTTCTGGATCAAATGCTTGTTTTTCTGCTGCTAGGGTAAACCGATTGTTCACGATAAAGTCGTGTACAACGTCGGCGATGCGGAGGTTTCGCCCGGCTTTCTGAATGTGGAAGCCAGGAGAGACGGCGCCGAGCCGTACGTTGATGATTTTCGCCGACTCTTCTTCTGATACTTCGGTAAGGCTCGTAGTGGTTATTTCTATTTTGATCCTTTTTCTCCCGCTCAGGAAATCTCGTAGTGCATCCGCCGTCCATTCCGCCCAGGGAGCATCGTCCGTATATTCTAGTAAAAGGAAAAGACTATGAGCATCGCCTGCTAGATTCCTCAGTGCAATTAGAGAAATACGATCAATAACCTGAATGTTCTCAATATTTATGACGTGACCAACGGATCGGAAGACATGGGAAAGGTAATGTTCGCACGCGAAGTGTATTTGCGACGGCGTCAGGGATCGCCTTGGCCAGAAGGGTGTGCGCGGACGGCCTCGGCGTTGGCTCTTATGTACGGCGTTGCTGATTGGCTGCCATTCAGGGTTGTTTCGGCTATCCAAGAACGTAAGCGGAGAGAATTCATCATCGTCCAGGTACAGGGCGGCCACTGCGTTGCCCAGCTCTTCAAGATAGAGTCCGGGGCGATTCGAGGAGAAATTGCATACGGAAGTCTTTACCTTCACTGTACGGAATGCTTGCAGGATCTCGTCATGCGTTAGAATCTCGCCGCATAGAAAGCTCTTTCCATGCCCCGAAGGCGCGCGGACGATACAACCACTTCTTCTGTTACGCGCCCCGCTTATCAAACGGCGCAGAAACTGCTTGTCACCCTGCCGGCTTGGTATGTCGATGTATGTCTTCATGGTCGATAATTGTTAGTTATCATGCTTGCGGCCTTCACGATCTCATACCCGCGGTTGCGGGGTCCGGTGCATGATAGCGGGCAGGTGCGCGAAATGCACGACCCTTGTTTGAGCAATGCGTCGCAGGACGAACGGTATGCCGGACCGTTGGGGCGGGCGGCCGCGCAGCGGGTGTTAAACGGAGGTTGGGCGATCCTGCGGATACCCGCTGCCGTGGCGGGGCAGCATGCCGCCGTACTGGCGGCGGCGCATGATTTCTTTGCTCAGCCCGACGTGGCCAAGGCAGCCGCATGCGATCCGCCCACGGCGGAAGGTTATCGCCCGCTTGGTGCCGAATATTCCATTGCTGTGGAGCGGCCGGACCTGAACGAGTCGTTCTCGGTGTGGATGCAGAACGTCGATCGTGCGTTCCCCGAGACCGCGGGGGCTGCGGCGGACCTCCAGGCCGCACTCCTCGACCTCGCCGTCCCGCTCATGGGCATTGCGCAGACGCTGCTCAGCCACCTCGCGGCAAGATTCGCGAAGCCGGGGGAGGCGCCGCGGCCGGTCGATGTCACCGGGGCGACGTACCTGCAGGTCAACCGGTACCGGCCCGCGGAGGCAGACCGCGAATTCCTGCAGGAACGGCACGAGGACGGGCACCTCATCACGATCCACCACTGCCGGCAGCCGGGGCTGGAGATCGAGCAGTCCGACGGCTGCTACGTTCCGGCGCCCCACGGCCCCGACCAGGTCCTGGTGCTGGCCGGCGAGCTGCTGACGATGATGACCGGCCACCGCATTCCGCCGGTCCACCACCGGGTCCGGCGGCACGCCGACCAGGGGGAGCGGCTGTCGGTCATGCTGTTCGTCAACCCGAGCCTGAAGGGCCGGCTGGCGCCCTGGGTGGACCTCGACGTCAATGCCGTCGCCGCCGGCAACCCGCGCCGGTTCGGGCTGCCTTCGCTCGATTTGCTGCTGCGCGACGAATGACCGCGCCGGTCCCGTCCGCCGCGACCGTGCCGCCCGCGCCGTGGCAGGCCGCTTCCGCGGAAGCCTGGGCGGACTGGCGCTGGCAGATGGCCAACCGCCTGCGCTCGATCGCCGATCTGGCCCGGCGGTTCGCGCTGACGGACCTGGAGGCGGCCGCCGCCGCCGCGGACGCACGCGCCGGAACGGATCGCCACCCCCGGCTCCGCATCGGCGTCACCCCGTACTTCGCCGCCTTGGCGGACCCTGCGAATCCGGCCTGCCCGATCCGCGCCCAGGTGGTGCCGCGCGCCGGCGAACTGGCCGGGTCCGCCCCCGGCCAGGCGGATCCGCTGGACGAGGACGCATTCAGCCCAGTGCCGGGCCTGGTGCACCGCCATCCCGACCGGGCGCTGATGCTGGTCGGCAGCCAGTGCGCCGCCTATTGCCGGTTCTGCACGCGGGCCCGCCTGGTCGGCCGCGCGGGAGCCCTGTCCGAGGCCGACCTGCGCGCGCAGTTCGACTACCTGCGCGCCCATCCCGGCATCAGCGAAGTCATCCTGTCGGGCGGCGATCCGCTGCTGCTGCCGGACCGGCGGCTGGACCGCATCCTGGCCGCAGTCCGCGCGGTGCCGCACGTGGACGCGGTGCGGGTGCACACCCGCGTGCCCGTGGTCCTGCCGATGCGGGTCACGCCGGCGCTGACCGCGGTGCTGGCGCGGCATCGCCCGCTGTGGGTGAACGTGCATGTCAACCACGGGCGCGAGCTGGCGCCGGAGGTCGCCGCGGCGCTGCGGCGGCTGGCCGATGCCGGGCTGTCGCTCGGCAGCCAGTCGGTGCTGCTGGCCGGCGTCAACGACACCGCGGCCGACCAGGAGGCGCTGTGGCGCGCGCTGAGGCGCCTGGGCATCCGGCCGTACTACCTGTTCCACTGCGATCCCGTGGCGGGCGCCGAGGCGTTCCGCACCCCGCTGGCGCGCGGGGCGGAGATCCTCGAGGCCGTGCGCGGGCGCATCGGAGGGCTGAGCCTGCCCACCTACGTGGTCGACCGGCCGGGCCGCCAGGGCAAGCGGCAGGTCGTGCTCGACGCCGGCGACCGGACCGGGCCGGCGCACGGGCCACTGGTCGTGGCACCGCGGGAGGGCAGCCGTGGCGACCGCTGACCGGGCCGTGTCGGTCGCCCTGCTCGGCAACGGCGTCATCGGCCTGTCCATCGCCGTGGCGCTGAAGCGGCGGACTCCCGAACTGAGCGTGGCCGTGATCGGTCCGGCCGGCCGGCCGGGTGGCGCATCGCCGGCGGCGGGCGCGATGCTCGGCTGCTTCGGCGAGCTGACCGAGCGCAGCCTGGCGACGCCGCAGGGCCGGCTGCGGTTCCGGCTGGCGCAGGCCGCCTCGGCTGCGTGGGACGGCTGGCTGGCGGCGTTGCGCGACCTCGCCGGGCCGGCGGTGCCGGAGGCGGCGGCGGGCACCCACGTGTTCACGAACGCGGCCTCCGGCGCCTTCGAGGACGCCAATTTCGCGCGCATTGCCGGGCAGTTGAACGGCGCGCCATCGGCCCCGCCGACCGCCGCGGCGATGGGCCTGGAGACGGACGCCACGCACCGGCCGATGCACACACTGCACCTGCCCACGGAACGGCGCATCGACGCCCGCCGCCTGCTGAGCGCCCTGGAGGCGGCGGCGCAGCGGCTGGGGGTGGAAATCATCGACGCCCTGGCGGCCCCGCCGCGCCCGGCCGGCGGCGGGTTCCGGATCGCCGCGGAGCCGGGCCATCCGGCCCTGCCCCTGACCGCGGAGCGGGTGGTGATCGCCGCCGGCGCGCTCAGCCACGACCTGCTGGCCGGGGTTCCGGAGGTGGCCCGGCGCGTGCTGCCGCTGTTCGCCGGAGTCGGCCACGCGCTGATCCTGGACACCCGCCCGGTGCTGGCCGACGGCGCCGGGCCGCGCGGCGTCGTGCGCACGCCGAACCGGGCCTTCGCCTGCGGCCTGCACGCTGTGCCGCTGGCGGACGGGCGGCTGTACGTGGGGGCGACCAACTTCGTCGCGCCGCAGCCGCATGCGCTGCCCTGGATGGTCGATGCGCACTTCCTGATGGACTGCGCCATGCGCCAGATCCACCGCGACCTGGAAGGCGCGCCGGTGGAGCGCATCCTGACCGGCAACCGCCCGGTCAGCCTGGACACGCAGCCGCTGATCGGCGCCACCGGCCGGCCGGGGCTGTTCGTCTGCACCGGCACCTACCGCGACGGCCTGCACCTGTCGCCCGTGCTGGCGGACCTGATGGCGCGGGCCGTGCTGGGCGAACCGCCGGATGCCGGCCCGGCCGCCGAGGCGCTCGACCTGTTCCGCCCGGACCGCGCGCCGCTGCCCTGGGGCACGCCCGCGGAGGCGCGGCACTACGCCCTGGACAACTTCATGGCGGACATCGCCGAGGCCGGCGTCGCGCTGCCGCCGAACCGGTGGGACCGGCGGGTGGCCCGCGGCCTGGAACTGCAGATCGACGAGGCGATCGCGGCGGCGACGGGTGCCAAACCGGACCTCGTGCTGCCGCCGGACTTCCTGCCGGCGCTGGTCGGCAACGACCAGGGCATGCTGGCGCGGCTGCGTACGGCGGTTGCGGCCCTGGCCGGGCGCGAGTGAGTGCATTACGGACACGCATGGCCCCACAGCCTTTGATTGACATCCACACCGTTTCTGCCGCTTAATCGCCGCGTGCCTTGGGGGGGCGGGGAGCGGCGGATCATGGCGATGCGGATGGCACGGGTGGCGGTCGTGCATGCGGCCTCGGCGCGCGGCTACGCCCGCATGATCGTCGACAACATCGGCGCCCACCGCACCGACGACCTGGTCTTCCGCGCCGACCCCCTGGACCCGAGCCGCCCCCGCGACCTGGACGCCCTGATGACGCGGGACTACGGGGCAGTGGCGCTGCTGCTGTCGCATGACCTTGAACTGCTGCCGGAGGTGCGGGAGCGGGCTGCAGAGTTGGCAAAGAACAAGTTGGCGCTTGGTCTGCGCATCGATAAACCTAGGCCGGGCTGGACAGATATCATTCAAGCGTCAGGGATAAATGTTGCGCGACCCAAAAACCCGTTAGCCCATGGCTCGGAGATGGAATCAAGGGTTGTTTGTGAGCTATTCTCATCTGCCATCCTATTTTATTTTCTAATATCTAATGACCCCCAGAGATTTTTTTCTATGACACAAACGCTCCATTATAGACAGCATCAGTACCGCATCGGCCATGTAGAAAATGATCGATTTAGCGCTACAATAAAAGAGAACGATAATTCAACAAAGGACTTGTATGACTATAAATATAACTTGTCCATGCCGCCAATAGTGTTTGGGCAGACGGCCTTGTACGAAGCAATTCAAGGCCTGTCGCTATTGTTAACAGATAAACATTTAGAAAAAGTGTATCATGATAAAAAGTTAATTGATGAACTGCACGATAGCCTGATAGATCCTTTTGTTATGCTTAAGAAAATCTATTATCCGCTTACGACAAGGCGGGGATATCGGACAAAAGAACTGCTACATTATATTTCTTGTTTTGACCATGCTCAGGAATGCTTATTTACCAGAAATGCGGAGCCGCAATTGCTTAAGATTACGAATGCCTTGGGCGAGATATGTAATTCTTTACCTTGGCCTACTTGGCAGGATCTGGTCAATAAATACATCTTGTTAATGGGCGACACAAATGCACAACTGGAAAATAATAAGGACGCACAAATAGAACCAGGTGCCTGGCACTTATCTTGCCAAAACAGCAATGGTCTCGGACTTCTTGCTGCTTTGAAGCAAAAACATATTTACCAAGATATGCCAATTGATGATATTTGGTCTTCATGGATATTGTCTCGTGATCCGGACTTCATAGACGTCATGTTAACCTCAACAATTTCTGCCGTTTATGGCTCTGGAGAAAAAGAAGTTTCTTTCGGGAAGGAAGGCAAGTCAGGCTCATGATAACTGCGGAATCATTTGAAACACTTGCTGACTGGCCGGAAGCGTCCCTTATTGCGCTGGACGAGGTTGTTGATTCCGTTTTCCAGGGCCGCGCCCTGTTTTTCGCCGGGTCGGGGCTGTCGATCGACAACGAGGGCACGACGGGCTTTCTGCTGATGGGCACCCTGCTGGTGCGCCTGGCGGCACTGCATCATGGTTTGTGCGACGGTGCCGCGCCGCCCGATACCGGCAAAGCCCAAGTTACCATAACGGGGCTGATCCGACAGCTTGAGGACGTTCTGCTGCACGGGGACGGCAGCCACAAGAGCAGTCCCGCAGAGCTGGTCAGCCCCGCGAACATCAGGGCTCTGGCAGATCAGTATTTCGAAACCAACGAATGGTTCGCCAATGCCTTCGGGGACCTGGTACAGGTTCTCGATCCGGTACCGCCCGACGCGCTCCAGGAGCTTTCCGGGCGCGTGCTCCGGGAAGAAGGGCGGCTGGTCGCCGAGCTCCGGGACGAGAACGTCAAGAGGACCGGCGCCCCCGGCACCGTGGCCGATCCGGAACCCCTGGACCTGCGCGTCTACGTGGGCTTCGCAAGGGCGCTGGAAGCCGCCGGCCCCGGCGAGGGCCCACCGTATGCCACTGCCGGCAAGGCGCTGTTCCTGGACACGCTGGGGTTCGCCGGCCGGCGGATCATGTGCGGCGACCCGCTGCACGACGACCTTCATCTCGCGCGCGCCAGCTATGCGGCGCCGGGCGGGGGCGAACGGCTGCTGGAGCGCCAGCACGTCCTCGGCCGCCTGGCCCTGGAAGGCTTCCTGCCGGTGCTCGTCACCACGAACTTCGACACCCTACTGGAGGGCGCCTGCCGGCTCAACGGGTTCGGCCGCCCCGAACGGGGGCAGAACGGACGGCCGCCGCTGCACGTCATCCCAGACCGGCGCGCCTTCTTCACCCACGGTGCCGGCCCGAACGGCATCCGCGTCCTGAAAATCCATGGCTGCGTGCGCCGCTACGGCAAGTGCCGGGAAGAGGTGGCCAGGCCAATGGCCGAGGCGTGCAGTCTGGACAAGGCCGACATAACGGACGCGGACAAGGAACGCGCCCGCCGCTTCCGGCACGACATCGCCGCCATCGTCTACACCTATCGTGAGATCCTGCACTGGCGCGACGATGCCTGGTCGCGCGACCTGCTGCGCTCGCTGATCCGCACCCACGACATGGTGTTCGTGGGCTACTCCGCGCGCGACCCGGTCATCCACGACACCTTCCGCAGCATCTACGAGGAGATGGCCCGCAGCGGCCCGACCGAGGACGAGGCGCGCGCCACCCGCGCCTTCTTCTTCGACGCCGTCCCCGATCCCGAAGCCGCCCCCGCCCTTCCACCCCGGCGCCCTGCTGCGCCAGGCGCGGCTGGCAGCCGGGCAGCCGCACGCGCCCCTGATCGACGACCGGCACCGCATCCGCCTGCAGTACAAGGGCAAGGGCGGACGGGCCACCCTGGACCTGGATGTGGCCTTCCGCTGGCTCTACCACCGGGTGATCCGGCATCGCCAGCGGGCGGCGCTCGCCACCGACCTCGACGTGACCTTCCGGTCCGTGTTCGGCCGCCCGGTTCCGGCCATCGACCTTCGCCGGCTGCTCGAGGCGTTCGACGCACTGATCGACCGCGAACACGCGGCGGCCAGGCATGCGGCCGCCTGGCCGGATCGGGCGGCGCTGGCCGACTCCTTGCGCCGCATCAGCGCCTGGACCTGGGCGTTCCATCCCCGGCTGCTGGCGCTGGCCGAATCCATCCGGCTGTGGTCGCGAGGCGAGGCGCCGGTCGTGGACATGGTCGCCTATCGGGACCGGCCGGCCGCGGTCGCCTGGTTCGCCGTCATCGAGCTGGCCCTGCGCGCCCAGTGCGCGGCATCGGCCGGGGCGTCGGCCGCCGCCCCCGGCGCGGCGGACTTCGCCGTGGTCGAGGGCGAGCCCACGCCGACAGTGGCCATTCCCGCCGATCCGGGCGGGCCGGTGCGCGGCATCGGCGGCGGCATGGCCTTCGACGTGGTCGTGTTCGGCTCCGGCATCGGCACCGGCGTCCGGCCGCCGCCGATGCTGCCGGCGCGCCGGACGGTCCGGATCGAGCTGTCCGGCGCCGTCGCGCGGGACCGGCCGACCGAGGCCGACCGGTGCCTGCTCGACGCCGCGCTCGACCGCACGCCCCGCTTCCTGGACCAGCCGCCGTTCGAGTCCGGCGGCACGGTGCCCGTCAGCCTGGTGTAACGGGGAGCCCGCCCGCCCATGACCCCGATCAGCGATACCGTGCGCGCCGCCATCACGGCATGGCTCAGCGACGGGACGGCCGGCGCCGGGATGACATCGTGCCCACGCGGCCGGTTGGCCGACGAGGTACGGCAGGGCGAGCGCCGCTTCGTCGAGCAGCCGGGGCCGCTGCGCTGCTTCGGTCATCTGGACATCGAGGACGTGGACGTCCTGGTCGCCGACCCGGTCCTCGACACCCTGGGCCTGGTCCGCATCCTCGAGGGCCTGGACGGCGAGCGCATCGCCGCCGCCATCCGCCAGGCCGCCTATCTGCGCCATCTGGCCGGCCAGGGCGGGTCTGCCCGCATCGCGGCGCCGACGGTCGAGCTGGTCCTGGCGGTGCCGGCAGATTGGCTGGAGGACCTGCGCAGGACGCTCGCCGGGCTCAACCGCGACACCCATCTGCTGTACGGGATCGGGCTGAACATCCTGCCGACGGACGACGCCGGCATCGCCGGGCCCCGGCCGGAAGCGCGGCTGGCGCGAGCGTTCGCCTGGCTGCTGCCCGCCACTCGGCGGCATTTCCGGACCGGAGGAGAAACCGCCGATCCCGGCGCCGGGCCGGGCGCAGACGCCACCGATCCGCCGCCGGTGACCCTGTCGGTGGACAACCTGCGCCGCATCCGCACCCTCAGCCTCGAGCTGACACGGCCGATGACCGTGGTCCACGGCCGCAACGGCACCGGCAAGTCGACCATTGCGGAGGCCATCGAGCTGACCCTGACCGGCCGGTCGGAGCGGGCGCCGCAGGCGGCCCGGGACGATCCGCTCGACCCGGTGCCGCTGCCGCTGCGGCCCCTGGACAGTCCGGGCGCGACGCCGCGGGTCGTGCTGGCGCGCGGCAACAAAACCCTGGTCTGGCCCGCCGCGCCGGGCGACGATCAGCGCGACCGCCCCCTGACGCCGCTCGCCTTCCGGCTGGACAGCCGCGAGATGACCCGGCTGTCGGCGACCGACGCGGCGCAGCGGCTGGAGATCATGGACCGCGCCTTCGCGCTGGGCGCGGACAGTGCCAGCCGGTTCGCCGGCGCGCGCGAGGCCCTGACGGGGGCGCTGTCCACGGCCGCGTTCATCGTCGAGCGCCTCGTCACCGACCGCACCACCGAGGAGGTGGGCGACGAGCTTCCCCAGGACGACCGGGACAGGATCGAATGCGAGCTCGACCGCCTCCAGGGCTCGCAGGATCGCGCGGCGCCGAACGATCTGGCCGACCTGCTGCTGTCGCCGTGGCGCCTGAAAGACCTGCGCGAGGTCGGCATCGGCGGCGACATCGATGCGGACGATCCCGACGCGCTCGCCGCCGCCCTCGACGCGGCGCTCTGCGACCTGCGGCGGCTTCTGGACGCGGTTGACCGGCATCTTGGTGCGGCGCGGGATGCGTTGGAGCGCGTCCAGGGCTGGCGCTACCGCAGGCAGCCGCAACCGGAGGCGCCGGTGCCGGTGGATCGGGAGGCGCTGGTGCTGCGCCTCCAGCGGCTGGTCGCCCTGCACGACGTCATCTCCGGGGTTGCCGGACTGGCGGGCGCCGCCGGGGCCATGGCCGCGGCCGCCGCGCAGGAGGAACCCGGCCGGGCCGACGTGGCCGGGGAGAGCGGCACTTGGGCGCTCGAGGCCCTGCGCCGGCTGGCGGCGCTGGACGAGGAGATCAACTTCCGGCTGCTGGCGAACGACCTGGAGGCCGACCTGCTCGAAGCGCAGGACCAGGCGGAGCGCCTGGAGGAGGCCGCCGAGCCGGACGCGGCGGCCCGCCGGGACCGCATCCGGCCGCTCACCCGGGCGGAACAGGCGGCGCTGGACGCCTTCGGCCCGCGCCTGGGCGGCGGAGGCACGGCGGCGCACGCAGGGCTCGGCACGGCGATCGCCAGCGCCATGGAAGCGCCGGACCAGCGCGTCACCTTCGGCGACGTGGTGATCGGCGCGCCGGGCTGGGCCAACCTGCCGCTCCAGGTCATGAAGGACCTCGAAAAGCTGCACCGGCGCGCGGCGGAGCGGCCGCCCGAGGATCTGTCTCCCACCAGGCGGCTGGAGGCTCTGCGCGTCCTGCACGGCGCGCTCGCCACCTATCGCGAGCGGGACAGGGACCTGAGCGCCGCCTTCCTCAAGGGCATCGCGCCCTTCGCCGAGGCGGTGAACGAGATCGTCGCGCTGATGACGCCGGCGCGGTGGGCCTACGACCCGCTGCGCCTGGCGCTGTCGGAGCAGGGCGAGGGCATGCCGATCCTGCTGGACCGCGGCGATGGCCCGGAGGTGCCCGCCGAGGCGATCCTGAACACCGCGGAGCTCAACATCCTGGCGCTGGCGCTGTTCTTCCTGCTGGCGCCGCGGCGGCCGAACCCGGCCCGGCTGCTGGTGCTGGACGATCCCTGGCACGCCATGGACGGCCAGTCGGTCGCCGCCGCCAGCCGCGCCCTGGGCCGCCTGATCCGCCTCCTGCCGCACGGCTGGCGCATCCTCGCCCTGGTGCACGGCAACGCCCAGGCCGAGGTCATGGCGCGGGAGACCGCCGCCGACCTGCACCGCCTGTCCTGGTTCAAGACCGACCTGGAGCTGATGCCCGAACGGGCCGCGCCCGAGATCGCGTCCGTCGTCGGTCTGATGGAGCGGATCGCGCTGCCGGATTGACGTCCCGGCGCCGGGCGGACATCGCGACGCGTATAGCGCCGGCGCCAAGGATTCTTCCTTCGTCCGACAACCTTCGGGCAATCCGATGCGGCCCGGCTTGCCAGGGGGCGGGCGCACGGGGCTATGCTCGCCGGCAGCGCACCCCCCGAACCGCAGCGCGGCCCGCACCGTCCGGAAGGCCTGCCCCATGAGACTTTGGCGTCGCCCGGCCGAGCCCGGGTTTCCGTTGACGGCGGGGGAGCTGGAGGGGTACCGGCTGGCGGCGCAGCGGCGGTTGCCGGCGGGGCAGGTCGGGGCGCATCTGCGGCGGCGGCAGGGGCAGAGCCTGGAGTTCCGCGAATACCGGGCGTACGTGCCCGGCGACGACGTCCGGCACGTGGACTGGCTGGCCTCGGCCCGCTGCGGCCGGCCACAGGACTACGTCGTGAAGACGTTTGCCGCGGAGGAGCGGCTGACCCTGGCGGTCTCGGTCGACGCGCGCGCCACCATGGCCTGGCCGGCCGCCCTGCCGAAGCGGCGCGTGGCGGCGTGGCTGGCGCGGGCGCTGGCGACGGTGGCCGGGCTGTCCGGCGACCGGGCGCTGCTGCACCGCCTGTTCGGCGGCCCGGCGGCGGTGGTGGAGAGCGCGGGCGCCGTGCCCTCCGGCGCGGCGCGGCGCTGGCTGGACGGGCTGCCGGCGGCGACCGACCCGCCGCGTCCGAACCTGGACGCCCTGATGGCGCGGCTGAAGCCGACCGCCGTCTGGGTGGTGATCACCGACCTGTACTTCGACGATCCCGGCGGCGCCTTCGCCCGCGCGCTGGCGCGGCTGCAGGAGGGGCACCGCTGGATCGTGCTGGTCGAGCTCGACTCGTGGCCGATGGAGCGCGCCCTGCTGGACCGGGGGCCGGCGCTGGTGGCGGGGCCGGACCGGGCCGGCCGGCGCAGCCGCGTCGCCCTGGACGCCGCGCAGGCCGAGCGGGTCGAGGCGGACATCCGCCGCCACACCGAGGGCCTGTGGCAGCCGGCCCGGCGCGGCGGGCTGACCCACGTGCGCTGGTCGTGGCCGGCCGACCCCGCGGCCGACGCGGGCGATTTCTTCCGGCGCGCCTTCACCGGCGATCGCGACCTGCAGCGCCTGTTCCGGAGGACGGCGTGAGGGCGGCGCCATGACGGGGGTACCATGACCGCGGCGGCGTGGGCGCTGGCGGGGCTGCTGGCCGGGCTGGTCGCGCTGTACATGGCGCGGCCGCGGTTCCGGCGGCGCACCCTGTCGGCGGCGCGCTTCCTGGCCGGACTGCCGGTGCGCGAGACGCGGCGGCTGGCGTGGTCGTGGCACGCGCCGGTGACCGCGCCGGCGTTCTGGCTGCAGCTGCTGGTGCTGGCGCTGTGCCTGGCCGCGGTGGCGGGCGCGGCGTGGCGGGCGACCGGGACGGCGCCGGCGCGGCTCGGCGTCTGGCTGCTGGTCGACACCTCGCACGGCATGACCACGCGGCAGGACGGCGCCGATCGCATGGCCGCGGCGCGGCGGGAGGCGCTGGCGGCGGTGGACGCGGTCGCGGCGCGGGCGGAGGGGGCCGCTCTGTGCTTCCGCCTGTCGGCGTTCGACGTGGTGCGCCGCGACCTGCTGGGCGATGCCGACGCCCCGGCCGTCGCCGCCGCGCTGGCAGACCTGGCGCCGCGCCCGGCCGGGACCGACCTGGCCGTGGTCGCGGCCGCCCTGCGCGCGCCGCCGGCGGACGGCTGCACCGTGACCCACGCCGTGGTCGTCACCGACCGGGCGGCCCCGGACCCGGCCGCGGCAGTGCCGGTGGTCTGGCGGGACGTGTCGCGGCCGGCGCCGAACCTGGGCCTGACCGGCGTCACGGCCGCGCGCGATCCCCTGACCGGGGCGGTCGAGGCGGTCGGTTTGGCGACCGGCGCCTGGGGCGGCGCCGACGCCGCGCCGACCGTCGCCGTCGTCGGCCCGGACGGCGCTCCCGTGGCGGTCGAGACCGGGCCGGGCCCGGACCCCGAGGCGCGCTTCGTACCGCCGGTGCCGGGGACCTATGCCGTGACGCTCGCGCCCGGCGGGGCCTACACCGGCGACGACCGCGCCGTCGTCGAGGTGCCGGCGACGGGCCGGCTGGCGGTCGACTGGCGCCTGCCCGACAGCGCGTGGCCGGAGCGCCTGGGCTGGGCCGCAGCCGGCGCCGGGGGAGCGCCCGGCCTGCGCGTCACCGCCGATCCGGCCGACGCGGCCGCCGACGGCGACGGCGCGCCGGTGCCGACACTGGTGGTCGGCGGCGGTTGGCGGCCGGGCGGGCGGACCGCCGTCGGCTTCTTCGCGGAGGGGCACCCGCTGCTCGACATGGTCAACCTGGATGCGCTGGAGCGCGCCGGGCCGGTGGCGGTGCCCCTGCCCGACGGATTCGCGCCGGTGCTGCTCGACGACCGCGGCGGCGCCCTGGTCGCGGTGCGCGACGAGCCGCCGGCGGCCCTGGTGCCGGGTCTGCCGACCGCCGCCGGGACGGCCGGCGGACCCGCCGACGCCGTGGCCGCGACGCTGTTCTTCGATGCCCTGCGCCGGCTGGTCGGCGGGTCGCACCGGCCGCTCGAGGTGGCCGTGACCACCGCCGACGGCACGCCCGTGGTCCGGCCCGAGGGCGAGGGCGAGACCGGCCACGTCCCGCGCTCGCGCGGCCGGCTCGCCGACATCGCCCCGGTGCCGCCGGGCGCGGGGCCGGTGCCCGGCGGGGCGGCCGGCCGGCCGCTGTGGCCCTGGCTGGTGCTGGCCGCCGCGGCGGTGCTGGCGGGCGAGCGGGCGCTCGCCGCGGCGCGGCCGGCATGAGCCCGGCCTGCCCCATCGCCGGACAATGGTCGGCACCGGGCGGCCCGGTTGCCGTGGACTGCGATCCGGTGCCGCCGTTCGGCCTGCTCGTGGCCCTGCTGGCCGCATTGGCCCTGGCCCTGACGGTGCTCGCCGAGGCCCGGCGGCGGCGCCGCGGCGGGGGGCCAGCCTGGCCGTGCGCGGCGGTGATCGCGGCGGGGGCGCTGACCGCCGCGTTCCTCGCGCTCGCCGCGCTCAACCCGCATGCCGAGCGGGTGCCCGAGCCCGCCGGCCGGCACCTGGTCGTCGCCGTGGACGTGTCGGCGAGCGCGCGCCGCCCCGCCGGCAGTCTGGACGCGGCGCTGGACCGCGCGGCCGCGCTGGTCGCCGCGGTGCCGGGCCAGGCGGCCGACTGGACCGGCGGCGTGGTCGCGTTCGGCGCGGGTGCCCTGCCCGTGGCCAGCAGCGTTGCGTATGCCGACCTGCCCGGCGCCCTGTCCGCCGCCGCCGGCCCCGACGGCCCGCCGCCGGACGGCACAGACATCGCCGCCGGGCTGGCCGCCGCCGGGGATCTGGTCGCCGCCGGCGGTCGGGCCGGGGCCGTGCTGCTGGTCGGCGACGGGCTGGCGACGGCCGGGGACGCCCGCGCCGCGGCGGCGGCGCTCGGCCGGCAGGGCATTCCGGTGCATGTCGTGCCGACGGCCGGCGCCGCGCCCGGCATCGGCGTGGCGGCCGCCGACCTGCCGCCGACGGTCGCCGCCGGTGCCGAGACCGCCGTGCGCGCCGTGCTCGCCAATCCGGGCGCGGCGCCGGCGGCGTTCACGGTCTCGTGGCAACAGGGCGACGGCGCCGCTGCCACCGCCGAACACGGGGTCCCGGCGCGCGGCTGGGCGCCACTGCGCATCCCGACCCGGTTCGCCGGGCGCGGCCTGGACTGGGGCGAGCTGTCCCTGACCGCGGCCGACGGCCGGCGGCAGGTGCGCCGGCTGGTCACGCGGGTGGCCGCGCCGGTGCGGGTGCTGGTTCTCGGCGGGGCCGGCTGGACGCGCGCGCTGCCGGCCGAGGCCTACACCGTCACCACGGCCGCGCCGGACGCGCCGTTCGACCCGGCCGCCTGGGACGTGGTGGTGATCGACGGCGTCGCCACCGACCGCCTGGCGCCGGGGCAGGCGGACCGGCTGGCCGAGGCCGTCCAGGGCGCGGGCACCGGCCTGCTGCTGGTCAACGGCGCGCACCGGGGGCCCGAGGACGCACCGACCCTGCTGATGCGCTACGAGCGCACCGCGCTCGGCCCGCTGCTGCCGGTGACCAGCGAGCCGCGGCTGGTGCGCGACGAGCCGCCGCCGCGCGACGTGATCCTGGTGATCGATACCTCGGGCTCCATGGACGGCTGGAAGCTGGCCCACGCCCGCGACATCGCCGCCGTGGTCGTCGGGCGGCTGACCTGGCGGGACAGCGCGCGGATCCTCACCTTCAGCGGCGGCGTGCAAGAGCTGCTGCCGCGCACCGCCATGGATCCGGCGGGGCGGGCGGCGGCGCGGGCGCGGCTGGCCCGGCTGACCGCGGCCGGCGGCACCGACCCGACCGGGGCGCTGCGTCTGGTCGAGCGCGAGGCCGGCGCCCGCTGCGGCATGTTCTTCCTCAGCGACGGGGAGTTCGACCAGGAGGTGCGGCCGCCCGGCTGCATGACCACGGTGTTCGGCATCGGCCAGACGGCGGCCAATATCAACCCGGAGGTCTACGCGCTCGGCGAGGTCCATCCGGTCGGCTTCGGGTTCGACTCCGCCGCTATCCGCCTGGGCTTCTTCGAGCCGCCGCCGCGCCCGCGCACCTTCGAGCCCGGCCCGTACGAGCCGGAGCCGGCCGGCGGCACCGCCGGGTACCTGCCCGACCCGCCGCTGCCGCTGGAGGGCACGGCCGTGACCTATGCCCGCGGCGATGCCGAGCTGGCCGCGGTGCGGCCCTGGCCGTACGATCCCGTGCTGGCGTTCCGGGAGGCCGGCGCCGGCAGCGTCGGCGTGCTGACCACCGCGCTGCCGGCGCGCTGGCTGGACGCGCCCGGCGGCAGCGGGGCCGTGCGGGCCTGGATCGACCGGGTGGCCGGCTGGTCGGCGCGCGACCGCTATCTGGTCGACGGGCGCGACCGCGGCGACGCCCTGCGCCTGCGCATCGCCCTGGCCGGGGACGGCACCGAGGTGCCCGCCGTGACCGGGATGACCGCGGCGCTGCACGCGCCGGACGGGCGGCGCACGGCGGTGGCGCTGACCCCCGATCCGGCGCTGTACGGCGTGTTCACCGGCACGCTGCCGCTGCCGGACGAGGGCGGCCGGGGGGTGCTGGTGCTGAGCGAGCGCGGCGACGGCGCCCTGCCCCGCGACCAGCGCATCCCCGTCCGCCTGCCGCCGCGCCGGGCGCCGGCCGCGGCCGCCACGGCCGAGGCCTGGACCCACGGCACCGACGGCGTGCTGCTGGCCGCGATCGCCGAGGCGTCGGGCGGGGTGCTGGACCCGGAGCCGGCCGACCTGGCGCCGGCCGCGCCCCCGGTGGCGCCGCGGGTCGCACTGTTCCCCTGGCTTCTGGTCGCCGCCGGCGCCGGCTACCTGGTCCAGATCGGCATCCGGAGGTTCGCCCCGTGAGCGCCCAACCCACCGGCCGGACCGGGCCGCCCCCGGCGCCCGGTGCACCGCATGCCGCGGCTCGCGCGGAATGCGGTGCCGATTCCGGCGTGGCGACCGCGGCGGGAGCGGCGGCGGTGCTGGCCGACTGGGGCCTGGCCGCGGTGGCGGACGTGCTGGCCGGCCGGCCGGTGGCACAGCCCGGCCCGCGCGGCCTG
>Ga0081535_100406_pt1 | contig 32346 bp, 28 predicted proteins | sample HotLakmasection3_FD_71020 | JGI IMG/M metagenome (GOLD analysis project Ga0081535, IMG submission 71020) | Hypersaline microbial mat communities from Hot Lake, Washington, USA - Section #3 (SPADES assembly) (version 2) | ecosystem: Environmental > Aquatic > Non-marine Saline and Alkaline >... | reverse complement strand
TCGGTGAGCAAAATTCTCGGTCTCCCAATACCACCACCACAGACTCAGATAGCACTCCCAAACTCCGACTTAAGACATCCTGCTGCTCCACTAAATTGCTGTTCCCCTTTTTATTTAGAAATGTCCAGTATATCGGCCAGGCACGATGATCGTAGATCAGGCTAACCATCAGAATATTAATGCAGCCCCAGCTCGTGCGGTCAATGGCGACATAAATGCGCTCTCCAGGCCTGAAAAACTGCTCAAGCAGACCTCTCACACAGGGAAACCAGAGGGTCTCGATATGGAGAGTCTCGAGCTTCAAAAATCGCTGGAGTTTCTTCCGACGACTCTCAAATAAAATCGGCAAAGGTAGGGCTTCCGCCAATCGTTCTAGCTTCACCTGCTTCAGAACTTGTAGGCTCGCCACCAAGAGCGTTAGAAGTAAATATGAGGCATGGCTGAGTTCATTTTGAACAATGCTCTGGTATTGTTTAGCTATCATATTTAATAGATAGGTTGGGTGTACTAACTTCGACCTATCTTTTTTTTTCGGAGCAGTCTGCATCAACCGCTACATAACGCTTTTGACCACCGCTGTCTCCCTGTCAGGTTTAACGGTTAAGATTGTTAATTAGTTACTCGATCGGCTGTATGACTCTGGCAATTTCTCTAGAACCCACCCCCATAGAGACTGACCCTCAGGGTGTTGTACGGGTTGCCAAAACTCGCGTCACTCTTGATACGGTTGTGGCGGCTTTCCTGGAGGGATGTATGCCAGAAGAAATCGGTGAGCAGTATCCGTCACTTCAACTATCAGATATCTATTTAGTTATCGGTTATTACCTGCGACATCAAGACGAAGTCCACGCCTATCTTGCAGAACGCCAGCAGCAGGCAAATGCTGTTCAGCAAGAGGCTGAACAGCGGTTTAATCCCACTGGAATACGCGATCGCCTACTTGCTAGGCGCAATCAAGCCGGGTGATTGGTAATGGTTCGATTCCTGGCTGATGAGAACTTTAACAATCAAATTGTACGGGGTATTCTTCGGCAAAACCCAGTTATTGATATTGTGCGGGTTCAAGATGCAGAGTTGTTGGGAGCAGATGACCCAAGTGTTTTAGCGTGGGCAGCCGAGGCAGGACGTATTGTGCTAGCTCACGATGTTGCGACGATGACAACTTTTGCATATCAACGACTTCAGGCGGGATTATCAATGCCCGGTTTGTTTGAGGTAAGCCGCCGTGTTCCAGTAGGGTTGGCGATCGAGGAAATTATCCTGATTGCAGAATGCAGTCTTGAGGGGGAGTGGGAAGGACAAGTTAGATTTTTGCCTCTGCGGTAGTCGGAATTATGTTCTTCTGCCAGAACGTTGAGAGAGTTTTAGATCAGTTTGCGATCGCACCCAAAAACGGGTATCCATCCAAGCTGTGAATGAATACCCGCCGACTATGGCAACATTTTCCCTTCAAACTGGTTGGGCGACTATACCTGTGCTTCTTCCTTGACCAGCTTCTCCCAGCCCAGGTCTTTCAGGGCGGAGTTGCGGCGGAGGGGGCGCGTCACCAGTTCCAGGACATCGCGGGCATTGGTGAAGCCGTGGATTTGGGCGAAGGTGAACTCTACCGACCACTTGGTGCTGATGCCCCGCGCCTCCAGGGGATTGGCGTGCGCCATGCCTGTGATTACCAGATCCGGTTGCAGGTCGTTGATGCGTTGCAACTGGTTGTAGTTGTCGGGCTTTTCTACGATGCGGGGGAGCGGTACGCCCATTTCATGGCAGGTGGTTTCCAGCAGTGCCAGTTCGGCTGCCTGGTAGCGCTTGTCCATGTAGGGGATGCCGATTTCGGGGACGGTCATGCCGCAGCGGATGAGGAAGCGTGCCAGGGAGATTTCCAGCAAATTGTCGCCCATGAAGAAGACAGACTTGCCGCGAATCAGTTGCACATAGTCTTCCAGGTTTTCCCAGATTTGGGCTTCCCGCTCGTCCAGTCCTTTGGGCTCAACGCCGAAGACAGAGCAAATCTTCTCGACCCAGGCGCGGGTGCCATCGGGACCGATGGGGAACGGTGCGCCGATCAGCTTACACTTGCGACGGCGCATCAGAGTGGTGGCGGTGCGCGACAGGAAGGGGTTTACGCCACAGACATAGGTGCCTTCTTCCAGCACGGGCAGTTCGGTATAGCGTTTTGCCGGGAGCCAGCCAGAAACCTTGATGCCCTGGCGCTTCAGTTCCAGGGTGAGTTGGGTAACGACGGGGTCGGGCAGGGAGCCAAACAGCACCAGGGGCGGGTGATCCACATACTCAGAAGCTTCGGCGGCAACATCTTCCTGCTTGCGACCAAAGTTCAGCAGCCGTTGCAAGCCGTTGCGCTCCTCCTGCTCGGAGGCAGTAGCGGGAGCCTTGTCGGGGCAGCGCTGCGCCATGGCGGCCAGCACCGTGTCTTCGCCCTGGGTGAAGGCGTAGTCCAGCCCATTGGCACGGGCGACCACGATGGGAATGCCGATTTCCCCTTCTAGCTTGGGAGCCATCCCTTCCAGATCCATTTTGATGATCTCGGTGGTGCAGGTGCCGATGAAGACGATGACGGAGGGGTTGCGATCGCGCTTAATCTGGTCACACAACCGCTTCAGTTCCTCATAGTCATTCAACTGCGCGGAGATGTCGGCCTCTTCCAGCTCTGCCATGGCATAACGGGGTTCGGCAAAAATCATGACCCCCATCGCGTTCTGCAAAAAGTACCCGCAGGTTTTCGTCCCAATGACCAGGAAAAAGCTGTCTTCAATTTTCTGGTACAACCATGCCACACAACTAATGGGGCAAAAGGTGTGGTAGTTTCCGGTTTCACAATCGAAGCTAAGAGCCTGGGGCTGAGTATCGGCGAGGGTCATAAAGCTAAACCTCTATTGAATCCTTTGTTTGGTTAAATCAGAACCACCCAAACACCCAGACACGGAGGGGGAATTGGTTGGTTCTCTGTGGGAAATGAAAGGGTTTGTTAATTAAGTCGGACTTGATAAGGAACGAGAGAGTTTTCAGTTGAAGTTTTGCGCATTGAATAGAGCCCTTCACTCAAAACTCAAAACTCAACCCTCAAAACTTAATTTAATGTTCCCTTACTCGCTCACCCGCTTCCGCGCCGCGCCGCTGTACCGCGTCCCCTGGCATTCCTCATCCACCAGGGAAGGAAGCTTGTGGGGCTTGTGGGTGCTGAGGTCTTCCATCGCTGGGGTTTCTCCGGGCAGCATTTTGAGGGGCTTTTCGGTTCGATCCGCCGCGAGGGACTTGAGGGCATGGTCGGGGTTGATGTTCAGCCCCAGCGCCATGATGATGCGATCGGGGTTGTTGCTCAGGTCCACCACCAGGGGCAACAGGTTGGTCAGCTCTGGCTCAACGGAAGCCAGCGTGCCGAGGATGAAGCTAGAGGACGGACGGCGCACCCCACCACACTCGACCCAGATACCCATGCGCTCGATCCATTCTCGATTTTCGTCGTAATAGGTGAGCCAGCGAGTTTTGAGAGATTGACGCAGATATTGAATGTTCACACCACTGAAACCATCAAACAAAGGATCTAATTAAGATTTTGCCTGGGAATGGGAGCGGCGATTGAACAATCTCTATCCATTTTTCTATTCGTGAATAACCACGGAGGAACGGAGAGCATGGAGGGGGTTGGATGGGGAGTGAAGGGTGAAGGGTGAAGGGTAAAGGTTGTGAATTACTTTGTGCCTTTGTGTCTTTGTGGTTCCCTTGCTACAATTCACAATCCACAATTCCTAAACCATCATCAGATCCATCGCTTCCTCTTCGGTGGGAGGGGCGACGGGGTTGAGGTAGAAGTCGGAGAGCAGGGTGAAGAGTTCGCGATCGGGGGCATCCTGGGGCACGACGCCTTCGGGGGCGGAGAGAATCTGGTCGGCGATGTTCAGGTAGTAGTCGCACACCGCATTGAGGGAGGGATCGGTCTCTGCCATTTCGAAGAGGGTCTTGCCTTTCACCCGTGATACGCGAATGTCTTCGATCAGCGGCAGGATTTCCAGGACGGGCATGGGGACGGCTTCGATGTACTTGTCGATCAGGTCGCGCTTGGAGGTGCGGTTGCCGATCAGTCCGGCGAGGCGCAGGGGCTTGGTGCGGGCTTTTTCGCGCACGGAGGCGGCGATGCGGTTGGCAGCGAAGAGAGCGTCAAAGCCGTTGTCGGTGACGATCATGCAGTAGTCGGCATAGTTGAGGGGAGCCGCAAAGCCACCGCACACCACGTCACCCAGCACATCAAACAAGATCACGTCGTATTCGTCGAAGGCATTGAGTTCTTTCAGCAGCTTGACGGTTTCACCTACCACATAGCCACCACAGCCTGCACCTGCCGGAGGACCACCCGCTTCGACGCAATGGACACCGCCATAGCCTTTGTAGATCACATCTTCGGGCCACACATCTTCGTAGTGGAAGCCCTTTTCTTGAAGGGTGTCGATAATGGTGGGAATCAAAAATCCGGTGAGGGTGAAGGTGCTGTCGTGCTTGGGGTCACAGCCAATTTGCAAAACCTTTTTGCCCCGCCGCGCCAGCGCTACGGAGATGTTGCAGCTTGTGGTGGATTTTCCGATGCCACCTTTTCCATAAACAGCAAGTTTCACGGGCATTTCTCCTGAGCTTTAGGGCATGAAGCGATGAAGCCGGGGCAGGACGGGGTTCTGTAGCGGGAAGAAAAAACTTTCCTGGAGCCGCGCCCCAGGAAAGCCGGGGAGTGCATTTCCTTGCAGAGGTCTTTGGAAGACGCTGAGGATTTTGCAACCACCCTAGAGATGTCCTTAACCTTCCGGTCACGGTTGCCATTATGACGGAAAACTGAGGCTTGGGAAGGGAGGTAGAAAATGAAAATGGAAGCTTGAAGAAGCTAGAAGCTGAAATCCTATCTTTGCCATTCTTGAAAGACCAAGGAATGCTCCTAGAATCTAAAAAATCTATTTTTTTAATTTTGTTGTACCGCTTTTTACTAATAGTGATCAATTAACAAATAGTCTTAGATCGATTTATCTACTGTCATGCATAGATAAAAGACTGGGATAAAAGAGGGTGTGGAAATGCCCGATCGCCCTTCCCATCTCCTTTGCGATCGCCCTCCTTAAATCCCCTCAAACCCTTATCTGACAGTTCTCCTGACATACTTGGTGCTAGCCCCCAAAGCCTCTCCTCGTAACCCTTGATCTGAAGGTTCTTTAAAGGATCAAGGCGTCGAGCGATCGCCCCAATCCCCTCGCTCCCTTCCTGTATCCCCGGCTGAAAATTGCTCTGTAAAATATGATGAACTTTTGGAAAATCCAGGAATTTGGGGCGAGCAGGGCGTGGATTTTGGTGAAAAAGCGGGAATCGTGCTGGCGATCGCCGCCCTACTGGACTACCTCATCGGTGATCCGTGGGGCTGGGTACATCCCGTGCAGGTGATGGGAGCCGTGATTTCGCGCTACAGCCAGATTGCCCTAAAGCGATTGAGCGACCCGCTCAGTCAACGCCTTGCGGGAGTGGGGCTAACGGTTTTGCTGGTGGTGGGAAGCGGCGTAGCGGGATGGGGCATTGTGGCGATCGCTGCGAGGCTACATCCCTGGCTGGGTATGGCGATTGAGGTGGTGTTGCTGGCAAGTTGCTTGGCGGGGCGGAGTTTGCGATTGGCAGCAGAAGCGGTCCTGCAACCGCTCCAGGCTGGCGATCTGGCGAAGGCACGGCAACAGCTCAGCCTTTATGTGGGGCGCGATACCGAATCGCTGCCGGAACCGGAAATTCTGCGGGCGGTGCTGGAAACCGTGACGGAGAATGCGACGGATGGGGTGATGGCTCCCTTGTTTTGGGCGATCGCAGGCAGTTTCACGCCCCTCGGTGCTGTCCCTTTTGCCCTCGCCTACAAAGCCGCCAGCACCCTCGACTCCATGGTGGGCTACCGCGATGCGCCCTACACCCACCTCGGCTGGAGCAGCGCCCGTCTGGAGGATGCCCTCACCTGGCTCCCCTGCCGCCTCCATGTGCTCACCCTGGCACTGCTCTCCCGCCGCCCCCGCCATGTCCTCCGCCTCTGCCGCCGCGACGCCCCCCAAGACCCCAGCCCCAACGCTGGCTGGAGCGAATGCGCCTACGCCGCCACCCTCGGCGTCCAGGTCGGCGGCACCAATGTTTATCGCGGCATCGTCAAACACAAACCACTACTGGGAGAGAGCGATCGCCCCATTACCCCAGCCGTCATCCACCAAGCCATGCACCTCACCCGCATCGCTTTCCTACTCTGGCTGGGAGGTACATTGATTGTTTGGGGTGAAATTGATCTGGGCACCAGCATCCTGGTTGATTGGTAGAATCTCCAGGACAAGCTGGGAATAATCATCCTGGCTAGCTGGCGGAAGTTCCAGGACAAGCTGAGTTTGGGGATGCGCTTCTGAAGGAGAAAAGCGGGTCACTTGCCTCAATTGCGTCATCGTTTCCACAAGCTTACGGGTCAAATCTATAGCAGGCACTTCCACCCGACCCTGTCCGACTTGTTTCGCCTGGCGAATCCGCTCAAATAGCTCCATGACAACAAGCTGATTGGCTTCTTGAAGCAACCGCTCCATCGTCGTTGCTGCGACCGTTTGAGCCAAAGAATGAAGCGCTAATTCTTCCAGCGATACATTCAATCGTTCCGCTCGTACCGCCAACTTCTGTTCCAAATCATCCGGCAACTGAAGCTTCAACGTCTTCGCCATAGTCCGTTTCCTCGTCGCTAATCTTTAGCGTGTCCTGGCTTGCCATCGTTAGCTAGGAAATTTGGCTTCTTTTAGATAGCGATCGCTCAAGCGCCCCAATTACCTTATCAATAGAGCCAGGTCTGATACTCGGGGCGATCGCCCATCTCCTGATAAAGCCAGACCCTGCGATCGAGGCTAGGAACAGCTGATCGTCCTTGCGAAAGACTTCCGGCTGTTGGAGGATAGGCGATCGCCCCACCAGACATTAAGGAGATTTCTGAGAAAGAATATCCCCATTTTTTGAGAGAAGGCGCGGCTAAGCCGCGCCCTCTCTCAAAAAATGGGGATATTCTTTTCTGGAGATCGCCTAAGTTCCTGCCAGGTGCTAGAGAATTCGGATTGACCTTCGTATAATCATTTCAGGGTGAGTTCGCTACATTTTCACTTGAATACCCCTCACTCTGTTGTCTTTGAGGGCAAACTGAATGACTGTTGATACTTTGCCTGGGCGTAGTTTTCCCCTGGGTACGACAATTACTCCAATTGGGGTGAACTTTTGCGTTTTCTCCAAAAGCGCTGAGGCAATGGAGTTGCTGTTATTTGATGCACCGGATGATAAACAACCCAGTCGCGTCATCAACCTCGATCCCGACGAGAACCGCAGCTTCCATTACTGGCATGTCTTTGTGCCCGGCGTGCAACCTGGGCAAATCTATGGCTACCGCGCCTATGGTCCTTTTGTGCCAGATCAGGGCTATCGGTTTGACCCCAGCAAAGTCTTGCTCGACCCCTATGCCAAGGCGATTGTGAATGGCGAGAACTACGATCGCGCCGCTGCCTCCGAAGTAGGCTACGACAACTGTGCCCAGGCATTGAAAGGGGTGGTGGTAGATACCAGCCGCTATGACTGGGAGGGCGATCGCCTGTCTCCCATCTCCTACAACCGCAGCATCATCTACGAAATGCATGTGGCAGGGTTCACGAAGAACCCCAACTCTGGCGTTGCCTTCGAAAAACGCGGAACCTATGCAGGGCTGGTGGACAAGATCCCCTATCTCAAATCCCTGGGAATTACTGCCGTAGAATTACTCCCCGTCCATTTCTTCGACCGGGAAGATGCCCCCCTCGGTTTGCCAAACTACTGGGGTTACAGCACCATTGGCTTCTTCGCGCCCCACCAGGCTTACAGTTCCACCTCCGACCCAATGGGCACGCTGGATGAGTTTCGCGACATGGTGAAAGCCTTTCACAAAGCGGGGATTGAGGTAATTTTAGATGTCGTATTCAACCACACCGCTGAAGGGAACGAGGAGGGACCCACCCTGTCTTTTCGGGGGTTGGAAAACTCGGCGTATTACATCCTGGAACCAGAACGGCAGCATTACAGCAACTACAGCGGGTGCGGCAACGCCATGCGTGCCAACCATCCCATCGTAAGCCAGTTGATTCTCGACTCCCTGCGCTATTGGGTCTCGGAAATGCATATTGATGGCTTCCGGTTTGACCTGGCATCGGTGTTGTGGCGGGATGATACGGGCTTGCCTGTGGAGCGATCGCCCATCCTCTGGACGATCGAGATGGACCCAGTGCTGGCACGCACCAAGATTATTGCGGAAGCCTGGGATGCGGCGGGGCTATACCAGGTGGGGCAGTTCATTGGGACGGGCGATCGCTTTGCCGAATGGAATGGTCCCTTTCGCGATGATGTCCGTCGCTTTGTGAAGAGCGACCCCGGCATGGTCGGTCCCCTTGCCGCTCGGCTGATGGGTAGCCCCGACATCTATCCCCATATGGACTTTGACACCACCCGCAGCATCAACTTCGTCACCTGTCATGACGGGTTCACGTTGAATGATGTGGTGTCCTATAACCGCAAGCACAACGACGAGAACAACGAGAACAACCGGGATGGGGCAAACGACAACCATAGCTGGAACTGTGGGGTCGAAGGGGAAACAGACAATCCGAAAGTGCTGGATTTGCGCGATCGCCAGGTCAAAAACCTCCTCAGTATCCTCTTCCTCTCCCAGGGCACACCCATGTTGCTGATGGGGGATGAAGTGCGGCGCACCCAAAACGGAAACAACAACAGCTATTGCCAGGACAACGAGCTGAGCTGGTTTGATTGGGATAAAGTGAACGAAAACGAGGATCTCTTACGGTTTACGCGAGAATTTATTCGCTTTATCCAAAATCTCAATCTGTTCCAGCTCGATCGCGTCCTTACCAAGTTTTTTAATGAGGAAAATCCCTACGTGTCCTGGCATGGCAAGCGTCTGGGAGAACCCGAATGGCATCATGAGTCTCGGACTCTGGCAGTCGGGCTGCATTACCCCGACAAAGACGAGCATCTCCATCTCATGTTCAATGCGCACTGGGAACCGCAGAAATTTGACCTGCCGCCCCTGAATAAGGGCGATCGCTGGTATCGGATTGTGGACACGGCTCTACCTTCGCCCAATGATTTTACTTCAAAGGAAACAGCTCCGACCGTGGAAGGGCAGCACTATGCTGTCCATGCTCGCTCCGTCGTAGCACTGATGGCTTTTTGAATCGTAGGCGGACGATAGGCATTGCTGATTGGGAGGATGAATTTTTTGTTTAGAGCCGCGCAGCTCCAAACAAAACATTCATACCTGGATGAAGCAACGGCGGACGACAGGTAGACGAGCCTGAAAGATCAGAAGGCATGGTTGAGCGAATGGCTGGGGAGTCGGCTAAAGCTCAATCCGGAAAGATTTGTGATTTTTTCAGGAACTTTGTTGATCGAACATCGTTCTGTGAATTTCGCGTCTCCCCTGTAACCCCAGCCTCCGATCAAAATGAGATACTAAAATTTAGCGTCTTGTTTCTACCAGAGGAACTAAAACAACCCATTCGTTTTTAATTGTTAAATTCTAGTTAATGTTTGTATATTCCCTGTGATTCCCCTAAGACCTTCCCTGGAGTTGCAAGCATTGGAGTCTACCAGTCACCAACATATTTGCTATCACTCGTAGGTTTTAATGTCCCAGATTCCTTTTACAACTGAGTGGATCGGTCGCTTCCAGGACCCCTACGCTGTGATGGGTCTGTCTGTAACGGCAGACGATCGCCGTGTGTTGAAACGCTATCGCGAACTGGCGAAGCTGCTTCACCCCGATCGCTATGTGCGTGCCGAAGCAGACGTCAGGGAAACAGCAACCCAGCTTTTTTCCAAGGTGGTTGGTCCGGCTTATCAAAAACTGAAGCAGGATAAGGGACGGGCAGAAAACCTGGCGATGCTGCGATTTCGGGTGCGTCGCCTGACCCGCGAGCAAACGTTTGATCCAGCTAGTAATATTGCCCGCGAGTTGATGGGCAAGCCTGCGGCACAAATTGATGTGTTCTACGAGCAGGCGATCGCCAAACTCAGCAGTGACCAATACCAACCCCTCGAACAGTTTGAATTCATTACACTGCAACTGGACGAGTTGAACCTGGTTTATCTGCGGCTCAAAATGGGGGAGCCAATTATCCGTGAAAAGCGGACCGGTATTGTCTCGGCTAAGCCGCCCATCATCTCCCAGGCAACGCCAACCATTCCTACGCCGCCCGAAACGGAAACCATCGACTATGCCCATCGGCATTACGAACGCGCCCAAACCTATGCCCGCAATGCAAACTGGGCAGATGCCGTGCGCGAGTTGAAGGATGCCCTCAAGCTCGACGCCTCCCGCAGCAACTACCACTCATTACTGGCGGTGGTTTATCTCAAGCAGGATTTGCCCACCATGGGGCGGGTACATTGCCGTCAGGCGCTCAAGCTCAACCCCGAAGATAAGCTGGCACTCCGCTATGCCCCCAAGTTTGGTATTAATCCCGACAATCTAAACTTGAATAATGGCTCCAAACCCAGTCAAGGCAAATCGACGGCAGGCAAATCGACAAAATCTGACTCTGATAAAGGCTTATTTAGCATTTTCTCTCGTCGTCGCTAAAGATTGAGTCGTGCTATCGCCATATTCATGGGGATGAGGACGGGGTGCAGGGGTGGAACCCCTGCGTGGGGGCACTGCCCACACACCCCCAAACATCATTACCTTTGAGGACAACCAAATGGCGAAGATTGTGCCTATACAAAGCGGGTTTTGTACAGGCGAAAGATTTCGCCCGGTTGTTCTTTTAGCACCTTTAACCCCTGGTCTTTGAAGAGTTGCTTCCAGCGATCGCCCGACTCCAAAAACACCTCAGCCCCCAAATAGGTTTCCAGGATTGCCCAATTTTCTGCCAGGGGCAGATCGGGATCGACGACATCGAAAACAAAGATTCCCTCTGGCTTGAGTACACGCTTTACTTCGGGCAGCACCACTTCCCAGTATTCGAAAGGATAGTAGCCACTGAACCCAGTGGCGATCGCCAGGTCAAACTGGTCTGCCTCATATTGCAGATTGTCGGCACTGCCCACTTTGACCCCTTTGAAGAGTTTAGAGTTAAGCTGCGGACCACGCGAGTTCAGGGTGTTTGCGGCAAAGGTGCTGATGTCCTGCCCATAGAAAAACGCATTCCAATCGCGCCAGGGATAGATCAAAAAGCTGACACCACAGCCAATGTCCAGGCAGCGCTGCTGCTTGGCAGGTTTTGCCAGTTCCCAGAAGGGGGAAGCGGCTTTGGGAGCCAATAAACCTGCTTTCCATTCCTGGTAAATCGACATCTCTTTTAACTCATCGGGAACCTCGAAGGATTCACCTTTCAATTCTTTATTGAAGCGGTCGGCGACGGTTGCCAGATGGGTTTGCCAGGCATCGGCGCGATCGCCCAAAGCCTGCGTATTTGCCAGAAAATTGGAGAGGTTCTTACCGGAGCGAGCCATAACTTGAGGCAACCTGCAACGAAAACATCTGAAGCGAGAAACGAGCAGCACCAACCAGAGGATTGGGTCAGATTATAGCGAAAAGCCCCGAAATCTTCAGACTCCGGGGAAAATCTCTAAATTAAAATTTAGGGATGAAATTTTAGGGATGTCATGCCAACCTGCCTGACAAACGGGACATTGCAGGAGCGCTAAAACCTAGCCCTTGAGTGCCCGTCGGAAGTTCTGACGATAGGAGGCGTTGAACAGGAAGAGGGGCCAGCCAACGGCAAGCAAAAGCTTGTTCTGGTTGAAGTTCGTGCGATCGAATCCTTTCCAAAACTTCACCAACCCAAAGCCATAACCGCCCAACAACCCAAGAATTAATAAGGTCTCCATCTTGTCTAAATCTCCTTAACGCTGAAGAAACCACCAAAACCTAACAAAGCTTTTCTGACTCAAGTGTACGGGAGAGCCATGAGAAAGTGTCTGCATTTTGTGATAGAGAAATCCGCCCTTGAGAGGTTGTGTGGGGGAATAAAAGCCGGAACAAAAGCCAGCAAAAAAGCTTTTAACGGGGTCTTGAAAACCGCCCCTACGACCCAAAATGATCTAAAACTTCACACAAAAAAACATTACAACCCTGCCGCCTTTGGGGATTTCTGTCACAGTTGAAGTAGGATTGCGGCTTGTCTCGTAACGAGTGATAGCAGGCAGCGCCTCGAAACCCCAACAATCCTCAAGGGGAACGATGGCGCGATGGTTTCGGGAGGTATTGGCAGAATGCGTGAGCCAAATGTGTGCAAGCAGGAGGATGTATGAGAGCAGTGCTAATGGCAGGTGGGTCGGGAACAAGGCTGAGACCGCTAACCTGCGATTTGCCTAAACCGATGGTGCCCATTCTGAATCGCCCCATTGCCCAACACATCATTAACTTGCTGCGCCGACATCAGATTACCGAAATCATTGCGACGCTGCACTATCTGCCCGATGTGATGCGAGATTATTTCCATGATGGGCGCGATTTTGGAGTGCAAATGACCTATGCGGTGGAAGAAGACCAACCGCTAGGAACCGCAGGCTGTGTCAAGAATGTGTCGGAGTTGCTGGATGATACCTTCCTGGTGATCAGCGGCGACAGCATTACAGACACGGATCTGACGGACGCTATTCAGTTTCATAAAGAGCGCGGCTCGAAGGCGACCCTGGTACTGGCTTCGATGCCCAACCCTCTGGATTTTGGTGTGGTCATTACCGATGAAAATCAGCGCATTCAGCGATTTTTGGAAAAGCCATCGAGCAGCGAAATTTTCTCAGACACGGTGAATACGGGAACCTACATTTTGGAACCGGAGGTGCTGGAGTATTTGCCGCCTAACCGGGAAGCCGACTTTTCCAAGGATCTATTCCCGCTGCTGTTGGAAAAGAACTTGCCAATGTATGGCTATGTGACCAAGGGCTACTGGTGCGATGTGGGGCATCTGGATGCCTATCGGGCGGCGCAGTATGCAGCCCTCAGCCGCAAGGTGAAGCTGGAGGTGGCTTATGAGGAGCGATCGCCCGGTCTCTGGGTGGGGCAAAATACCTTCATCGACGGCACTGCCCGCATCGCCACCCCCGTCTTGATTGGCAGTAATTGCCGCATTGGGTCACGGGTGCAAATTGAAGCGGGAACCGTGATTGGGGATAACGTCACCATCGGTTCGGATGCGGATCTGAAGCGACCGATCATCTGGAATGGCGTCACCATTGGCGAAGAGTCGCACCTGCGGGCCTGTGTCGCCGCACGGGGAACGCGGGTCGATCGCCGTGCCCATGTGCTGGAAGGGGCGATCGTCGGTTCCCTCTCCGTGGTTGGGGAAGAGGCGGTGGTTAACCCCGATGTGCGCATTTGGCCCAGCAAGCGGATTGATCCGGGTGCCATTGTCAACATGAACCTGATTTGGGGACATGCCGCCCACCGCAATTTGTTTGGGCAACGGGGCGTGTCGGGCTTAGCCAATGTAGACATTACCCCAGAGTTTGCGGTGCGCCTGGGGGCTGCCTACGGTTCTACACTGAAACCCGATTCCCAGGTCAGTGTGTCGCGGGATCAGCGGAATATTTCGCGGATGGTGTCGCGATCGCTCATTTCCGGGCTAATGTCCGTCGGCGTCCATATCCATAACCTGGAAGCCACTGCAATTCCCGTCTCCCGCACCGTCGCCCCCAGCCGCAAGGTTGCCGGTGGCATCCATGTCCGCGTCCACCCAGAGCGATCGGACCATATTCTGATCGAGTTTTTCGACTCCAAAGGCATTAACCTCACCAAAGCCCGCGAGAAAAAAATCGAAGGAGCCTACTTCAAAGAAGACTTCCGCCGTGCCCAGATACAGGAAATCGGCAATATCTACTACGTCACCCAATCCACCGACATCTACTCCGCCAGCTTTGAACGGTTGCTGCGGGTCGATACCATCCGCAACAGCAACTCTAAGGTCGTCATCGACTACGCCTATGCGGTATCGGGAGCCGTGTTACCCCAACTCCTGGCAAAATTCGGCTGCGATGCCGTTGTGCTCAATGCCAGCCTTACCCCCACTGCCCCCACCCGTGCCGATCGCGAAGCCCTGCTCAGCCAATTAGGGCATGTGGTCGAAGCGTTGAAAGCCACCTTCGGCGTCCAGGTATCCGCCAATGGCGAACAACTCATCCTGGTGGATGAAGCGGGTAGCCCGATTCGCGGCGAAGCCCTGACAGCCCTCATGGTTCACATGATTTTGACCCGCCATCCCGGCAGTACGGTCGTGGTTCCCGTCAATGCCTCCAGTGCGGTGGAATACATTGCACGGCGGCATGGCGGTCGCGTCGTTCGCACCAAAGCCAACCCCACCGCTCTGATGGAAGCCTGCCACACTATTCCCAATGTGGTGCTGGGAGGCAGCGGCGAAATGGGCTTTATCTTCCCGCAGTTGCATCCCGGCTTTGATGCCATGTTCTGCATCGCCAAAGTGATCGAGATGCTGTCGTTGCAAGATCAGATGTCTCACGCCCTGAGCGAGCATGACGGCTATCCCTCGTTGTCGCGGCAAACCCTGGGGCAAATTCGCTCAGAACTGCCCCGCGTCTGCCACCGCTCCCTGACGGTGCGGTGTCCCTGGACGGTGAAAGGCGCACTCATGCGGCACCTGGTTGAAACCCACACCCCCGAATCCCTGGAACTGGTGGATGGGGTCAAGATCTTCAGCCCCGATCGCGATAGCTGGATCCTCACCCTGCCCGACGCCGGAGAACCTCTGGTGCATCTCTATGCCGACAGCAGCGATCGCCACTGGGTAGACAAAACCCTGCGCGAATACCGCAAATTTGTTCAGGATTTCGTAGAACGGGAAATGGGCTTAGAAGAATCCGCCCTGCTTCCCAACTTCGTCTAGTCACCCCACCCACCCACCTCCATCCATCCCTTGTTAGACTAAAAGACATTAATCCCCACCGACTATCCGTCTTATCCGTCTCAGTTTCATCCGTCTCAAAGGTATTGCTGATGCAACTTACCACTCTGCCCGATACTCTGCTGGTTTCCGACAAGATCCCTAATCTGAACTACGCAGCGACGCGCGATCGCTTCGACGAATCCTGGCGTGCTCCCCTCTCTACCCTGCTGGGGCTAGGACGCGCCGCCGGAGCCGACTTCATCGAATTTTTCCTGGAGCGCACCAACTACATCAGTTGTCAGGCAGAACAGGACGAGATCACCAGCATCTCCCCCAGCCTTAGCCTGGGTGCTGGCGTTCGCGTCTTCCTGGGCACCGCCGATTGCTATGTCAGCACGAATGACCTCAGCTTCAACGGGCTGAAGGCGGCACTGGAAAAAGGTCTATCCATCCTCGGCTTAACCCTCCCCGGACCCAACGCCTTCGTTCCCGAAATCAACCTGGAGCTGATGCGCGACTACGCCACCGCCCGTGGCAAAGAGAGTTGGCTGGCAGAGTGCAGTTCCATGCGCGAGATGGGCGATGTGCTGCTGGCAGCGAATGCCGATGTTGCCAAGAAAGCGAACCACATCCAATCTCGCCGTGCCGTCTACTTCCGCGACTGGCAGGAAGTGCTGGTGGCTGCCAGCGATGGCGTTTTTGCCCGCGACATCCGCCTCACCCAGTCCGTAGGCTACAGCCTCCTCTGCGCTGATGGCGAACACCGCACCTCCATCGGCAAGCGCGTCGGCAACACCGGACGCCCCGACTTCCTCCGCACCTGGAACTATGCCGAAGACGCCAGTTCTGTGGCAGAATCCGCCGGAAACATGCTCTATGCCGATTATGTCGAGTCCGGCACCTACCCCATCGTGATGGCAAACGAGTTTGGTGGCGTCATTTTCCACGAAGCCTGCGGGCACCTGCTCGAAACCACCCAGATCGAGCGAAAAACCACACCATTCATCGACAAGAAAGGTCAGAAGATCGCCCACGAAAGCCTGACCGCCTGGGATGAAGGACTGTCTCCCGACGCTTTCGGGACAATCGATATGGACGATGAAGGGATGCCCACCCAGCGCACCTTGCTGATTGAAAACGGTATCCTCAAGAACTTCATCTCCGATCGCGCGGGTTCCGTTCGCACCGGGCATCCTCGCACGGGTAGCGGTCGCCGCCAGGGCTACACCTACGCCGCCGCCAGCCGGATGCGCAACACCTACATCGCTCCCGGAAACCACTCCATCGAAGATCTGTTTTCCTCCATCGAAAAAGGCATTTACTGCAAGAACATGGGCGGCGGCAGTGTCGGACCCACCGGGCAGTTTAACTTCGGAGTGTCGGAAGCCTATCTCATTGAGAACGGCAAAGTGACCAAGCCCCTTAAAGGTGCAACCCTGATCGGCGAAGCGACCGAGATCATGAACAAAATCTCCATGTGCTCCAATGACCTGGGCTTAGCGGCAGGGTTCTGCGGCTCCATCAGCGGCAGCGTGTATGTCACCGTTGGGCAACCCCACATCAAGGTCGATTCCATCACCGTTGGCGGTCGATAGGCAAATCACTCAGATTGAAAGAGGGCGCGGCTAAGCCGCGCCCTCTTTCAATAAATCGGGATATTCCTTCTTGGAGATCGCCTCAGATTTCGTAACCCATAAAAACCCATTGAAAAAGCCTCCCATCTTCACAGATTGGAGGCTTTTATTTGGGAATTAGCCAATCTACAGTTGCTTGACCGAACCCACCAGATCCGTCAGCACATTCTTAGCATTGCCAAAGAGCATCATGGTCTTGCTCTTAAAGAACAACTCGTTCTCCACGCCAGCAAAGCCTGGGTTCAATCCCCGCTTAATGACAATGGTGTGATGCGCTTTGTCCACTTCGAGGATGGGCATTCCGTAAATGGGACTTCTCTCGTCGTTTCGAGCCGCCGGATTAACCACATCATTTGCCCCAATTACGAGGGCAACATCTACATTGCCAAAGTCTGGGTTGATGTCGTCCATATCGTAGAGCTGGGGATAGGGCACGTTTGCTTCTGCCAGCAACACGTTCATGTGTCCCGGCATCCGTCCAGCAACGGGGTGAATGGCATACTTCACCTCAACCCCAAGCCGCTCCAGTTGGTCTGCCAATTCGCGGGTCGTGTGCTGCGCCTGCGCTACCGCCATGCCATAGCCCGGCACAATCACCACCGACTTGGCATAGCCCAGCATCATCGCCGCCTCTTCCGAATCAACGGAATTCACGGTACGCGCTGCCTGTTCCCCAGCGGTCGCAATATCCACAGCGGTCTTGGTCTTGGAGAAGGCGCTAAACAGCACGTAGAGGAGCGATCGGTTCATCGCGCGGCACATGATTTGCGTCAGAATGATGCCCGATGCGCCCACCAGCGCTCCAGAGATGATCAGCATGTCGTTCATCAGCACAAAACCAGCGGCACTGGCTGCCAGACCCGAGAAGGAGTTCAACAGCGAAATCGCCACGGGCATATCGGCTCCACCGATGGGGATCGCAAACAAAATTCCCAACAGCAGAGAGATGGTGAGCAAGCTGATGAAAATCGGCTGACTGGTAGGTTCGAGCAACAGGAACGCGCTTCCCACGAAAAACAAGGCGGCTAAGCCAATACTGACAAAGCGCTGTAGGGGGAAGATGATGGGTGCGCCTCCGATGATCCCTTGCAGTTTGCCAAAGGCGATCAAACTTCCCGTTAGCGTGATCCCGCCGATAAAGATGCTCAATAAAATCGTGATTAAGCTGACAATGGTTGGCGTTTCACCCACACTCAATAATCGCTGAAACTCCGCTACAGCAATTAGTGTGGAGGCTCCACCACCCAATCCGTTAAATAGACCCACCATTTGGGGCATGTCGGTCATTTCGATGCGCTGTGCAATAACCGTGCCGATGAGGGAGCCAACGAGAATGCCAGCGAGGATCAGCGGGAAGTTCATTGGGGTTTGGTAGAGGAGGGTGGCGGCGATCGCCAGAATCATTCCCAATGAGGCGACCACATTACCCTTCCGGGCGGTCGCGGGGGAGCCGAGCTGCTTCAGTCCCACAATAAAAAGAGAGGCGGCGATGAGATAACTAATCTCGATGCCATTGTTCAAAATGCTGCTAGTCATGTCGCTTACTAATCTCCAAATAGTTCCAGACTGCCGAGGTCCGATGCCTGGATAAATACCGGAACATCAACTGAAATGGTCAACGAATATCGAGAAGGCTAATTGCGTCAGCGTCAGCTACTCACCTTTTTCTTGCGGAACATCTGCAACATGCGATCGGTCACCATAAAGCCACCCACCACGTTGATGGTGGCAAGGACGATCGCCACAAACCCCAGGGCATTCACCCAGTTGATATTCCCGCCAATAGTGACGAGGACGGCACCAATAATCGCAATGCCCGAAATGGCGTTGGAACCCGACATTAGCGGCGTATGCAGCGTTGGCGGCACTTTATTAATCACTTCAAACCCAATGAAGGCGGCTAAGACAAACACCACCAGGGCAGACAACATGGGATCAATCATGATTCGTAAATTCCTTTGAAGAGTTGCTTTGAGAATTCACCAGCGGATGGCTGATGCGGTGGGGATCAAGCCGATGAGGCTCAGGTGGCAGAGGGTTCGAGTGCGGCGATCGCCCCCTGCACCCGCTCATTGCGGACTTCCCCCTGATGGGTCAGACAAACACTGGAAATAATGTCGTCCTCAAAATTCAGATCCATTTCCCCATCCTTAATCAGCATGGTCAGCAGATTGAGGATGTTCTTGGAATACATCTGGCTGGCGTGAACCGGGGTGTAAGAAGGCAGATTGATGGGACCAATCACCGTGACTTCGTTCACGACTACAGTGCGCCCTGCCTCAGAGCACGCACAGTTACCGCCCTGCTCCGCCGCCATATCGACGATCACCGATCCCGGCTTCATGGATTTCACCATGTCCTCCGTAACCAGGAGGGGCGCTTTCTTGCCAGGAACTTGAGCGGTGGTAATCACGATATCCGCCTGCTGCACATGCTCGGCAACCACCTGGCGCGATCGCTCCTTCGAGTCTTCCGAAATCTCCCGTGCATAGCCACCTTCAGCCACGGTTTCCTCATTCATGGTGACTTCCACAAACTTCGCGCCGAGGCTCTGCACTTCTTCCTTGACGGCGGGGCGAATGTCAAAGGCTTCCACCACAGCACCCAGGCGACGAGCGGTGGCGATCGCCTGCAAGCCAGCTACGCCTGCCCCAATCACAAACACCTTCGCCGGACGAATGGTGCCTGCCGCCGTGGTCAACATTGGCAGGAACCGGGGCAACGCCTCGGCTCCCAGCAGCACCGCCTGATAGCCGCCCACACTCGCCTGGGACGACAGCGCATCCATGCTCTGGGCGCGGGTGGTGCGGGGCACCAGCTCCATGCTGAGGGCGGTGATGTTGCGGTGGGCGAGATGGGCGATCGCCTCCGGCTTCGCCAACGGATTCAGAAACCCAATCAGCGTTGCCCCTTCTCGCAGCAAATCGATCTCCGACTGCCCATCCTCCAACTGTCCGGGCGGGCTGACCTTTAACACGAGGTCAGCCATACCCAGCAACTCCCGATGGTCTTGCACGATCGTTGCCCCAGCAGCAACATATTCCTCATCCGTAAGGAAGGAGCCAGCCCCTGCTCGGGCTTCGACTAAAACTTCGACTCCCATCCCAACGAGCCGCTTGACCATATCGGGGATCAAGGCAACACGCCGTTCTCCAGCTTCAATTTCTTTTGCAACTGCAATTTTCATGAATCATCCTCGGCAATAGCAATTTGTTCGTTCTCTGGCAATTTTGAGTTTTGAAACCCAACACCTTATTAGATCCAAAACAATATCGTCAAACTCATGTAGCCTTACCCATCCGAGCCGTGCCATATACTCAACATCGAAACAGCTCAAAATGAAAATAATGGCAATCTTTTCACCTTTTTATCAACGACGAAGGGACATTCAACCCATCTCGTAAGTCATCTTTTCATCACAATACATATGCATGACCGAATCAATATGTTTGACTCCAGGAATTCTTTCAATAAACTCATTAAAACAACACACTTAACTTGCTCAATCCTCTCAATTTGCACCTTGGACCAGTCTAAATACCTACTCCAACTTGCAGGATAAAATCCTTACATTAGATATTGACTGGAAAGGCTAACTAAAACCCTGCATCTGTCATAACACCTGACAAACGCTTGTCAAAGAATGACGACCTAACGCATCTGCAGATCAATTGCAGCAACCGATCGATTGCAGAATAGTAAGCAAGATCAGAGGTAGAAAGAAAATCTTTGGATATGTTACGCGCTGGTAAACCAAGATCCTCCTGGTCAGGGGCATGAACGACGTATGAGCAAAACCATCACGAAAACGTTCAACTATGATTTGCACGGTGAGATTTGCACTGTGATTTGACTGTCACGACCAAAGATGCGTACACATAACCTTATTGGCATCCTACGGCGATATCCGTCAATTGGGGGATATCTTTAACTTGTCTTATGAATTTCCCCTTAAACCAATAAATTTGCTGTAGCTCGTCCTGTCCAATCATCCTCCAATTATCCAGTTAGAGCCAAACAAGAGAATAAACATCCTATTTTGGGAAGGTAGATACAGCTAAGCCGCGCCCGCTTTCCCAAAATGGGATGTTTATTCTCTTGAAGCACTCTTACTATTTCTATCTCTTAAGGTGGAGCAACCTGTGAACGAGCGATCGCACGAAAACAAAATATTTTCCATTCCATCGCAGACCTAAATCTTCATCCCCCCTGGTTCATTTGGGGGAAGAAGGTACGCCGTCACCACACCTTACTTCCCCAAAAATAGAAGATTTCCAATTCCTTGCTTAGCTCTTAACAAACAAACCATTTAACAAATAATAAATCAGGAAATCTTTTACTTGGGATTGAAAATTAAATAAAACCCGGAATTTTTGATGAGAAGCGCGGCAATGCCGCGCTTCTCATCAAAAATTCCGGGTTTTATTTCGTACATGCTCCTTAGGGTCGCAAACAAGAAGGTATTACAATCTTGCATACCCGATCGTTGTCAGTGCATATTGTCAGGCATATGAGCAGTAAAAGTCCTGAAAAATCATGATCCCAAGCATCTGACCACACTAAATACATGGTCAGAAACAACATGCTCGCCATTTTTCTAAGGCGATCTCCAGAAAAGAATATCCCCATTTTTTGAGAGAGGGTGCGGCTAGCCGCACCCTCTCTCAAAAAATGGGGATATTCTTTCTCAGAAATCTCCTAAAACCCTTGAGTCTGCGTAGCGGAGCGCACGCAGACTCAAGGGTTTTAGAAAAATGGTGAAGGTATTGATAAATAAATCTATTCAGGGACTTTTGAAGGGTGGCACAATTTGAAGTCACCGACGGTCGGCTCATGCAACCTTATCCACACGTGTAATTTTGGGGCGGGCACTTTTTGGGGGAGGTTTACGTCACAAACTGCACCATAAACGCCCATCAACCCCAGTCCATTGAGACAGGGATCAGATTAGGGCGCGAATGGGCTAATGTAGTCTGAGTAATCCCGTCTACGCAAACTTCGTGCGTTTAGGTGTGACGTAGTTATGACATTCAAGATTTCTTTTAGCCGTGCGGCTTCTGCTCTGGCGATCGCCGCCAGCACATTGTTTGCCAGTGCTGTTCCCCTGCTTGCACAGGGGCTTCCAGGCTTAGTGCTGTTTGGTGGAGTAGAGCAAGAAAACCAGCTTGGCTATCGCCTCGACTTTGACGGTGTACCCCGGAGACGCGATCGCTATCGTCTGCGTATTGCCCGTCGGGATTTACCCATCGGCGTTTCTCAAATCACCGTTTCCTATCCCGACTATTTCGATGGCAGCTTCGACCTGGAAGATGTCGAAATGGAAGTTGAAGGGGAAGAAGTTGCCCTGGAAAGCGTGGACTGGGATGAGCAGAACTATGAACTGCGGTTCTTCCCGGTAGAGCCGATTCCAGCCAACTCCCGCGTCGAGATCATTTTGTCTAATGTGCGCAACCCCAGAGATTCTGGCTTCTACTACTTCCATGCGCTGGCATTGCCTACGGGTGATGTTCCAATTCGGCGGTATGTTGGCACCTGGATCATCGGCATTGGCAACTAGAACCATTGGGGGCGATCGCAAATCCGCCCATTCCCCAAAGCCATGATTTGATAAATCACCTCCTGACTGCGAAAGGTGGATCGGGAGGTGATACAATTATTGATTGTGAGTTTTTTTAAACTGAGTTTTTTCAATCACAGAGAGCAGAGCTATGACGAAACGGACATTAGAAGGAACATCCCGTAAGCGGCGCAGAGTTTCTGGGTTTCGCACCCGGATGCGAACAAAGAATGGTCGTCGTGTGATCAGGGCTCGGCGCAGCAAAGGGCGGGCACGGCTCTCTGTTTCTGGCTAAAACCAGTTCTGGCTAAGACCAGTTCTGGCTAATGCCAGATGTTCTGGCACGTTCGGCGCAACAGCACGAGCGGTGCGTTTCGGTTTCAGGTTTAGCTCTATTCATCTTTATGGCGCTCCCCAAGCCCCATCGACTGCGGCATAGAAAAGATTTTTCAGCCGTTTATCAAGATGGACGACGGTTCAAGGGGCGTCATTTTGCGTTGATTGTGCTGCCGTCCAGACATGAGAAGCTCAGAGAAGGTTCGCAGTCTGCGTCGCCTTCGCAGATTGGCATTTCCATCAGCCAAAAGGTGAGTAAGCGAGCAGTCATTCGTAATCGGATTAAGCGCCAGGTTCAGGGAGTTTTTCAGGCGTTTCTGCCCCGGCTTAAGCCCGGATTAAAGCTTGTCGTGACTGTTCGTTCCAGTGCAGTTGGGTGCGAATATAAAGAATTTCTGCAAGAATTAGAGGAGTTACTGCACCGGGCAGAGGTACTGGATGGGTATTCGTGAAGAGTCAATCTATGAAGGCGGTCCCCATATTGGAGACTTGATCCTCAATGTTTTGTTGGGGTTTACGGTGGTATGTCTGCCGTTGACCGTTGGCGCGATTGCGCGTGCCATTTGGCTGCGCTACATGATCACCAATCGCCGCATTTCGGTGACGGGAGGATGGTTAGGGCGCGATCGCTCTGACATCATCTATTCTGAGATCCGTGAAGTTGTGACGGTTCCCCGTGGGCTGGGGCTTTGGGGCGATATGGTGCTGACCCTGAAGGATGGTAGTCGGCTGGAAATGCGGGCATTGCCCCGTTTTCGCGAAATTTCTGACTATGTCAAAGAAAAGATTGAAGCCGGAAAGCAACCCTCTGCGGTTGCCAGCTAATATAGCCAGCTAATGCAGGTCGTATCTGCAAACAGTACCTGCAAGTTCCATGAGCCGTTTCCAATCTCACACACCCTCCAGAGATGCAAAATTCTTCAGGGGTTGTAGTGTGGATTTGAAAACGATTAAGTTTGAGTGGGTTTACATTCCTTTGCTTAAAGATTTGCTTAAAGATAAGTTCGGGCAGAGCGGGGGAAATCCATACCAAACCTTCGAGATTCGGATCACGCAATTAGCAGGGATTCCGATACATTAGATCACAGAAGGCATTTACTTCTTCAAACGGTTACTTTTTAACCAACGTTTGACCAACGACTGTGCGATCGAGCACTTGCACACCAGATTAAGCCAGCAGGTATAGACAAACACATGGACTTTGGCGTCGGATTTCTATCAAACAACGTAATGTTGCCAATCCTGGATTTCTTTTACGGGATTGTGCCGAGCTATGGGCTTGCGATCGTTGCGCTAACTTTGGTTGTGCGATTTGCTCTTTACCCCCTGAGTGCAAAATCCATTCGGAGTATGCGCCAGATGCGGGTCGCACAGCCTGCAATGCAGAAGCGCATGAAAGAGGTGCAAGAGCGCTACAAAGACGACCCCACCAAGCAACAGGAAGAAATGGGGAAAGTCTACAAGGAGTTTGGTAATCCTTTGGCGGGTTGCTTCCCCGTCGTCCTCCAAATGCCGATCCTCTTCGCTCTCTTCGCCACCCTGCGGGGATCACCGTTTGCCGATGTTCCCTACACGCTGAATCTGCAAATCGTGCCCCAGGAAACAGCCGAGCAGATCCAACCTGCGGCGTTTACAACAAAGCCTCACAATATTTACATCTCTGATGGCGTGCATGTGCCCATAAGCGCCATTCTCCCCGGCGGCACACGCCTCGCAGTGGGGGAAAAGACCAAGGTTGATTTCCAATCCGATACGGGCAAACCCCTCGAAGCTTACGAGGAAGAACTAGCGGCTGATGCCAGCATCCAGCCCTACTGGAATGTGACCAAAGGCGAAGACCGGGTACGCATCAGCGAAGATGGCGTGATTGAAGCGCTGCAACCGGGTGATGTCACCATTGAAGGGAAAATTCCCGGTCTGGCTTCTAACAAAGGTTTCCTCTTCATCCAGGCATTGGGTCGTGTCGGAGCCGTTAATAAGGAGACGGGACAAATTAACTGGGATATCGTTGGGATGGTTGCTTTTTTTGGCATCTCTCTCTACATCAACCAGCTTTTGTCGGGGCAGCAGCAGGGTGCCACAGCCAACCCTCAGCAGTCTGCGGTAAACAAGATGACACCCGTGTTGTTCTCCACAATGTTCTTGTTTTTCCCACTGCCCGCTGGTGTATTGATGTATATGTCGATCGCCAACCTGTTCCAGACGCTTCAGACCTTCATTCTGTCTCGTGAACCGCTCCCCGAAAACCTGCAAAAGATTGTGGATGAGGAAGAGCGTAAAAAGGCGAGCAGTGATGATAACCGAAATGCGTTACCCTTTGAGCCAAAACGGAATAAGAAAAAAGCTTCATAGGTTCATTAATCCTCACAGATTCATAATCCTTATAGGCTCACAAACGGACTGGCGTAAGGGGTGAAAGCACATGGATGACAAAATTCAGCGGGGGGAAGATTGGCTAGAGCAGTTGTTGGAGCTGGCTGAGATTCCGGCAACGGCGAAGCGCTCTTCTTCCCAAACGATGGATGATGGTAGCTGCTGGCTGGAGATTGACGCATCCCAGCTTTCCCCTGAGCAAATTCAAATTTTGGTGGGCGATCGCGGTACTGTCCTGGATTCCATTCAATACCTCATCAACACCACCCTGAACCTGGGCAGACCTGATACGGAGCAGCAGCCCTACACCGTAGAGTTGGATGGCTATCGGGTACGCCGCCAGGCAGAACTGCAAGCGATCGCCGACATGGCTGCCAAGCAGGTCATGGAGACAGGGGAAGATTATGAAATCAGTGAACTTTCCTCCGCCGAGCGTCGCCAGGTTCATAATCTGCTGAAGGATTACGAGTCTCTACAAACCGAAAGCCGGGGGCAAGAACCCGATCGCCGTTTGGTAGTACGCCGCATTTAGCAAGCCGCGAGGGCAAGCACAATGGCACGCATTTATATTCCCCAACTGATTCACGCGCCGGATCGTAAAGAGCGTGTTGAAATCAAAGATTATTTGTTGGATCTCGATACTCTGACCCCTGTTCAGGGATTTGTGGAAGTCAGCCATCAAGGTAATTTTTTAGAAGTCAAGGGCAAAGCAGAAACCATCATGACGATGGTGTGCGATCGCTGTCTCCAACAATTCAATGCCCGCCTGACGGTCAAGACCTCGGAGTTCATCTGGCTACAGGAGCCGTTCGAGTCTCTGGACGACCGGGGTGAAATTGAACTAACCGCCGATGAACTGGTCGAAAGCCTGCCCCCCAATGGCTACTTTGATCCCGAAAGCTGGCTGTACGAGCAAATCTGCCTGGAAATTCCTTTTCGTAAACTTTGTGATGCTGCCTGTCCCGGCATTCAGGTAGAAAGTTCTGAGGAGGAGCCTGTAGCTCCAGCGGCAGTAGATGAACGCTGGGCAGCTCTACAGTCCCTACGCAATCAGCTTTCTAACTAACCGTTTTTACATGGCAATGAGAGCAGGCGCTGCCTGCTCTCATTGCCATGTAAAAACGGTTAGGGACTTGCCAAAAAATAAAATCCCAATTTTTGAGAGAGAAGGCTGGCTCTGCCAGCCTTCTCTCTCAAAAATTGGGATTTTATTAATCCGCAGATCCCTTAGTTAGCTGGAGGGTTTGAAGTTTGTGCAACGAGACTTCAGCCCCATAAAGTGAGCACTCGATTACAATCTGCATAGGTTGACCAAGTGCATGGCTATGAGTTTTCGGGACGAATTTGAGCTACTGTTGCGGGCACGCTATCCGCTGATCTACATTCCCACGCGGGAAGAGGAGCGAGTAGAGGGGGCGATCGCCCAGGTTGCCCAGAAGGGAAATCGGGGCGTCTACACCTGGGATTTTGTGGATGGCTATCAGGGTAATCCCAATGATGCGGGCTTTGGGAAGCGCAACCCGGTGCAGGCATTAGAACTGGTGGAAAAGCTGCCGATCGCCGCCTCCGCGATCTTTATCCTGCGGGATTTCCATCGGTTTCTGGAAGATGTTTCCGTTTCCCGCAAGCTCAAAAACTTGACACGACTCCTCAAGTCACAGCCCAAAAATCTGGTGATCCTGTCGCCCCAGCTCAGCATTCCAGACGACTTGAGCGAAGTGATGACGGTGCTGGATTTTCCACTCCCCGCCTTTGACGACATCAAAGCGGAGTTGTCGCAGCTATTGGCGGCAACGGGCAAGTCCCTTGAGTCCCGCACCATAGATGCCCTGGTGCGCTCTTGCCAGGGGCTTTCGATGGAGCGGATTCGGCGGGTGCTGGCACGGGCGATCGCCACCCACGGCGAGATCCAACCCGACGACATTGACCTGATTCTTGAAGAAAAACGCCAGTCCATTCGCCAAACTCAGATCCTCGACTTCTACCCCGCCACTGAAAAGATTTCTGATATTGGTGGGCTGGATAATCTCAAAGACTGGCTGTTGCGGCGGGGCGGTTCCTTCTCCGAGCGGGCACGGCAGTATGGCTTGCCCCATCCACGGGGCTTGCTGCTAGCGGGAATCCAGGGGACGGGGAAATCGCTGACGGCAAAGGCGATCGCCCACCACTGGCACTTGCCGCTACTCCGGCTGGATGTGGGGCGGTTGTTCGGTGGGCTGGTCGGCGAATCCGAGTCCCGCACGCGCCAGATGATCCAGCTTGCAGAAGCCCTGGCTCCCTGCGTGCTGTGGATTGACGAAATCGACAAAGCCTTTGCTGGAGCCAATAGCCAGGGAGATGCGGGCACAACCAGCCGCGTTTTTGGCACCTTCATCACCTGGATGGCGGAGAAAACCTCGCCTGTGTTCATCGTGGCGACGGCGAACAACATCCAGACCTTACCCCCCGAACTCCTGCGGCGGGGGCGCTTCGACGAAATCTTCTTTGTGGGCTTACCCAGCCAGGATGAGCGGCGGGAAATTTTCGCGGTGCATCTCTCGCGGGTGCGCCCCCACACGCTACAAGACTTTGACCTGGAGCGGCTGGCGTATGAAACGCCCGATTTCTCTGGCGCAGAAATTGAGCAGATGATCGTGGAAGCGATGCATACTGGGTTCAGCCAGAACCGGGATTTTACAACCGATGATATTCTGGAAGCCGCCAGTCAGATTGTCCCCCTGGCACGCACGGCAAAAGACCAGATCGAATTTTTGCAAGCCTGGGCAGCGGCAGGTAAAGCCCGCATGGCTTCCCGTTCGGGTAACCAGATTATGGGTGGTGCAGCATTCAATTAAGGAGACACAGCGATGGCAGGGGTAGGGAAATTCTTTTTGGGGTTTATGTTGGCGATCGCCATCCTGTTTTTTGCCGGGGTGACGACAGCGCGATACTTCGTCAATCGGCTGACCGAAGCGCCTCCCCGCCCCGTTTTTCCCAATGACGCCCCACCGCCAGAACCTGCCCCCGCAGCCGCCCCCGCCGAGGCGGCTGCCGAAGCTCCCGTCGAGCCGCCTCCCGAAGCGGCTCCATCCCCCGAGCCTTCCCCAGAAGCAACCCCCAACCCTGCCAGTGTGGAACGAGTCGTTGTTCCCATTGGTCTCATTTTGCGCCAGGAGGCAACCCAGTCATCTCCGCAGGTCGGCGGTATTCCCTATGACGGCGAGGTAGAAGTGCTCGAAAGCAGCCCCGATGGTGAATGGCAACGGGTGCGAGTGTTGGGGTCTGGGCAAGAAGGCTGGATTAAGTCTGGCAATACTGTCCCAAATTCCTAGAGCTAAGCCGCGCCCTCTCTCAAAAAATGGGGATATTCTTTCTCAAAAATCTCCTAAGGATTGAGAATAAAATAAAACCCGAAATTTTTGATGCGAAGCGCGGCAATGCCGCGCTTCGCATCAAAAATTTCGGGTTTTAGTTCGTACGTGATCCTAAGCAACGAACCAAAATCGCCTTTTGGGAAAGGAGATTTTGGTTGTTGGGGCATTGTTAAATCTTATCGGTAGCATTAAGAAACATTTCTGACCCTAAAACTTAGTAACAATACTCATGTTGTGGCGGAGGTTGGCGATCGCCAGATGATAGCTTAAATGGGAATTTACATCTCCATTTAGCAGGATTTCGATCGCCGCTCATGTATAAGAAAAGCACCAATAAAGATTGGGTCAGTGCCGTACTGACTGCCACTCTAGGCGCAGGCGTTGTAACAAGCTTTGCTATCAGCCAGGGACAGCACCCTCTGATGGGATTGGGCATCACAGCCTTTGCTGTTTGCTCTGCTCTGCTGATTGACCACTACGCTTGAGAAACGCTTAAAAAACGCCCAAGAATTGAATCACCCGTAACACCTCTATAAAAAACCAAAGCTGAGCTCATGGGCTCAGCTTTTTTGTTTCAGCTTTTTCAAAAGGGCTGACGGTTATCACCGCAATCAGTATGGCTTTAGCCAATGACCCTAGCCGCCATAGTTCCAGCCTGTGGTTTCGAGTAGGAGCGGCGCACCTTCTCGGTGAACCCCAGCGGCGATAACTTCACCCACAAAAACGGTGTGATCCCCCTTTTCAACGGAACCGACGACCTGACATTCCACATAACCCAGGGTATCGGAGATGATGGGGCAACCCGTTTCTCCCAGGTAGAAGGGCACATCTTCAAACTTGTTGCCTACACGCCGCATGGGCTTGAAGAATTTTTGTGCCAGGTCTTTTTGTCCGGCTTCTAAAAAGCTGAGGGCAAAGACATTGCTGGCTTTGATCATGCTGTGGGAAACCGAAGAGGTGTTAACACAGTTCACGACCAAAGGGGGCTGAAAGGATGCCTGCATAATCCAACTGGCAGTAAACCCATTGACTTCTTCGTTCCCATCTGTGACACCGCAGATGTAGATCCCATGGGGAATTTTGCGCAGTATCGTTTTTTTAGCTTGTTCGTCCAACACGATGGTTGCTCCGGTTGCACTACAGGCTTAGTGTATCGGGTTGGTTCTTAGATTTGAACCATCTGGGGGTAGGAAATAAGCAGTTCATCGCGGGTGAGGCTATCTCTGGCATCCTGGGGCGACCACAGCACTTCAATCACCATCAGGTATTGCGGATTCATGGCAGCCAGTTGAGTCAGCGTCGCTTTGAGGGTTTCGGCGGAGTGGATGGGTTCAGGCAAGATGGGGCGATCGTCTGCGGTGCCGAGAATCAAGGTCACCACAATGTAGGCAGCCGGGTCTTCTTCTCGCTGAATCGTATCGCGCCGTTGCAGGGTTCCCCCAACTTTAACGAGGGATTCCACATCAAATTTACTGCGCTCTTCGATGGAGTAGCGTTCAAACAGTTGCCCTGCATCCTGGCGGCTGTTGACGGTCTGGGACTCAGCGCGGACGTGGCTCCAGTATTCGGGCGATCGCAACAAGCCCAACACCGTCTCCTGCAACACCTGTACCCGTCCACTACCCGTGTCCAGGTCGGCGGTTTCCGCCACTAGATTCAGCTTGTCCTGGATATAGCGGGCTTGCGCCAACAACGCCACCTGGAGCCGCGACACGGTCACCGTATTATTCGTTAACTCATTGGAAGGCGCACTTAGACCTCCGTATGAGCCACTTAAAGACTGTGAGGAGGACTGTGAGGAAGACTGTGAAGAGGACTGTGAGGAGCCTCTGGACTTCGACCTAAGAAGGAAAAATGGAGCAAAAAGTAGAAGCAGGACTGCCGCAAATGGGTTGCCTGATGAGCTAGAACCCGAACCCGTACTAGTGCTTGGAGAAGAATAAGAGGGTGATGATGAGGACCCAGGGCTGGAATGGGAAGGCTGAGAAGAAGGTGCGCTATCGAAGCTGCCCCCCCGCATTCGTCCGCCCGATGTGCTGGAGAGGGCACTATCGCCCACAACGATCAGACTAAGGCTGAGGAGGGCGATCGCCATCCCACGAAACACGCGATGCCGGACAGGGTTTGCCATGAGACTGTACTCCGCTGGCTAGGATGTGCATCTGTCAATGCCTGTTAATGAACAGACAACCCCAGCTTACCCACGACATCTGAGGGGATAACCTAAATGGATGCAGAACAGTAAAAAAATTATTTCTGCGTTGATTCGGAGTTGGCTGGTTTTGATGCACTTTCCATCGACCGTTGCCGTTCCTCGCGAATAGTCTTTGCCCGTGCCATCAAATCTTTGAAATAGCCTGTATCAGTAATTTCTTCGACCTGGCGCTTACGCTTTTCTTCGTCAATTGCAATTTGGGGCTTGACGAACCCCTGTACCTGCTCCTTCATCTTTTCATAAACTGCCTGGGTATAGCCGCCCTGATCTGCCCGATCCAACAGTGCGACCCCCAAGCCTGTGCCGAGAAGGGCGATCGCCCCGGGCACCACAGGCAACCATATACTCTGAGTGAACGCGACATAGCACAAACCATAAAATCCAAGAGAGGCTCCTCCTTGTAGCACCACAAAGAGCCATAGCTTGCGGTTGGCATAGGCAAGACTTCCACCCACCAGCGCTGCCCCAAAGATGAGCAGCACTTCCAGCCAGCGTGCGGGATAGCGCATCAGAGGGCGATCGCCCATCGCCGCACTAATTAGTTGGCTGGCGGCCTGGGCATGAATGACCACCCCCGGCATAAAGTTGACATCGCGCCCGGTTCCGCTAAAAGGCGTGGCAAAAATATCCTTGGCGACTGGGGAGGTGTAGCCAATTAACACCACTTTCCCTTCAATCCAGGCAGGATCAACCTGTCGGGTTAGCACATCCGTCAGGCTCACAATCCGCACCGCTTCCTCTGCCCGGTAGTTCAACAACAGCTGATAGTCCTCAGCTCCCGTCTGCCGATAGCCCACCACAGAGGTTCCCAGTCGGGGTAAAACTGTGTTGCCCAGTTGAATGTTTCCCGACTCCGCTGGTTGAGCTGCCATTCCCCGCTCCTGGAGGTAGACCAGTGCCAGTGATAGCCCCAGAGAGACCAATTGATTACTGGGATCTACCAGATTGCACTTGTGCTGGCTGGGTAGGGGAACCGTCGATTCTGCGGGTGGTGAGACGAGGATGTGGCGGCGAAGGTTGCCATCGAGGTCTTTGGGTAGATCGGCAAAGGCAACGCGTTCTGGGGGCGTACCGGGGGCAGGGGGAACGCCGGGATTATCCTCCGCGCTCATTTGGCAGGCGCTAATGATGCGATCGCTCTCGGCAATCACATTCTCCAACTGGGCACGCCCAGTCCCCTGGGGCACATCCCGCGCAATATCCAACCCAATAACAAGGGGGTCATTTTCCAATAAGGTTGCCAATAACGCTGCCAGGGTCGCATCCTGAATGGGAAATTCCTGTCGGGTCTGAATATCCAGCTCATCCACCCCAACAACTAGAAAGCGCTCATCGATCGGAGCCGGAGGACGGCGACGCATGAATTGGTCGTAAGCTGCCAGTTCAGCCCCCTGCAACCAGCCCAGCCAACGTATCGCTCCCACCCCTGCGGTGAGAACCAGCCCAGTGGAAAGGACAACAGCGGCGATCGCCGGAAGCCGAGAGGGTTGCGTAGGGGTTCTGCCCTGTTCTGTATGAGTTCCCTGGGTAAGTCGTTGCCAAATTCGATGAAAAGGTAGCGGCATAATCTATGGAGGCACATCCCTGAATTTTGGACATTGACGAGGAGAAGCAATAGTTTGATTTTGGGTAAACCAAGAACAAATTTATATTTTTAAGAATAAAGAATGATCGCTATTTTCTGCATTCGCTTCACAAAAGACAGGATCGGCTGGAACAACATACTCGCCATTTTTTAACATCTTTAGGATCACGTACGAAATATAGGAATCCTATTTGATTTCTGAAAACTCTCCGTACATGTGCAGTTTGGGGAAATCAAAGGTCGTGTTTCGCACAAACCACTCAAATAGCCACTTGAGCCGAGTAAATGACTGGGCTAAACCGCAAAAGCGGCGAACCCATGTCTTCGTGGCTAACCAGATATCCTCGATCGGATTTTGCTGTGGACAGTGTG
>Ga0081535_100405_pt1 | contig 32419 bp, 26 predicted proteins | sample HotLakmasection3_FD_71020 | JGI IMG/M metagenome (GOLD analysis project Ga0081535, IMG submission 71020) | Hypersaline microbial mat communities from Hot Lake, Washington, USA - Section #3 (SPADES assembly) (version 2) | ecosystem: Environmental > Aquatic > Non-marine Saline and Alkaline >... | reverse complement strand
ACCTACGTCCTGACCGTCGGCTACGTCGACGAGGACGACGGGGCCGGCAGCCTCACGGTCAGGATCAACGGCACGGCGATCGGCACCATCCGGCAGGACCAGACCGACACCGGCTGGCAGTACCTGGAGCATGCCGTCGACAACGTGACCCTTGCACCGGGCGACCGGATCACGATCGAGGGGGACCGGCACGACGGCGAGATGGCGCGGGTCGACTATTTGACGCTTGCCCCCCTGTCCGGCGCATTCGGGGACGATCCGGACGTGGCCGCCTGGCATGGCTCCAGTCCTGAAACCGATCTCCTTCTTGCCTGACGGCCCGGATCGTCAACTCGGCCTCAGTGCGTGTTGATGCGGCGGAGGATGTGTGTTCTCCGCCGCGTCTCCGGCCTCTGGCCTGTGGCCGGGCACAGGTTCCGGCATGCTGCCCTTCGATGGGATTGGGATCGGGCGTTCCGGTCGTATTGTTGTCCGCTCGGTGAAAGGGCGAGCGACCAGCCGCCGCCTGCGCATGTTATCAGAGTCTTGCCAAGTTGAAGACCAGCTGGCGTTCATCAATACTTAAGAAATGCATCCAGGCTATCGGGATGAAGGCGACAAACAGACACACGCTTGCGACTGCTTGGCCAAATCCCGTACCAGGAACCAATATCAAAACCATCAAGCCAACTATTGTTAGCATACCTGTTGTGATCATGCCAGCGAGCCGTGGCTTGAAGGGCGGCAACAGACGAGCGCTTACAAACAAAAGCAAAAGCCCATCAAAAAGCGCTCGCAGCGCCCATGCAAAAGCCGCTCCCTCAATACCAAAAGCGCCCACCAACAGCCATAGACCACACAAATAGAGAGGAACTTGCAGCATCTGAAGCTTTGCAAAAATGTCCGGTCTTCCAGCTGCTAGTATTAATCCACTCGGTAATTGTGCTACCGAATTGAAAAAAATGCCGACAAGAAGCAGCTGCATTACACGGTAGCTCTCCGCCGAAAACGATTCCCCCATCCATAACTCGAGCAAAATGGAAGCAAACCCGATGCCCAAAATGGCTATAGGAGTCATAACGATATAAATGTACCGAAGCGAGCGTTCATATAGAATAAACGTCCTTTGTGGATTGGAAATCCAAAAAGCCGCTAGTAACGGAAAGACAACACCGAGCAGAGAATTTGGCAGTATCAGAAGTTTTATGATTATTTCACTAGGTGTCACATAGTAAGCCACTGCGGTCACCGAAATGATGCTTCCAATAATGACACGATCTGCATACAGGAAAACGGGTGCAAGTAGATTTCCGACCGTCATCCATCCACCGAACACAAAAAACGGCTTAATCAGAGAGCGGGAAAAACGACCGGACCTCACTTTTTCAACTGAATTAAAAGAAACATAAAATAGCAGGGACCATGTAAGCAACCTTCCAAAGAGGAGTGTCCCTATTAAAATCTCCAGATCATCAGTAAACATTGCCGCGGTGGCTGGACCGGCGAAGGTTATGGAGCCCTGAATTAGTTTGACAAAGAAAATAGCCCGAAAATTCTGATATGCCTCGACCACCCCTTGTAGACCCGAAGTGCTTACAACAAGGGGCAAGCCCAGGGCAACCAAATAGAATCCGCTGAGCGTCTGTTCCTGTAGTTCAATTGGAAGGCTCAGCACGGATTGCACAAACCATGGAGCCAGCAAAACGAGACTGAGCCCGCCGAACAAGCCCAGGGAGGACATGAGCGCCAGACCTGTCCAGAAAATCGATGGCACTATGGACCGGTCGTCACCGCCGAGTCGCCGTGCAATCATTTGCGTCATTGCACGCCCCAGACCCATGTCAAAAAGGCTAAAGTACCCAACGGTTGCCCAGGCCAAAGTGAGAATTCCAAATTTTGCTGTCCCGATCCTTTCAACAAGTATTGGAATTGCCGCCAGGGCAATAAATACTGGTATCCCAACCCCAAAGAGGTTCCAAAGGACGTTACCGGCAATTCTTCTGCCAGTGATCAGATGTGGTAGGTCGCGTGACAAAGTTTTAATCTCTCTCAGTCCAATGCACTCTTAATAATTTTCGTGGCCTATCACATAAACACCACCGCACCGTATGTAGCATCTGAGCTCGCTTCTTAAAGCGATATTCCTTTTTTTCCTTTCCAGACGGCAGCATTAAAAGGGCGCTAAATAAAGCTAATTTTGCAGTGGAAGCAGCTAGTGCCGTAATCAAGCAAACCACTGTATAAACTTTACCTTTATGTTTGAGATGAAAATAAACGGAATTTGTCATAAACCAGTCTACGAGATGAATTTCATCAACAGCGCTTGTACTTTGGCCGCCAAGATGAATAATGCGCCCGCCAGGGAGATACCAAATCTGCCATCCCTTGAGCATCGCCCGATAGCAATAGTCAGGCTCCTCACCGTACATGAATAGATTTTCATCCAGACCGCTAATTTGTTCATAGACTGAGCGGCGGATCATCATGAAGGCGCCCATTGCCCACGCCACGGGATGGGACGTTGCAATCCTCTCCGGTTGAAATCCGAAAGAATCAAGGTATTTTTTGCTAAAAAAGATGCTGGATAAAGCAATTCGCAGCTTTGAGCCGCCCGTCACTATTGTCCATATGCTGGGAAACTCATCGCCATAGCAGGGCTGGAAAGAAAGATCTGCATTCAGCACTTTGCAGGTCGAGATCCCAATTGCGCCGTTATCATCCATGACTCTGAGGGTAGCCTGAATCGCTCCTGGCAAGACAATGGTGTCCGGGTTCAATAGCAATATGTAGCGTCCAACTGATTGAGCCATTGCCTGGTTGTTAGCAGTCGAGAAGCCAACGTTTACAGAGTTCAAGATCAATTTTACATCTGGGAAAAATTGGTTAACCATTTCTCCAGATTCGTCAGTAGACGCATTGTCAACGACAAATATTTCAATACAAATATCTCCAACATTTTCCTTAATCGAACGAAGGCACTGTGAAAGAAGATCGCGCGTATTGTAGCTTACAATAATAATTGAAACATCAATCATCACGCCTTCGCTGTGACAAGCGAGCTTATCGGCATGTGTAGGTGGCATGTCTGGTCCTTTTTTGTTCGATTGCAGTAAATTGCGAAGAAAGGTCATTCGTCAATCCACGTGCTAATCGCGGTTCTTGTGTGCGGCGGTCATGCTCCGGCGTTGTCATTGACGGTCTAAGTCAAATCTCTATCGTGGAACATTATCGAATATATTCTATCGGAAAGTATGGGTGGCACAAGCCTAGTTACGGGATCGGCATGATGAGACCGGACCCACGACGGCCACAGTTTTCTATCGGTTCCCAGTGTCGGAGACTGGCGCGCACGGCGACTCCGACCGGACTTTTTCCCTTCGCACATCTTCACCCAATTCCCAAATGCCGCCCCAACCGAATGTGAGGTTAGCCGAACAGGGCGGATCTGGAAACGAGAAACGCCATTTTCGCCGAATGGAAGGGTCGCGCCGTTGCGCGTGGTGTACGACCGGGCGTCGCCGCGCGTACTCCACGCGCCGGGACGGGATCCGCGCTAGCCTCGCCGGCCTTTCCCATGCTGAAGCCGGCACCGGCTCAGCATGATAAAGGCGTCCGAGGCCTAGTGCCCCGTCCGCGAAAAAAGATTCCCTTTGGCGCGCTCGTGCTTGCGGATGATGGTATCGGCGCTGGCGGTCCAGACGAACGGCTTTGGCGCGTGGTTGCGATCGTTGAGGTAGCGGTTGATCGCGGTCTGCACGGCGACGATGCTGCGGAAGATGCCGCGGCGCAGACGCCGGTTGGTCAGCTCGGCGAACAGGCGCTCAACCAGGTTCAGCCAGGAGGCCGAGGTCGGCGTGAAGTGCATATGGAACCGCGGATGCCGCTCAAGCCAGCGCCAAACCTTGGGATGGCGGTGCGGGCTGTCGTTGTCGACGATCAGGTGGACGTCGAGGTGGGTCGGGACCTCGCGGTTGATCCTGGCCAGAAAGCGAAGGAACTCTTGATGCCGGTCGCGCATCATGCATTGGCTGATCACGTGGCCGGTCTGCACGTTGAGGGCGGCGAACAGCGTGGTCACGCCGTGGCGCTTGTAGTCGTGCGTGCGCGTGGCCGCATGGTCGGCAGTCATCGGCAGCGGCGCCTGGGTCCGGTCGAGGGCCTGGATCTGGCTCTTCTCGTCCACCGACAGCACCACGGCATGGTCGGGCGGATTGAGGTACAGGCCGACGATGTCGCGCACCTTGTCGACGAAGGCCGGGTCGTTCGAAACCTTGAAGGTTTTGACCAGGTGCGGCTTGAGGCGGTGCTCGCGCCAGATCTTCTGGATGGTCGTCCTGCCCAGCCCGACCGTGCGCCCCAGCGAGCGCGTGCTCCAGTGGGTGGCGTGCGACGGCGTCTCGCGCCGGGTCTTGTCGACCACCTCCCGTACCTGGTCGGGCGTCACCGTCGGCGGCCGGCCAGGCCGCGGACGGTCGCGCAGCAGGCCGTCCACCCCCTCGGCCCGGAAGCGGTCCTGCCAGCGCCACACCACGCGCTTGGATTTGCCGACGGCGCGCGTGATCGCCATCGTGCCCAGCCCGTCAGCGGACAGCAGCACGATCTTCGCCCGCCAAACATGCTTGTTCGGCGTGCCGGGCGCCCGCACCAGCTGCTCCAGCCGGGTGCGCTCCGCCGCCGTCAGGTCAATCTTTGGTTCCTTCGCCATGCACCCCACATAGGGGTGCGCCGGCGCCGTCGGAACCTTTTTTCACGGACAGGACACTAGCCTTCGAAAATCATCACGTTTCGGGCAATGTGCATGCCACGGATCAGGTCATGGCGGAGATGGTCGGCGAAAGTTTCGGTTGCCTGCGAATTCAAGTGGTAGCCGTGCAAACTGAACCGCTTTATCCAGTATTCCTTCGGCTGTTCGTTGACATGCCCCTGACCGCCTTGGCCTGGCGGCGCCGCACTGAACAGCACCCGTGGTGCCGACTTTACGCAGCATTCGACCAGTCGTTCGCCCAGCACCGGAGGGAGGTGCTCGGCCACCTCAAGCGACATGGCGAGATGATAGCGCTCGCCGTCCCACGGCTCGGCTTCGGAAAGATCGAACGGGTGCACCTTTACGCCAAGACGCTTCCAGCCTATCCGTCTGGCCTTCTCGGCGTACTCGTAGGCTTGGCAGTCGATGCCCCGCCGCCGGAATTCGGCGGCGTGCGCCCCGGTACCGGCGCCAAAATCAACCACACGCTGTGTCTCGGGATAGTGATCAAGGATACAGGCGACGATCGCCGGCGCGGTCTCGACCGCAAGGCGATAGAACATATCAAATGTCCAGCCATTGTAGATCAAGGCCGTGGAGCCCACGGCATCACCCACCTTGCTGACCTGCACGCCGATGGCCCCGCGGATGGCCATGCAGATCATGCCTGAACGGTGCAGTCGCCGAAGCTTGGCAATGGACGACACGCTACCGTCTCCCTAATGCCTGGAGGGTACGATTATAATCCAGATCATAATAGGCTATAGCGGAAGCTCGTCAACGCGATGCCCTAAATTGTCACCGAAGCTACTGTCTGGTGAAAGAACTCAGGATAATGGTCGGTCAATTGCCCTCTGTGCCGGAATGGTGGAATAGGCGCCAGAGTGGTGGAGCGTTTATTGTGCGCCACGGGTCGCATTTAACTTTCATGGAGGCGGACGCCCGGTGCAATCTTTCCTTTTAAATTCCATATGTCTCGAAATTAGCGATGCGTATCGGCCGAGCACCGCCTCGGTGGTATAGCGCTGCTTGACCGTGGCCATCGCGGCCGCGCCCAGGCGGGTGCGCAATGCTGCATCCAAGAGCAGGCGGTCGAGCGCCGCCTCAAGCCCCGCCTCGTCGTCGGGGTCAATCAGGAGGCCGTTCTGCCCGGGCTCGACGATGTCGGGAATGCCGCCGACACGGGTGGCAACAACAGCGAGCCCAGCCGCCATCGCTTCAATCAGTGAGATGCCAAAGGCTTCGTCTGTAGTCGGAAAGGCGAAGATGTCAGCGGCCTTGAGGTAGTCCTCGACATTGCGCACAAAGCCCGTCGTCAGCACCGAGCTGCGGAGGCCTTCTGCTTCGATGAGCGTGTGCAACTCCGTCTCGCAGTCATGCATCAACCCACGGCCGGAGCCAACGATGACCAGCCGCGCCCGTGGATGTTCGTGGCGCAGGCGCGTCCACACGCGGGTCAGCTGCAGCACCCCTTTCGAGCGCAGAAGCCGGCCAGTGAAGACAATGATTGTGGCGTCGGCCGGCAGCCCGAGAGCATTGCGGGTGGCAGCCTTGTGCTTTGCGCCGCCGCTGCAGAAGCGCGTCGGGTCGACGCTGTTGGGGATGGTGGTGATGCGCGCGGACGGCACCCCATTGGCCTCAAACTCGGCGCGCATGTCGCTCGACATGGCGATGAAGGCATCGGCCCTCAGGAACAGCCGGTTGCGCAGGGCGATAAAGGCGGCGATCAGCCGCGGCGCACCGGCAAAGCCGAGCTTTTTCGCTCCTGCCCTGAAATAATCACCGGACATCTCGCCGCTGTTGTCGGCCTTGAGTATGACGGATTTGCCTAGAAGCTGTCCGGCAAGCGTGGCCGCGATGCCGAGCACACGAAAGCCACAGACCAGCAGCACGTCTTCGCTGCGCGCAGCGCGCATAAGCTCCAGAAACAGACCCGGCAGCATGGCCCATTTCTTGAGGCGTCCAGGACCGACGGGCCCTAGGCGTCGGACCGCGATGCCGTCGATCATCTCGCGTGCGGCGAAGGCGGCATCCGATCGGCGAGTGACGACCCGGGTTGCGATGCCGTGGCCGCCGAGGCCTGTGGCGAGCGCGCGAGCCTGTGACTCGCCGCCGCCGATCACCGGGTAGTAGGTTTCAATGATGAGGCAAACATGCGTTTGCTTGGGGTCGTTCACTGCTCTGCCAATCTCCGACCGCCGGCCTCGACCTCGACCGCCGTGGCTGTTGCCGGCGAACCCAGCGCCTCGCGGTAGACGTTCTGGATCGCATCGACGGCGTTTTGGATGTCGTAGGCCCCGCTCGCCGCCTTGGCGTTGCGCGCAAGGCGTGCGGCCTCGTCAGGGTTTTGCAGCAGATGGGCGACGGCATCCGCCAGGGCCCGGGGATCGCGCGGGGGCACCATTAAGGCGGTCTCGCCGTCGACCAGCACCTCGCCGAGGCCGTCGACGCCGGTTGAGACGATCGGCCGGGACATGGCCATCGCCTCGAACAGGGTGAGCGGCGTGCCTTCGAACAGCGACGGGAAAAGCTGGATGTCGAGCAGCGTCTGCAATGTCCTCGTGTCGTCGGCGAAGCCGGTGAAGACGACCTGACCGGCGACGCCCAGGGCGGCGGCCTCGGCCTCCAACGAGGGCCGCAGGTTGCCGTCGCCGATGATGACGAGGGTGGCCTCAAGGCCGTGCCGGGCGAGCAGCGGCAGTGCCTGGATGAGGTAGGTGATGCCCTTTTGCGTGTTCAGGCGGCCGATCACCCCGATCACCGGCTTGTTGGCCGGAATCCGCCACGTGTCGCGGGTGGCCCGGGCGGTCGCCGCGTCGACCGCCGCGAAATCGGCGATCGGCGCGCCGTTCCCGATGAGCCGCAGACGCTCCCGCGGTATATGCCGCTCCGTAGCCATAAACTCAAGCACAGATCGCGATACGGCGATGCCTATGCGTGTTTTGCGAGCGAGCAGGCGATCGACGACCCGCTGGTACCGCGGCATCGCCGGATCGACGAAATGCTCATGGATGATCGCCGGGATGCCCGCACGCGAGGCGGCAAGCCGGCCGAAATCGCTGGCGGCATAGCCGTGCAGATGGATGATATCGATCTTCTCGTTACGGATCAGCCGCATGAGCGCGGTCAGCGTTGAGGGATCAAGCTTGCCCTTGTCGAGACAGTGCACCAGCGTGCCGCGATCGACCAGGAACTGGGCGGAGGCATCGAAAGCGCGAAGCCCCACCAGTCGGCAGTCAAATTCGTCTTTGTTCCAGCGGGGGAACCACCAGCTCAAGAGGCGGGTCACGCCATGGACGGTGGCACCATGGATGCCGAACTTGTCGCAGACATGAAGTACGCGAACGCGCCCGTTGTTGCCAGTCATGGTCTTTACGCTCTCCGCCTAATGACTGCCACTTGATTATCCTTTTGGTTGGCTCAACCCGTTCCGGGTATGAACTGAGCAACTGCTTTCTTACACCGAACAACCCGTGCCCCATAGCGCAAGTTGAAGCGCAGACGCAACGAATACACGGAGAACAGATCCGGGTCAGGGAGGTCTGGTGTGGCCATCACGAACTGCTCGGTGTCGGCGCAATGCTCGTCGAGGATGGTCGGTACGAGAACCGGCCGCGTCTGCCACGGATAATAGAGCTGCACTTGGCTGCGGTAACACTCGAGCGCCCGTCGCTTCAGCGCCCGGACTGGCGTGGCATTGACGGCAACGCAGTGGCGAGGAGCGACGGCGCGGCGGATGTCGCGCTCAGCGAGGAGCGGGTAGCGGTAGTAGACGAAATACTGGAGAAGCCGGACATCCGGACGGGCACGCAGGATGCCAACCGCCGCCCGATGCATGGCTAGGTGGTCCGGGTGCTGGTCGTGGCGGAAGGGCGCGATGACCGTGCGTGGTCGTAGCCGGTCAAGCAGATCGGCAATTGCCGTTTCGAGGCGTGCTTGCTCAGCGGTCAGTCGGCTATCGGGGAAGGCCAGGAAATGCAGATGCTCGGCCGGCACGCCGAGCATCGCCATGGCGTCGCGGGCCTCTTCGGCACGTGCCTTCACCAGACTCGCCGCGTCCGGCGTGGCCTTTCCGTCGGGACCGGCGGGCGAGATCCTGCCATCGGCGCCATAGGCGACATGGACCGGCATGGCATCGGCGATGAGGGCGATCGTGGCGCCGCAGCCAAGCGTCTCGTCGTCGGAATGAGGTGCCAGGACCAGGACCGGGCCTTCGATGGCTGTCCTCGGGTCAATCGGCTCGATGCTCCGGTGGGCGGTACTCACCGCTTCAGCCGGTGCAGCCGTTCGAGACCGGAGAGTCCGCTCGCCGTGCTTATAATTAACGAGCTTATCACCAACGGAACGACGAGCGTCAGGACACTTCCGCCAGCTCTGGCCGCTTTTGCGCGTGCCGACCTGCAAGCAAATGACATTTCTTGGCACCAAGTGTAACATTTGCGATATTTTGCCTTGTCGCCCTGCCACTACTCATCCCGCACTGCGGCTCGGAGATGGCGACGACGCGCTCGGCAGGATTGCGGCCGAAGCAAGGCCGATCATGACGGAGTCGGTGACCCCCAGCACGCAGGGTGTTTCTGCCACATCGACGTAATGGACCGGCACAGCCGGAATCAGCAAGCTTGGCGGAAGGCGCGGCCAGCGGAACAACCGGCGTCTGGATCCCGGTCTCGTATCGGCCATCATCATGCTCATCTCATTCCACCAGAGCATTGATTGGATCCGGCGTCGTCGGCCTTGCCTTGATGGGCCGCGGCGCGAGTGTGAGCACACGGTCGGTCAGATCCGTCAGGCCGAAAATGATACAGGGAGTCCGTGATGGACCAATCGGACCAATCGGATAGTCCGGCGCAGGCGGGAATGCTCAAGACCCAGCAGACGGTCAGCAAAGAAGGCTCGGCCTGGCGCCGCTATCAGGACGTAATGGTGGGATCGCGCAGTCTCTGGCGTACCCTGTATTACGAGCTCTGCGTCTGGCTGGCGCCGGTTCCGGGCGGCTTGGGACTGATCCTGCGCAAGGTCTTCTGGCCGCGGCTGTTCGGCTCGTGCGGCCGGGGGGTGCAGTTCGCCCTTGGCATCACCCTGCGCCAGCCGCATCGCATGCATCTGGGCGCGCGCGTGATCATCAGCGAGCATTGTGTTCTTGACGGGCGCAACGAAGACACCGACCGGGCCATCACGCTCGAGGACGACGTGATCCTGTCCGCCTTTGGCGTCGTGAAGGTCAAAGGCTCGCGCATCCGGGTCGGTGCGCGCACCGGGATCGGGCCGCACGCGGAGCTTATCGCCACGGACGGCAGCGACGTGGACATCGGCACCGACGTCCTGATCGGACCGCGCGTCACGATCGTGGGCGGCGGCGAATACCGCCTCGACCGACTGGACGTCCCGATCTGGCGTCAGGGCATCAAGCCGGACGGCGCGGTCCGGATAGACGACAATGTCTGGCTGGGCGGCGGCGTCGCGGTTCTGGGCGGGACAAGGATCGGTACGGGCAGCGTGGTGGCCGCCGGCGCCGTGGTCCGGGGCACCATCGGGCCGTTCGTGATCTGCGGCGGCATTCCGGCCCGGACCATCCGGCAGCGCGGCCCGATGCGCGGCGATGCGCCGGAGGGCAGTCCATGACGCTGCGGCAGCGGTTCCGGTGCTCTTGCAAGACGGCTGTTCATCTCGCCGTCCGAAACCTCCAGACGTCCTAGCTTACCTGTATTCAGCCACTTGAGAATAATCGGGTTGCGCTTGCCACACCGTGATGACCGTCTTGCGTAAGGCCCGCTGTAGTACCTACGATGGCATGAACAAAGTGGGTTATACAAACAGAGTGATGGCGTTTGTCGCAGCAGCTGGTTAGGGAGGACGCGACGGGAGAGCGTGTCGGATAGGACGGACAGAACCGGGTGATGCCATCCACCAATCTCGGCTCGGGTGTTGGGCTCGTCGACGCGCACGTGCATTTCTACTCGAATTTCGACGAGGAACGGTTCTTCGACAGCACGCTGGCGAACGTTCGCCGGGCCGCGGTCGGACTCGGCTTGCCCGAAGCCACGCCCGGCTGGCTGTTGCTGACCGAGACCCGTTGCGATCATGTGTTCGAGGCGCTCTTTGAACGGGCGAACGGGACACAATCCGGGCGCTGGACCTTCCGGCCGACCGCGGAAGCCGCGTCGTTGATTGCCTGCGTCGACGGGCGCGAGGTCCTGGGCCTGATTGCCGGCCGCCAGATCGCCACGCGGGAGGGGCTGGAAGTCCTGGCCCTGGGCACGACCGCGACGTTTTCCGATGGCGCCGGCCTCGGGGAGACCCTGGAACGGGTCGGCGCGGCGGATGCCCTGCCCGTGCTGCCCTGGGGGTTCGGGAAATGGCTGTCCCGCCGTGGCGCTTTGGTGGAGGAGCGCATCCGCTCTCATCAGTCTCGCGGGCTGTTCCTGGGCGACAACGGCGGCCGGCCCGCCTTCCGCCCGCGCCCCGGCCTGCTGGCCCTGGGCGAGGCCCATGGTCTGGTCGTGCTGCCGGGGTCCGACCCGCTGCCGCTGCCGTTCCAGGAGGAGCGGGTCGGCAGCTTCGGCTTCGTGCTGGACGGGCCGATCGCCTCCGACCGCCCGGCCGAGGGCCTGAAGGCGCGGCTCCGCGCGCTCGACGGATCACCGCCTGCCTACGGGCAGGCAACGCGCCTCGTCCCGTTCGTGCGGAACCAGATCTCCATGCAGTTGCGCAAACGCAGGATTTCACTATGAAAATGAAGGGTCTGGCGATCGCGCCTCAGCCGTTTTTCTCGCCACGCGGCACGCCGTTCAGCGTGTACTACCGATCCCTGGTCACGGCGGAGCTCGGCGCAGAGCTCGACCTGCTGACTTACGGCGAAGGGCAGGACGTGGATATCCCGGGGGTGCGCATCGTCCGCATTCCCCGCTTCCGGTTCGTGGAGCCGATCAAGATCGGGCCCTCCTTCGGGAAGCTGTTCCTCGACATGTTCGTCATCTTGTGGACGCTGGCGCTCTTGATCCGCCATCGCTATGACTTTGTTCATGCGCACGAGGAAAGCATTTTTTTCAGCCGTTTTCTGAAGCCCGTCTTTGGCTTCAAGCTGATCTACGATATGCATTCCAGCCTGCCGGAACAGTTGACCAACTATAAATTCACCACGTCCCGCGCCCTGATCCGGACGTTCGAGAAGCTGGAGCAGACCTGCCTGCGCGCATCCGATGCCGTCATCACGATCTGCCCGGAACTGGCCGCCTATGCCGAACCCCGCATGGCCGATCCGGGCCGGCACCTGCTCATCGAAAACTCGATCTTCGATCCCGTGCGGCTGCGACAGCCGCAGGCGCGTCCGGCTGAGCCGGCCGCTCCGGTCGCGCTGCCGGAAGACCGGCCGATCGTCGCCTATGCGGGCACTTTCGAAGCCTACCAGGGCCTGGATATCCTGATCCGCGGGTTTGCGCAGGCGCAACGGACCCGCCCCGAAGCGTTTCTGCTCCTGGTCGGCGGCAGCCCGGCGCAGGTCGAGCAGTACCGGCGGATGGCCCGGGACTGCAAGATCGCCGACCACTGCCTGTTCACCGGCCGGGTCGATCAGGCAACCGCCCGGGCCTGCCTCGCCCGCGCCTCGATCCTGACCTCGCCGCGAACCACGGGGATCAACACGCCCCTCAAAATCTATGAGCTCCTGGCCAGCGGCACGCCCCTGGTCGCCACCCGGATCCTGTCGCACACCCAGGTCCTGAACGAGGATGTCTGCTTCATGGTTGATCCGGACGCCGACTCCATGGCCGCAGGTCTGATCGCCGCCCTCACCGACGACGACCGTCGCGCGGCGGTCGCCGCCAATGCCCGCGCCCTGTACCAGCAGCGATACTCGCGGCCGGTGTACGAGGCAAAGATGAGGCGGCTGCTCGAACTCGTCGGAGCAGACGCGCCGAGCCGGCAGCCGGCGGAGGCCGCGTGAACGCCGCCGCGCCCCGGAAAGCGGAGCCCGGGACCGGAATGATCGGCTCTCCGGCCACGGAAGAGGGCGCCCCCACAGCCGGGGCGAGGACTGCCGAAGACCGGCTCGCCGCCGTGCGGGCCTATTGGCAGGAGCACGTCACGGACTGGCCGATTACCCGGGCACCGGCGGGCAGCCCGGAGTTCTTTCGCGAGACGGAAGCCTACCGTTTCGAAAAGCTCGACTATCTGGACCGGCTGGTCGACTATGCGGGTCATGCCGAACGCGAGGTGCTCGACGTCGGCTGCGGTCTGGGCAACGACACCGCCCGCTTCGCCCGCCACGGAGCGCGAGTCACCGGCGTCGACATCGCTCCCAACGCCGTCGCCCTGGCGGAGCGCAATTTCCGGCAACGCGGGCTCGACGGGCGCTTCCTGGTCATGAACGGGGAGGGGCTGGCGTTTCCGGACGCGGCCTTCGACTTCGTGTACTGCCACACCGTGCTGCATTTCACCCCGCATCCGGAAGGCATGGTCAAGGAGATCCACCGCGTCCTCAAGCCGTCCGGCCGGGCGGTCCTGATGATGGTCAACAGCCGGTCGTGGATGCGCTTCCTGCACAGGGCCATCAAGGTGGAAATCGACCATCTGGGCGCTCCGGTGTTCCACTGGTATTCGTCGGACCGGTTCGAAGCCATGCTGCGGCCGTTCGCCCGGGTCGATCTGCGCTTTGAACGCTTCCCCGTGCGCACCAAGGTGCATACGGGTGCGAAGGCCCGACTCTACAATCGTTTCTTTGTCGACCTGTACAATGCTCTGCCGCGCGGCCTCGTTGCCCGTACCGGACACCACATGCTGGCCTTCGTGACGAAGGGCCCCTGACGCCGATGCAGCGCGATCTCGATGCTCTTCAACATGAGACCTATGACCTGCTGGTCGTCGGCGGCGGCATCTACGGCGCCTGCGTGGCGCGGGACGCCGCCCTGCGGGGCCTTCGGGTCGCGCTGATCGAGCGGCACGACTTTGGGGCGGAAACCTCGCACAATTCCCTGAAGATCATTCACGGCGGTATCCGCTACATTCAGCATTTCGACATCCCGCGCCTGCTGGCGTCCGCGCGGGAACGGCGCTTCTGGATGACGGCGGCGCCCGAGCTCGTCACCTCGCAGCAGTTCATCATCCCGCTGTACGGGCACGGCACCCGAGGGCCGGAGGCTTTCGGCGCCGCCGCTCTCATGTACAACGCGCTGACCACGCGGATTCGCGCCCGGCAAGTGCCGGCGGCGCGCGTGCTGTCGCGCGCGCGCTGCGCCGATCTGATGCCTGCGCTCGATACCGTCCGGATGACCGGCGGCGGCGCCTGGCACGACGGGCTGATGGTGGACGCCAACCGGCTGTTGCTGGCCTGCGTCGAGGACGCAGCGCGCGCCGGGGCCACCGTGGCGAACTATCTGGCCGCGGTCGATTTTCTGGGACCCAAGGACCGGGTCGAGGGCGCGGTCGTTGAGGATCGTCTGACCGGCCGAAGCTTTGCTGTCCGGGCCGCCATGACGGTGAATTGCGCCGGCGCCGCGGCCCTGGGCTTGGCCCGGCGCTCCCGGCACGACCTTTCCGGTCGGATGTTCGCCCCGCTGGCGCGCGCCATGAACCTTGTCGTGGATCGTCCGTTGACCGCCGGCGCCGGCGTCGGCGTGGCGAGCCGGCGCAGGTCCGATGCCGTCATAGACCGCGGCGGCCGGATGTTTTTCCTGGTCCCCTGGATGGCCGGGACCCTGGTCGGCACGGCCCATCTGCCGTTCAGCGGCGAGCCCGACGACTACCGGTTCTCCGAGGAGGAGATCCAGGACTTCCTGGACGAGATCAATGAGGCGGCGCCGGCGCTGAAGATCGCGCGCCGCGACGTTGCATATTGCTATGCGGGGTTGACGCCGGCGGCCCGGGAGGACGATATCGGCGAGGTCAAGCGGCGCAAACGCGGCAACGTCATCGATCACCGCGCGGTCGATGGAGTCGACGGCGTGATCAGCGTCGTCAGCATCAAGTACACCACCGCCCGCCTCGTCGCCGAGCGGGTCGTCAGTCACCTGATCGACCGCCTTGACCGTCGGCCGGTTCCGGGCGCCGGCACGGCGCGGCCCCTTGAGACGGCCTCGCTGACGGCCGATCCCGCCGACGACAGGGCGCTGGCCGAGCGTTGCCGGTCGGCAGTCCGGGACGGCATGGCGCTGCGCCTCGGCGACGTCATCTTCAGGCGTACACGGCTCGGCGAGACCGGCCAGGTGTCGGATCGATCGCTGACCACGGCCGCGGAGGCCATGGCGGGCGTGCTCGGCTGGGATGTCATCCGAAAACGGCAGGAAATCGAAGACGTCCGGATCCTCCTGAGCCGTCACCGGGGAGGCTTCGGTTTCGGTCTTGAGAGGTCTGATGAGAACATCAGCGAAGCGCCGCGGGAACCGGAGGCGCTTTTTCGCTAGACGCTAGAGCAGGCCTTCCTGCCGGTACCAGGCGATCAGTCGTCGAAAGCCTTCCCGATGATCGATCTTCGGATCGTACCCCAGCAGGGACCTGGCTTTGTCGATGCTGAACTCCCTGTTCTTGGTGAAGAAGGCCACCCGGCGCGGATGCAGCGGCGGCTCCACGCCCAATGGCTTGCACAGCACCTCGCAGACTCGGCCGGCGGTCATCAGGGGGCCCGCAGGCACGCGCAGATGCGGCGGCCGCACCTCGAGCAGCTCCGCGATCGTCGCGGCAAGCTCATTCAGCGTCGGCCGGGATGGGCCGCCGATCAGAAAGACCTCGCCCTCGGCGTCCGCCCGTTCGCCAGCCAGCAGGAACCCGTCGATCAGGTCGTCGATATAGACGAAATGATAGTGCGGCGCGCCACTGCCAATCATGATGAACCGGCCGCGGGCGATCGGTCGGATCATTTTCAAAAAACGGGTGTCGCCGGGACCATAGATGCCGCAGGGGCGTACCACCGTCCAGGCTTGGCCGAGCTCGTCCCCCAGGCGTCGGGCCAGCAGTTCGCCTTCCAGTTTCGTCTCCTGATAGTCGTCGCCCGGACCGAATTCCGTCTCCTCATTACCGGGGCCCTGGCGCACATGGCCGTGGACGCCCATCGTCGAGGTGTGCACGAACCGACGGCAGCCCGCCTCGCGCGCCGCGCGGATCAGCATTCCGGTGGCGTCGACATGCACGGCCTGCAAGATTTCCCGCCCACCGGCAATCTGCCGAAAGATGGCGGCAACATGGAAGATCGTGTCGACATCGTCCACCGCGCGGGCACAGTCCCCGGGCTTGGTCAGGTCGCCGTCGAACAGCTCGACGCTCTGCGGCAAGTCCCGCCGCGAGCCGCCACTGCGCACGAAGGCGCGCACGGTGGCCCCTTCCTCGGCAAGCCGGCGGGCAAGATGACTGCCGGTGAAACCGCCGGCGCCGGTAACCAGCACTTTCCGGCCTTTCCAGAACCCGTTCATGACACTCCGCTCATTTGCCCCATGCCTTCTCCAACCGGGTTCACGCAGGCGCGCCGGCATTGCAGGCACTCGTAAGGAGCCCGAAGGATCAGGTGACGACCAAGTTTGTCAGGCCGTAGTCGAAGACGTATAATGCGCTACGTAATGCTTTTGATAGTGCCGCTTAGCACATTGGTCCAGATGGAACAATCCCCACCATTAGTCGTGGCGCCGGGGCTTTCCGGCCGGTCGGCTCGGATGCACCAAATCCGGTGCTCCTGACGTGGCCGATAAGATCAAGGATTATAGTAATTGAAAGTCATTTTGCTGCGCCGGTAGAGAGGGTCCGCCCAGAGGTCGAGGTCGCCATCGCCGACCGCAGGATCGGGATTGGCGTAGACCAGCACCCGCCGGCCGCTCAGGACGACCAGTTCCTCCCGCCCGTCTCCCAGGACGTCGGCGACGTACAGACGGTCGGCGGATTCCTCGACGCGGAACAGGAACCGGCCGGTCAGTGGCTCGATCACGGCGACATCGCCGGAGGCGTGCCGTTCCTTGGCGGCGATCAGCTGCGTGGGCGCGCCCGTCCAGTCGATGGTGTTGATGACTTCGATGCCGCGGATGGTCCAGTCGGGCGGGCTCTGCTCGTTCATCCGGTAGTTCGCCAGCACCGCACCGTCGGCGCCGAAGACGAACGGCTGCTGATCGTCGTCAAAGCGACTGCGGCACCAGATTTCCAACCCCGGTCGGTCCGGATCGAAGTCTCCGACGGCCACGTTCTGCGGCTCCCAGCGACGGAAATCCCGTATCCAGATCACGCCGTCGGCGCCGTAGACGAACACGCGGTTGCCGCCCTCTTCCAGGCCGATGACCTCCAGCCCCGGCCGGTCCGGCAGGACGTCCGCCGCCATGACGGCATCGAGATGGCCATCGACCTCCAGCTCCACGAGGCGTTCGCCGCTCGGGCCGACGAGGGTGCCGCCGAGGACCTCGTCAAGCCCGTCGCCATCGAGGTCGGCGACGCGCGCGCCGCTGTGCGCCATGGCGATGAAGTCGTCCCGCTGCCACAACGGCTGCAGTGCTCCGTCGCCGTCGAGCCGGAACGCAGCCAGGAAGCGGCCCATGCGATAGCCGGTGCTGTTGGTTGCCTGAAGCAGGAGGTCGGTGGCCCCCGGCGCCGTAAAGGAGGCCAGGACGAGGTGCTCCCAGCGCTGGGCACCGGGCGGCGCCGGCACATGAAACACCCTTTCCGTCGCTCCGGTGGCGGCGTCGAGCACCGTGACGCGGTTGTCGGGCGTGAGGAACACCAGCTCGGCGCGACCGTCGCCGTCGATGTCGCCGAGCTGCACGCCCGGAGCATCGAGGCCGGGCAGCCCCTCGTCCTCCGCCTTTGCGGTCAGGTGAATATCGGCCCGGCTTGACCACAGGCGCCGGCCGTCCAGGGCAAAGACGCCGATATAGCCCGGCTTGGTGACGATGACCTCGCGCCGGCCGTCGGCATCGGCGTCATAGACCAGCAGCCCGCCCAGGCTGCCGGTGTCCTGCGGCGCGTCCGTTTCGATTTCCCGCGCCGGCACCCCGGTCGGTTCCAGAGCGACACCGCTCTTGGTAAGTTGAGCCCAATGCGAGCCGAGCTCGCTTTCAAGGTAGGCGCGAGCCTCATCGACGAAGGCAGGGCGGGGGACGCCGTACTGCAGCGACGCAATCGCAATCCCGCCCATGAACAGCATCGCCGCGCCGGCGACGGTCAGGGCAACGGTGCGGATGCGGACTTTCGTGATCGTCATGCGGGCTTCCATTCCGATCGCGTCGGGTCCCTGCGGCCGCCGTCGCCCGCCGCGTTCCGGTGCAACACAGTGCACGCACGGCCCCGGCGGACCTTGGCGAGCCGCCCGGACCGGGCGGGACACCATGCGGCGCTCGCCCGTTCCGCTGCGCATGGCGACCCGCATAAGCGGCCTGCGCCTCATACGGCCACGCGCGCCGTGCACGACCCCGCAGGTCATGCCAGATAACCACCTAGTGCACACCTTCCGCTTCGTGAAGTTACAACTTCCGGACTAATGCATCCTTATATATCGGGACCAACGAACGAATACGAGTGTTCAATGACATCAGATCTAATTTATCCAGCCAAATACCACTCTTCGCCATTATCGAAAATTTACTTATTCCATTAATACGTTCACAATACAGCTAATCATTGCGAAAAAGTAGCGCAGAGTCCGCGCACGCTCCAAATAAGAATATCGATGCGTAATTTATAGTACCGAGCTTGCGTGCATGTACCCGCTTCGTCTCGTCCACGGCTCTTAATGCTTACGGCTTAAATGCGTTCGGGTGGATGGTCTGCCGGCAACGGAAGTGCCATCCAGTATTCAGGATCGCATTGGTTGGCATTGAGGTCCGTGGAGGTCGCTTCTTGAGGATCCTGCTGGTCACCTCGAACTACCCCCGCTGGGAGGGCGACAGCACGACGCCGTTCGTGCTCAGGCTGGCGCAGGACCTGACCAGGCTGGGCTGTGCCGTCGATGTGCTGGCGCCGCATGCGCCCGGCGCGGCGTTGCGCGAGTCGCTGGGCGGCATCCCCGTGGAGCGCTTCCGCTATCTCTGGCCCGACGCGTTGCAGACCGTGTGCTATGGCGGCGGCGCCCTGGTGAATCTGCGCAAGGTCCGCAGCAACATTGCCAAGCTGCCGGCGCTCGTCGCCGCGGAATGGGCCGCGGTGTTCGGCCGCCTGCTGCGGCGGCGCTATGACCTGCTGCATTCGCACTGGGTCCTGCCGCAGGGCTTCGTCGGCATGCTGGCCGCACGGCCGCTCGGCATTCCGCACGTCATCACGGTCCACGGCGGCGACGTCTTCGGGCTGCGCGGCCCCGCAATGCGGCGCCTGCAGGCGACGGCGTTCGGCGCCGCCGATGCGGTGACGGTGAACAGCTCCGCGACCGGCGCAGCGGTTGCGTCCATTGCGCCCGGGATCGCCCCGCCGCGCCGGATCCCCATGGGGGTCGACGTCGTTCCGGCCAACGATCCGGCACGCGCCGCCGAGCTGCGCTCCCGGTGGCGGCGCGGCGCCGGGCCGCTGGTCTGTTTCGTCGGCCGGCTGGTCGAGGAGAAGGGCGTCGGCGATCTTCTGCAGGCCATGGCGCTGCTGCGCCGCGAGGCGCCCGACGCCACGGCGGTGGTGATCGGCGACGGCCAGGACCGCACGGCCTTCGAGGCCGAGGCCGCGCGGCTCGGCGTCGCCGACCGGGTCGTCTTCACGGGCTGGATCGCCCCGGAGGCCGTGGGCTCGTACATGCAGGCGGCCGACGTGTTCGTCGGTCCGTCGAAACGGGGGTGCGACGGCTGGGTCGAGGCACAGGGGCTCACGTTCGCGGAGGCGATGGTCAACGGCGTGCCGGTGGTCGCAACGCGCTCGGGCGGCATTCCCGATCTCGTCCGCCACGAGGACACCGGCCTGCTGGTGCCGGAGGCGGATCCGCCGGCGATCGCCGCGGCCGTGCTGCGCGTGTGGCGCGAGCCGGCTTTGGCGGCGCGGCTGTCCGCCGCCGCGCCGATCGTGGTGCGGGAGACGCTCAGCCGTGACGCGTCGGCATCGACCTTCCTGGGGCTGTTCTCCGAGGTGGTCGCGGCCCGCTGGCAGCGCCGCGCGGGGTTCCGGCCCGCAGCGCGCTCCTGACGACCGTCGCGCGGGTCCGCAGGCGGGGCACTTCGGCGGAGAGCGAGCTCACATCACCGACGCCGCGTCTTCCATCGGTCTGCGCGAAGGCTGCCGGTAAACCGAACGTTCCGTGCCAAAGGGTCCGGGAGGCCGGTCACCCCGCGAACACCCGCACCTCCAGGGGCCCGAGTTCGACCGGCTCGTTCTCGTTCAGGGGCTGGGCGGGGCGCTCCGGGGTGACTTCGGAGAGATGCGGCGGGCGGCCGTCGGCCAGGCGCGGCAGGCGCAGGGACAGCACGGCCAGCGTTTGCGGGTCCGGGTTGACCAGCGTCACCGCGCACTGCCGCGCCTCCTCGGGCGCGCCGGCGTCGTAGCGGGCCAGGGCCACCGGCTGCTCGTCTTCCGGCGTCAGCAGGTCCTGATAGCCTTCCACGTTGAGCACCGGCGTGTCCGCCTTCATGCGGTTGGCGGCGCCGATGAAGCCGGTCAGGTCGAAGCGCGGGTGGTCGGCCTCGCGCGCCCAGTCCTCCGGCCGGCTCTCGACCACGTGCAGCTTCTTCTCGAAGCCGTACTCGTAGCCCATCGGCATCATGATGCCCGACGAGAACGCCGCGGCGAACAGGTAGCGCAGCCGGTACTGCTTCTCCGCGTCGCCCTCGACCTCGGTGACCAGCCGCGGGGTGTCGTGGCTCTCCGGAAAGGCGATCGACGGGGCGATGGTGCGGAACGCGTTGTACTGCTCGAGCAGCCACGGCTCCCCGAAGTCCCACCACTTGCTGCTGTTGAACAGGTAGTCGAAGCCGGCCTGCTTCAGCGCCACCACCTGCTTCGGGGTGCAGCCCAGGGTCTCGGCGGCGAACAGGGTGCCGGGGTCGATCTCCCGGGCCGCGACGATGACCGGGTGCCAGATCTCGGCCCCGACCTGATAGGCGGCGTCGCAGCGGAAGCCGCGAATGCCCTGCTCCACGTACGTCCGGATGATGTCCTGCCAGTAGGCGAGCTGCGCGTCGCGGTGCTCGGCCGATTCGTAGTTCAGCTCGCCCAGGTCGCCCCAGACCGTCACCTTTTTCGGGTTCTCCGCGGCCACGGCGCGCGGCGAATAGATCGAGCCGTCCTGTTCGCGCAGGTACCATTCGGGGTGCTCGTCGGCCAGCTTGGCGTCCTTGGCCGTGTGGTTGATCACCAGGTCGGCCATCACCCGGATGCCGTGCTGCGCCGCCGCGTCGGTGAACCGCCGGACCAGCGTGGCCTGGTCCTCGGGCGAGTCGCCCTGAATGACCGGGTGCAGGCGGTGCGGATCCTGGACCGCGTACAGGCTGCCCGACGCGCCCGGATAGTGGAACGGATTGACGTAGATCCAGTCGAACCCCATGCCGGCGATGCGCGGCAGGTGGCGGTGCCAGTCGGCCATGGCGCCGGCGAGCAGCGGGAACAGGTTGTAGATGCGGGGGCCGGTGGGCACGGCGGAGCCTCCAGACGGGCGCGGACGGGAAGGCGGACGGGACGCCGGCCGTTTCTACCCGACCGGGGCGGCCCGGTAAACGGCGGCACGCCGCTTGAACGTCATCGCCGGCCGGTCCGTTCCTGTTGGTTCCGCCACACCCAGGGCCGTTGCGCCCAGCCGGACCAGACGCCGGCCTCGGCCGCCTGGGCATGAGCCTCCTCGCCGGTGTACCGGTTGGTCAGGCTGGGCATCGGGAAGGCCCACCCGCGGCGCACCATGGCGGCGCCCAGGTCGGCGCGGCCGATCCGGCAGCGGGCGATCAGCTCGCCGCTGGCCTGCTCCGAGTAGGCGGAACAGGCCACCTCGCGGTCGCCGATCAGGCGGCTCAGGATGTTGCGGGCCGCCACCCCGCAGTCGTAGCGCTGGCCCCGGCCGGACCGGCAGATCTGGCCCATCTCCGGCGCGTCGATGCCATAGAGCCGGACCAGCGTGCCGTTGACGGCGATCAGGTCGCCCTCCAGCACCTGCACGAACCCGGTGAACTCCCGGAACGGCGCCATCTCCACCTGCGCCGGCACGGAGGCCGGGCCCAGGGCGAGGACCAGCACCGCCACTCCCGCGCAAACCCGACCGCGCATGCTCCGCTCTCGATCGCCATGACGACGACCCAGTAAAGCGGCAAAGCGTTGCGGTTGGCTTAAAGCGCCGCCCGCGTGCCGCATCGGCCGGCGCCGCTACAGCGGGAAGAACCAGACCTCGTCGGACAGGCCGAACAGCGGCGCGTCGGCCGCGGTGCCGCCGCCGGCGCTCTTGCCGAGCTTGACGTTCCAGAATTCGGCACCGTCCCACAGGTCGATGTGGTCGCCGTTGCGTTCGCCCTCGTCGTCGGTGGCCCGGCTGAAACAGTTCCTGAAGAAAATGATTCCGCGCCGCCCCCGCAGTGCGGTGGCGGCCCGGCCGGGCGGGCGGAACACCTCGCACCCGGTGCCCCAGACCGCGCGGATGTGGCGGGCCAGCTCCTGCGCGCCGGGCACGTGCGGCGCCTCCAGCCCGCAGGCGCCGCGGTGCACGCGCCGCTCCCGTCCCTGGTTCCAGCGGTGGTCGAACGGGCCGCCGAAATAGTCCAGGCTGATGCTGCCGGCGCGCCACAGCGCCACGCTCAGGCGCACCGCACAGTTGTTGCCTTCGCGGCCCGGCCCGGCGCGGCGCGAGATGCGCGGACAGATGCCGTAGTCGGGATGCCGGTCCCGCTTGAAGTCGTTGTAGGCCTGCTCCATGAGCTGCCAGTTCGGCCGCAGCACGAACGTGTACTCCGAGCAGAGCAGCGGCGGCTTGACCATCTCGGTGTCCTTCGTCCGTCGTCGCCGATCCGGATCGTCCAGGAGACATCTGCGCCGCGCATGCACGGCCGGAAATCAACTTCGACTCTACCTTTGCACCGAAACGGCGACAAGCCGTGCCCGCGGAGCGACGTTCGGCCGTGCCGTCGCCGGCCCCGCCCGAACGCGACGCGCCCCGTTACCTGCCGGCCCCGCCTGCGCTATAAGGCCGACGGGTCAATCGCAAAGGACGGTCCGATGCAGCCACCGCAACGGCCGCAGCTGGAGTTCCCGGTCTCGTGGGACGAGCTGCACCGCCATGCCAAGGCGCTGGCATGGCGCCTGGCGGAACTGGGCCCGTGGCGGGGCCTGATCTCCGTCACCCGCGGCGGACTGGTCCCGGCCGCGATCCTGGCGCGCGAACTGGACATCCGCCTGGTCGACACGGTCTGCGTGTCCAGCTACGACCACCAGAACCAGCGCGAGGCCCGCATCCTCAAGCCGGCGCTGGCTGCCGGCAAGGACACGGACGGGAGCGACGGCGAGGGCTGGCTGCTGGTGGACGACCTGGTCGACACGGGCCGGACCGCGCAGGTGGTGCGGCGCATGCTGCCCCGGGCCCACTTCGCCACGATCTATGCCAAGCCGGCCGGCCGGCCGCTGGTGGATACCTTCATTACCGAGGTCAGCCAGGACACGTGGATCTACTTTCCCTGGGACATTGAGCCGCAGTACCGGCGGCCCATTGCGGAATTGCGCAGCCAGGGCTGACGGCTGCGAAAGCGGGCGTCCGGCGCACGCGTCGTCTTGACCTTTCGCGCCGGCTGATTTTCTATTGCCGCCGATTGCGGCCATGGTTGCAGAGGCGCTCAAACGTGTTCGAGAATCGTCGCAGTTTGGACATTTTTTCAGGCATGCGGCTGGCAGCCGTGCTTGTGCTGGCGGCCCTGCTGGCCGGCGGCGGGGTCCTGTTCGCCGGGGCCGGCGCAGCCGCCGCGGCCGAAGCGGTCGCGGCCGTGGGGCCCGCGGCGGAGGAGCCCGCACCCGGCGCCGAGGCGGAGCCCGAGGATACCGGGCCGTTCACGGTGGTGGTCTTCGGCGATTCCCTGGCCGACGGCATCTGGGCCGGCGTCTACCGTGCGCTGCGCCGGGACGACCGGTTCGACGTCCGGCGCCACACGCGGGTGTCCAGCGGCCTGTCGCGGCCGGACTATTTCGACTGGCAGGCGGCGCTGGACGAATACCTGGGCGAGGAGGAGGTGGATGCGGTGATCATCTCCCTCGGCCTCAACGACGCCCAGCCGATCTTTCACGAGGGGCGGTGGGACCACGCCTTCGGGACCGAGCCGTGGACCGAGATCTATCGCGGCCGGGTCGGCGACTTCATGGCGCGGCTGGCCGAGGCCGGGGTGCCGACCTTCTGGGTCGGCCTGCCCACGGTCCGCAGCGACAGCTTCGCCGAGCGGGTCGCACACCTGAACGAGATCTACGCCGCGATGGCGGCCGAACACGGTGTCGTGTTCGTGCCGACGCGGGAGATCACCGCCGACGAGGAGGGCCGGTATTCCGCCTATCTGGCGGACGAGGACGGGCGGTCCCGGCTGGTGCGCGCCAACGACGGCATCCACTTCACGACCCGCGGGTACGAGCTGCTCGGCCAGCAGCTCGTCGCGACGATGCGCGAGGAGCTGTCGGTCTTCCGGACCGACGAGGACGGCGACGCCGAGACGGGCGCGGACGACGCGGATGAGTGATCCCCGGCGGCTGATCCGCGCCTGCCTCGTCCTCTGCGTCGCCCTTGCCGCCTGTTCTCCGTCGGACGGCCGCGACGTCCGGCCGGTTTCCACAGCCGGGCTGGTCGGTGCGGCGGGCTCCGACCCGGCGGCGCTCGACCCGCTGTTCCGGCAGCTCGCCGCGCTGGAGAGCGGGCAGCGCCGCGAGCCGGTGGTCATCGTCCAGCTCGGCGACAGCCACACCGCGGGCGACGTGTTCAGCGGCCGGCTGCGCGACCGGTTTCAGAGCCGCTTCGGCCGCGCCGGGCGGGGCATGCTGCCGCCCGGGTCGCCGTTCCCCTATTTCCGGCCGACGCTGGTGGAGGTGCAGCAGAGCGCCGGCTGGCAGGTCGCCGGCAGCTTCCCCTCGCCCGACGGCGGGCTGTTCGCGCTCAGCGGGTTCCGCATCACCGGCCGCCGGCCCGACGACCTGCTGGTGCTGGCAAGCACCGAGCCCGAAGGCTTCGACAGCGTCTCGCTGGGCATCGTGCGCGGGCCCGGGGGCGGCACCCTGCGCGTCGCGGTGGACGGGGAAGAGGTGCACCGGCTGTCCACGGCCGGCAACGTGGTCCAGGCGGCCCGGCTGGATCTGCCGGTGCCGGCAGGCAGTCGCCGTCTCGAGCTGCGCCCGGCCGGCGACGGGCCGGTGTCGCTGCTCTCGTGGACGGTGGAGCGCTCGGGGCCCGGCGTGGTCTACGACAGCCACGGCGTCGTCGGCGCCAGCGTCAACGTGATCTCGGCCTGGGAGCCGGGTACCGTCGGGTGGGAGCTGGCCGACCGCGACCCGGCGCTGATCGTGCTGGCCTACGGCACCAACGAGGCCTTCCACGACGACCTGACCCGCGGGGAGTACGAGCGCGACTTCGCGGCCCGCCTGTCGTTCCTGGAGATTGCCGCGCCCGGCGCCGCGATCCTGGTGGTCGGCCCGCCCGACGCGAACCGCCTGCCGCGCGGCTGCACCGGCAACGGGCGCGAGCCGCTGGACTTTTCGTGCGCGCCGCTGACGCCGGCCGAGGCCGCCGGCTATGGCGATCTGGCCGGCAGCGAGGCGCTGTGCCGCTGGCACCCGCCGCCCAACCTCGAGGTGGTGCGCGAGGTGCAGCGCCGGATCGCCAGCCAGCGCGGCCACTATTTCTGGGACTGGTCGGCGGTGATGGGCGGCGCATGCGGCACCCATGACTGGGCCGCCGCCCAGCCGCCGCTGGCCTTCCCGGACCATGTCCACCTCAAGCCCGACGGCTATCGCCGCAGCGCCGACGCCCTGTTCCGCGTGCTGATGGCCGAATACGATGCCCACCGTTCGGGAGCCGGCGGCATCGCCGCGCGGCCCTGACGCGATCCCGACGCGGGCGCCGACCCCGGCGCCCGCACCCTGCCTGACTGCCGTCCTCCGCCCGCCCGCCCCCGTCCCCGCTCTCTTGCCGCGCCGGCCCGATGCTGTTTCCGACGCTCGACTTCGGAGTGTTCTTCCTGGTCGTGTTCGCCGTCAGCTGGGCGCTGGCGGGGCGGCCGGAGGGGCGCAAGGCGTTCCTGGTGGCGGCGAGCTATTTCTTCTACGGCTACTGGGACTGGCGGTTCTGCTTCCTGCTGGCCGGCAGCTCGCTGGTCAACTACGCCGCCGGGCGGATCATCGACGGCTCGGACAGCCCGCGCACGCGCAAGTGGACCGTGGGCCTCGCGGTGGCGGCCAACCTGGTCAGCCTCGGGGTGTTCAAGTATTACGACTTCTTCATCCGGTCGCTGAACGACCTGATGTGGGACCTTGGCCTGGAGCGGGAGCTGCCCTTTCTGGCCGTGATCCTGCCGGTCGGCATCTCGTTCTTTACGTTCCAGGGCATCTCGTACGTCATCGACGTGTACCGGCGCGACATCCGTGCCTCGCGGTCGCTGCTCGACGTGCTGCTGTACATCTCGTTCTTCCCGCAGCTCGTCGCCGGCCCGATCGTGCGGGCGCAGACCCTGATCCCGCAGATCGAGGCGAAGCCGGACCCGAACCGGATCCTGGCCACCTACGGCATCCTGCTGATCGTGCTGGGCCTGTTCAAGAAGGTGGTCGTGGCGAACTACCTGGCCACCGAGATGGTCGACTGGGCGTTCTTCGACCCGACGGTGTACGGGCCGTGGGACCTGACGCTGGCGGTGTGGGGCTATGCCATCCAGATCTACTGCGACTTCAGCGCCTACAGCGACATCGCCATCGGCGTCGCGGCGCTGCTCGGCTACCGGTTTCAGAAGAACTTCAACCAGCCCTACCGCTCGGAAAGCATCCGCGAGCTCTGGCGGCGCTGGCACATCTCGCTGTCCACCTGGCTGCGCGACTACCTGTACATCCCGCTCGGCGGCAACAAGTACGGCCCGCTGCGCACCCGGCTGAACATGTTCCTGACCATGCTGCTGGGCGGGATATGGCACGGTGCGGCCTGGCACTACGTGGTCTGGGGCGCGATGCACGGCGCCGCCCTGGCCGTGGAGGAAACGCTGACGCGCGGGCGCGACAAGCCCGGAGCCCGGCCGCCGCGGCGGATCTGGCGCCGCGCGCTGGCGGTGTTTCTGACCTTCAACTTTACCTGTCTGGCGTATGTTTTCTTCCGTGCGGAGACGCTGTCGGACGCGATCCTGTATCTGCAGTCCTTCGGCAACCTGGATGCGCCGGTGGAGTTCTACACGCCCTTCCTGGTCGTGCTGGTCGGCCTGGGCTTCGCGTCGCACTTCCTGCCGGAGGACTCGCTGGAACGGGTCGAGAGCCGGTTCCGCCGGTTGCCGATGACCGTGCAGGGGGCGCTGGTCGGCTTCGCCATCGTCGCCATCGACGCCTTCGGCCCGGAGGGCGTGGCGCCGTTCATCTACTTCCAGTTCTGAGGGAGGGGCCGGATGGCCGGGCTGCGAGACCCCAAGAGCGCGTTCCGCCGCCATTTCGACGAGCTCAACATGAGCCGCCGGATGCATTCGGTGCCGGTGGGGGCGGCGGTGCGCATGATCCTGGCGGGCATGGTGGTGTCCGCGGCGTTCGGCTCCGACGCCCTGTTCACCTGGGCGTTCAATCTGCCGCTGTGGCTGGAGCCGGTCCGAGACGCGGCACTGGCCGTGGTCCGGCCGTGGCACGAGACGATGCAGGCGGCCGGGCTGACCGATGTGCACCACGCCCTGCGCGAAGCGTTCCGCGAATTCCAGTATCTCTAGGCGCGCCGTGCGGTGCGGTGGTCGCGGCCGTCAGGCGGCGGTCTTGTTGAGTTCGTCGAGAAAGCGCACGCCGGCGCCGCTGCCGTCCTGCCAGACGATCTCGGCCAGGAACGACCCGATGCGGTCGATCTGCAGTACGACCGGGCCGTCGTTGTCGAGCAGCAGGGGCAGGCTGATCCTGGCGCCGCCGGCGGAGATGTCCACCACGTCGAGGGCGACGCTGGCGCCGCCGGCGTGGAGCATGCCCGGCCAGTTCAAGCCACAGCGGTGGTGCTTGCGACGGTCCGACGGTGAGGCAATGCTCATGGGGTACCGTGAAGCCATGTTTCGACCCTTCGAGAACCGACAAGAGCCGGCCGTTCGTCGACGGCGTCGTTAACCTACGTGGGAAACGTTTCGGAACCGTTAACCGTATAACTTGCACGGTTTTAGGGGTTGTTGGTCATGCTGGTGGGGGTTCCTGCCATGAGCATTCGCTCTGGCCCGATGAAGACCACAATGGTCGTGCGGCAATGACTGTGACCGCTTCGCGCACGGGCGCCCGTGCTCTGGTGCAGGCGCTTCGCCGCAACGGCATCGACATGGTCTTCGCCGTGCCGGGGGAGAGCTATCTTGCCGTGCTCGACGCCCTGTACGACGAGCGCGAGGCGGTGCGCCTGATCGTATGCCGTCAGGAGGGCGGGGCGGCCTTCATGGCGGAGGCCTATGGCAAGCTGACCGGGCGGCCCGGCGTCTGCCTGGTGACGCGCGGGCCGGGCGCCTGCAACGCCGCCATCGGCGTGCACGTGGCCCGCCAGGACTCCACGCCGATGCTGCTGGTCATGGGCCAGGTGGCGCGCCCGCACCTGGGCCGCGAGGCGTTCCAGGAGATCGACCCGCCCGCCGTGTTCGGCTCGATGGCCAAGTGGGCCGCGCAGGTGGACGACCCCGGCCGCATCCCGGAGGCGGTCAGCCGCGCCGTGCACACCGCGCTGCAAGGCCGGCCCGGGCCCGTGGTGCTGGCCGTGCCGGAGGACGTGCTGCGTGCGGACACGGCGGTGCCCGACCCGGACGCCGCAGTGCCGGCGCGCGCCCACCCCGACCCGGCCGCGCTGGCCCGCCTGGGGGACGCTCTTGCGGCGGCCGAGCGGCCCGTGGGCATCGTCGGCGGAGGCGGATGGAGCGCCGCGGCGCGCGCCGACCTGTCGGCGTTCGCCGGGGCGTGGCGGCTGCCGGTGGCGACCGCATTCCGGCGCGCCGACTACATGGACAACGAGCACCCCTGCTATGCCGGCGACCTGGGGCTCGGACCCAATCCTGCGCTGGCGGAGCGGGTGCGGCGCGCCGACCTGCTGCTTGCCGTCGGCGCCCGCCTCGGCGAAGTGACCACGAGCGGCTATGCGCTGGTCGCCGCACCCCGGCCCGCGCAGCGCCTGATCCACGTCCACGCCGATCCGGCCGAGCTGGGCCGGGTGTATCGGCCGGACGTGGCGGTCAACGCCGACTCCGGCGCCTTCCTGGCGGCGGCGCGGGCGTTGCCGGCGCCGGGCGTTCCGCCCCGCTGGGCTACGGAGACCGAAAGGGCGCGTGCCGAGTACCTCGCCTGGCAGGCGCCGCAGCCGGGGCCCGGCGCCCTGCAACTCGGCGAGATCGTGGCGTGGCTGCGCGACCGGCTGCCGGCCGACGCGATCGTGTGCAACGGCGCCGGCAACTACGCCGGCTGGCTGCACCGCTATTACCGCTATCGAGGCTGGCGGTCGCAGCTGGCGCCGACCGCGGGCAGCATGGGCTACGGCGTGCCGGCGGCGGTCGCGGCCGGGCTCGTGCACCCGGAGCGCGTGGTCGTCTCGGTCAACGGCGACGGCTGTTTCCTGATGAACGGCCAGGAGCTGGCGACCGCCGTGCAGTACGGCGTGGCAATCGTGGTCCTGGTCGTGGACAACGGGATGTACGGCACGATCCGCATGCACCAGGAGCGCGCCTATCCCGGCCGCGTGTACGGCACCGCCCTGACCAACCCGGACTTCGCCGCCCTGGCCCGCGCGCACGGGGCGCTGGGCGAGACGGTCGCCCGGACCGCCGAGTTCGCGCCGGCCTTCGAGCGCGCCCTCGCCGCCCGCCGCCCGGCCCTCCTCCACCTCAAACTCGACCCGGCCGCCCTGTCGCACCGGACGCCTGCGGGGGAGGCAGAGTAGCGGGGCGGCGGGCGATGCGACCGCAGCACATGACGATGATCTCGATCCCCAGGTCGAGCGCCTCTTCAGGCCGTGATCCGCGCCGCCGTCGCCGACGGGCGACATCAGGCGCGGGCAACCGGCCCGCCATGAGCGCCCGGTGCGGCCGCGTGCCGTGCATGGCAAGACGAACCGTCCAGGGCGCGTCCGGGGCCCGGCCGGGGCCTCGCCGCGTCATGCCACCGGCATGCACCGGAACAGCGTCATCGACAACGGCGCATGCGGCGCCGCCGGCACTGCCTGGGCCGGCGCACCAACCGATCCCAGGCCCCGAACCACAACCTTCACGGACCGTTAAAGTCTTCAGTCCTATGGTGTGATGTGCAATCGCCCCAACCCGCGTGGGTCCATTCGCCATGCGCTCCGTGCTGCGCCGCCGCCTCCGCACCGTCACCGCCGTCGCCATGATCGGCTGGACGGCGGCGCTCGCCCTGTCGCTGACCTGGGAGCTGTCGCTGCACCGGCGCGAGACCGTGGCCCTGGCCCGGTCCGAGGCGCGCGCCGCCTTCGAGAAGGACGTGACGATCCGCGCCTGGACCGCCCGCCTCGGCGGGGTCTACGTGCGTGCCGACGCCCGCGGCGAGGAGGGCGTGCCGCCGAACCCGTGGCTGGACGTCGAGCACCGCGACCTGGAGACGCCGGCCGGCACGCTGACCCTGGTCAATCCGGCCTACATGACGCGCATGGTCCATGAGCTGGGCGCCGACCGCACCGGCATCGTCGGCCACATCACCAGCCTGAACCCGATCCGTCCGCGGAACGCCCCCGACCCGTGGGAGCGCGGCGCCCTGCAGGCGTTCGAGGAGGGGGCCGAGGAGGTCAGCGAGGTGCAGCGGATCGGCGGGGCCGAATATCTGCGGCTCATGCGCCCGCTGCACGTCGAGCAGGCCTGCCTGGGCTGCCACGCCGACCAGGGCTACCGCCTGGGCGATGTCCGCGGCGGCATCAGCGCCTCGGTGCCGATGGCGCCGATTGCCGCCATCATCGCGCCGAGCCGGACGCTGTCGATCGCCGGCCACGCCGTGATCTGGCTGGTCGGCATGGCCGGCATCGCCTTCGGCAGCCGCGCCATGGCCCGGCTGATGACCAGCCTGGACGGCGCCCACGAATCGGCGGAGGCAGCGCGAACCCAGGCCGAGCAGGCCAGCCGCGCCAAGTCTGAATTTCTGGCAACGATGAGCCACGAACTGCGGACGCCCCTCAACGCCATCCTGGGCTTCTCGGAGATCATCCGCGACCAGGCATACGGGGCGGGCGCGGGCGGCAAGTACCGCGAATATGCCGGCGACATCCACGGCAGCGGCCGGCACCTGCTGGCGCTGATCAACGACATCCTGGACATCTCCAAGATCGAGGCGGGCAAGACGGAGATCGCGCCCGAGCCGCTCGACCTGGCCGAGGAGCTGGCCGGCTGCCGGCGGCTGGTGCAGGAGCGCGCCGATCGCAAAGGCCTGGAGGTGGCGGTGACAGGTGCCGACGGCGTCGTGCTGTGGGCCGACCGGCGGGCGCTCAAGCAGGTCATGTTCAACCTGCTGTCCAACGCCATCAAGTTCACGCCCCCCGGCGGGCGCATCACCATGACGGCGGCGGCCGGCGCGGACGGAGGCGTCGCCGTCATGGTCTCCGACACCGGCTGCGGCATGCCCGAGGCCGAGATCGACCGCCTGACCCGCCCGTTCGAGCAGTGCAGCAACGCCTACGTCAAGCGCACTGCCGCGGACGGCGAGGCGGACGGCGAGGCGGACGGCGGCACCGGACTGGGCCTGGCCGTGGTCAAGGCCCTGGTCGAACTCCACGGCGGCACCCTGAGCATCGCCAGCCGCCCCGACCAGGGCACCGCGGCGACCCTTGCCTTCCCCGCCCCGCCGGCCGAAGCGGCCGAAGCCGGCTCGGCGGGCCGGGAGGACGGTGCGGCACCCGTCGGCGCGGCCGGCCCCGCACGGGCGCCCGCGCGCCAGCCAGACCGCGTGCCCAGCCGGGCCGCCGCGCCGGGATCGGACCCGCTGCGGGCGGCGTGAGCGCGGCCGGGCCAGCCGCCGGTTCGGCGCGGCCCGCAGGTTGGGTCCCCAGACCCAACACCGGCGTCGGCGGCAAGGGCGGGTGGTGGGTTTGTCAACCCAACCTACAGTGGCGGGCAGCCGGAGATAGGCATAATGCCCTACGACTGCTGTTGACGATAGGATTGTTATCCCTTATACCGGCCCCGGATGCAACCGACAGCCACGGAGCCGGCCGATGTCCGCGAACGCACACGACCACGACCACACCGACCCGCCGGGCTCGAAGCGGTACGACTGGGACTTGGCGGCCGCCCTGCTCGCCCGCGGGTCCGGGGTGGGGTATGCGGCGCGGACGGTGGGGTGCCACCGGACCACCGTGTGGCGGGCGCTGCAGCGGTCGGAGGCGTTCCGGCGGCGGATCGCCGAGCTGCGCGCCGACTACGTCACCGAGGCCGCGGCGCCGCTGGACCGGCTCCGCGGGGAGGTGGTCGCCGGCATCCGGCAGGAGGTCGCGCTGGGCAATGTCCGCGTGCTGCTGTGGCTGGCCGACCGGCTGGGGCTCGCCGCGCCGGACTATCTGGGCCTGGGCGCCCTGAATGCCGTCCCGGGCACCGCCTCGCCTACCGGGCACGCGGCGGCTGCGGCGGGCCGGGCGCGGCGGGCGGACGGTTCACCCTGCGGCACCGGCGATGACGCGCCGCCGCCGGATTCCTTCGGCACGCC
>Ga0081535_100397_pt1 | contig 33117 bp, 32 predicted proteins | sample HotLakmasection3_FD_71020 | JGI IMG/M metagenome (GOLD analysis project Ga0081535, IMG submission 71020) | Hypersaline microbial mat communities from Hot Lake, Washington, USA - Section #3 (SPADES assembly) (version 2) | ecosystem: Environmental > Aquatic > Non-marine Saline and Alkaline >... | reverse complement strand
TGTGGCTGCTGCGCCTGCCGCGGCAGTGCAACACGCGGGAGCGGGCGGCGGCGGGGCATTGCGGGGCGGCGTACCGCGTGACGGTGAGCACGCAGCACGAGCCGACGGGGTGGGTGGAGCTGCGCGGGCGGCGGCGGGAGCGGCGCCGGGCGAGGACGGCGGCGCCGGCGGCGGCGATCGTGCAAATGGGGTTGTTTTAGCTGGCGGCGAAGCAGCGGTGGTCGGCTATGGAGACTGCGCTCCAGGGGACTAACACTTCTCCCGCGAATGTGCATTCGACGACGCTTCCGGGAGTGAAGTCGCAGCGGTGATGCGGCTGGAATGTGTCGACGCCCCGAGGCGATCTGCGCCCTCCGCTGCAGCGTGGCGATCCCGAGTTGTAACGAGAGAAGCACGGACCGGGCGTCGCGTTCACCGCGAAGACCGCCTCGGTTTCGCACACGAGGGCGACCGCGTCTTCGCTCGCGTAGCGCTTGAAATGACGCCGTCCGTAGGGGTTCGGCTTCTCGGTCGTCCCCGGCCAGAAGTAGACGTGTCGATTGAGATGCTCGACGAGGTCGGCGAAGGACCAGCCCTCCTGAAGATCGCAGTTCTTCTCGTGAAGGGGCTGTTGGTCGCGGATGGTGATCGTGGCGCCGGTTGCAGTGATGCGCTCGAGACTTGTGCGCTTCTCTCGGTTCCGATGGAGCAGGCCAGCGGTTCGGTAGAAGTGCTCGGCGGGATAGAGGCGGCCAGTGGCGTGGATATGGTCGAGGTTGGAACGAGCGGTGAGGTGATAGAGGCGCGGACGTGTCTTGATGAATTGATTAAGATCCATATTGGGAAGGTAGCTCATCAAGCGAGGCTTAAAGAGATCGGAGCCCTTGCCCCGGGGGAGCGGGAGGCGGAGTCGGGAGCGGCGGAAGGCCTAGGCCTTCGCGGCGGCCCGGTTTTCGGTCAGGACGCGGGCCCAGTTCTTCCAGCGGAAACCTTCGATGTCTGACTCGGTCCAGCCGGCGGCGCGGAGGGCGGCGGCGAGCTTCTCGAGGTCCACGGGGCCGCTGATGCCTTCGGGGAGGCGTTCGCGGGAGAAGCCGCCGTCCATGTCGGAGCCGAGGGCGACGGCGTCGCGGCGTCCGGCGACGGCGGCGATGTGCTCGACGTGGCGGACGACGTCGTCGATCGTCGCGCGCTCGCGCCCGTCGCGGGCGAGGCCCGAGCGGAGGAAGTTCGAGACGAGGTTGACGCCGATGACGCCGCCTCGGCGGGCGATCTCGCGGATGGTCTCGTCGGCGAGGTGGCGTTCGTCGGCGGGCTCGATGAGCGCGCGGGCGTTGGAGTGGGAGGCGACGACGAGCGCGCTGGTGTGCTCGAGGAGCTGGCCGGTCGCCTTCTGCGAGAGGTGGGAGAGGTCGTGGACGACGTTCAGCTCGTCCATGGCGTCCGCGAGTTCGCGGCCAAGGTCGGTGAGGCCGTCGGCCGGGTGGCCGTTGCCTCCGGCGTAGCGGGAGGATCGCCACCAGGCCATGGCGATCATGACGAGGCCGCGCTCGGTCCACCAGGAGAGTTCCTCGGGCGAGCGAATGGGGTCGGCGGATTCCATGAGGACGCCGAGGTGGAGCTTGCTCGCGTCGAGCTGGGTGATGGGCGGGTGCGGGACGATCTCGGTGACGCCCATGCCGCCGCGGATCTCGCCGACGTGGTGGTCCTGACGGAGGGCGCCCGGGAGGTCGATCGCGACGAGGCCCATGTCCTGCCAGGTGAGGTAGGCCTCGAGCTGGGCGCGGCCGCGGCGGTGGGCGGTCTCGGCGTCGCCGGCGGGGTAGCCCTCGGGTCCGTCGCCCTCGGCTTCGGTGAAGATCGTGCCGAGGGCGCAGCGGACGCCCGCGGCGACGAGCGCGGGGATGGTGACGGAACCCGGCTGGTGCGGGCCGCCGGCCTCGAGCGGGTCGGCGGCGGTCATGTCGCGCCCGCCGACGGCGAGGGAGGCGAGGTCGAGGTGGGCGTCGAACCAGAGGGGTTTTCCGTCGTGGCTTGGCATGGTGCGATCGTACCCGCGGCGGCGGGGGAACGGAGGGTCCGGGCGCGTCAGCCGACGAGGAGGATCGTGAGCCCGACGGCGGCGTGGGCGAGCGCGACCGCGGCGAAGGTGAGGATCGCGTCGCGGCGCTGAACGGGCACGGGTCGCGCGAGCCAGCGCGTGCGCGCGGCGTAGACGCGGCGGAGCCCGATGGCGCTCAGCGCGGAGAGCGTGAGAAAGAGGGCGACCCAGATGTAGGGATAGAGCTGGACGAGCGGTGGGCGCGTGACGGCGACGGCGGTGGTGAAGATGACGGCCACGACGCCGTCGAAGCCGAGGGCGAGGGACCAGGCGAGGAGGGCGAAGAGCCAGGCGCCGGGGCGGGATTGTGTGGTGGCGATTTCCAGGTGGAGCGGGGCGCTGCACTCGGGGCAGCGGGGCTCGGGGGCGCCGCGGAGCTGGTAGCCGCAGGCGGGGCAGTCGGCGTCGGTCTCGGCGAGGAATTTAACGACGGTTGAGGGCATCGGAGTCGTACGGAGCCTCCCCGGGCGGGTTCGCGGCGCGCGGCGCGAGAGTGAGGGGGATCTCACCGGTTGCTTACCCGAGCCTCACGGGCGCCGGTGATCTTTCCGCCTGTCGAGGGAACGGGAGTTCGAAGCGGGCGCAGGGCCCGGAGGCGAGAGGAGTGGGCATGAGCGTCGCGAAGGTGATCGAGATCACGGCGGCTTCGGGCGAGAGCTTTGAGGACGCCATCCGGAGCGGGATCGCCAAGGCGGCGGAGACGGTGGATCACATCGAGGGCGCGTGGGTGAAGGAGCAGAAGGTCATCGTGCGTGACGGCTCGGTTGCGGAATATCGCGTTGATCTGAAGGTGACGTTTGTTCTCGGTTGAATGCTTGACAATCGCATGACCTGATCGATCGGCACGGCATCGATCAAGGAGACCGGCATGGCGACGCTGCGGAGGGCTCGCCGTGCCGTCTCTTTTTTTTGCGCTTTGCGTCTTCGTCTTCGTCGCTCCGGAGCCGCGTCGCGAACGCCCGAGAAACGCGCGACGCTGAGGCGCGTGCGGTCGGCGTGCCTGCCGTGCGTGCTCGGTCGATGGTTCGTGCGCGCTTGGGGGCGATCGGTCCGGCGAGCCCTTCGCGGCGCGCGGCCGGCGATCGGCTCCGCGCCCAACGTGCGGTCATGCGGGCTTGCGCAGGATCGCCTGGCTCATGAGGGGCGTGAAGATGGAGCTGGCCCCGTCGCGCTCGAGGTCGCGCCAGCGCTCGAGGAACCTGGGGTACTCGGCCTGGTCGTACAGGCCTCTTGCGGCGACCTTGGGGAGGTAGTCGCGGAGGAACGTTCCCACCCACTGCCACTCGAGGGAGCCGACGCGGCCCATGCGGGCGATGGGCTCGAAGAGTTCGACGGTGAGGCCGATGCGTGGGGCGATCTCGGGGAAGCGTCGGGCGATGTCCATGTCGGCGCGGCCGGCGTCCCAGCTTCGTCGGCAGGCGGCGATGGCCTCGGTGACGACGGGGTCGTCCGGGATGATGCGCATCGCGCCCCAGTGGAGGTATTCCTGGAGGAGGAGCGCGCCGCCGGGCCTCAGGAACGTGGCGGTGTGGCGGAGGGCGCCTTCGGGATCGGAAAGCCAGCAGTAGAGCCAGCGGGCGTAGGCGACGTCGAACGAGGCGGAAGGCAGGTCGAGGGTTTCGACCCTGCTCCGGACGATCTCGACGTTGCGGAGCTCGTAGCGGTCGCACTCGGCGCGGAGGTAGTTCAGGAAGCTCTCGCTCTCGTCGACGGCGACGACGCGGCCGGTCTCGCCGACGATCGTGGCGAGCTCGAGCGTGGTGTAGCCGGGGCCGGCGCCGAGGTCGAGGACGGCGTGGCCCGCGCGGAGGCCGGCGGTCTCGAGGAAGGCGTACATCTGGCTCACCCAGACCTTGTGCTGGAAGCGGAGGCGGGCGAGCTCGACGGCGTCGGCGCCGAGGATGTACTCGTGGGCGGTGGACATGGGCGTAAAGTACTCGCGAGGCGGGCGCGGGAGCGGACGCGCGGGGCGAGATCTGGCCCGAGCTCGGGAAGGGCGCGATGGCGGCGGAGCGGAAGGACGCGATCTACATCGGGACGGGGCTGGCGCTCGGCGCGGGCGTCGGGACCGCGCTCGGGAGCGTGGTGGGCGCCGTGACGGGGGACCTGGCGCTGTGGGTGGCGATGGGTCCGTCGCTCGGGGCGGCGGTGGGTCTGGCGATCGGGGCGGGGCTGATGGCGAAGCGCGAGGAGGCGGCGGCGCGGGCGGGGTGTTGTGAGCGGTGCGGGTATTCGCTGGAGGGGCTCAGGGGCGGGGTTTGTCCGGAGTGTGGGGCGAAGGCAGCTGCGCGGTAGGCACGACTGCGCCGCGGACGGCGAGTCGTGGCACCCCGTCGTTGTTTCTACGCCTCACCGGTCTCCGGGCGACCGTTCTGGTCGAACGCGATCGTCGTGACGTGGGTGATGCTCAGGATGCTCGCCGCGTCTTCGCCGGGTTTGGCGATGAAGAAGATGCGGTTGGCGTCGGGGGCGAACCAGAGGAAATCAGGATGCGGCACGGGGCACTCGCGCCCGTCCGACATTCGCACGACGAACCGGGACGAAAGGCGCCGCGGCCTTGGCTTCCTTGAGCTGACTCAGGTTCATTACAGGTTCCCGCGGCGCTCCTGCTCGAGCTCAAGCGCCTCGAAGAGGGCCTTGAAGTTGCCCTTGCCGAAGGACTGGGAGCCTCGGCGGGCGATGATCTCGAAGAAGAGGGTCGGGCGGTCCTGGAGGGGCTTGGTGAAGAGCTGGAGGAGGTAGCCCTCGTCGTCGGCGTCGACCAGGATGCCGAGTTCCTTGATGCGGTCGTGGTCTTCCTTGACGGCCTCGTGCCCGTGCTGCTTGAGCGTGGAGTTCACGCGGTCCCAGACGATGTCGTAGTAGGAGTCGGGGAGGTTGAGGAAGTCGACGCCTCGGGAGCGGAGGGCGGCGACGGAGGCGAGTTCGTCGTCGGTGCGGAGGGCGAGGTGCTGGACGCCGGGGGTCATGTCGTGCCACTCGAGGTACTCGAGGATCTGGCTCTTCTTCTTGCCCTCGGCGGGCTCGTTGATGGGCATCTTGATGAGGTTGTTGCCCGAGGACATGACCTTGGACATGAGGGCGGAGTACTCGGTGGAGATGTCCTTGTCATCGAAGTGCTTGAACATCTTGAACTCGAGGACGTTCTCGTACCACTCGACCCAGTGGTTCATCTTGCCCTCTTCGACGTTGCCCACGCAGTGGTCGACGTACTTGAGGCCGCAGGGGTGCTTGCGGTTGTAGGCGTTGAGTTCGATGTCGGGGAACTTCTTGAACCCCGGCATGAAGGGCCCGCCCTTCTTGACGTTGGGGAGGTCGTAGGCGCCCTTGCGGGAGACGAAGGAGTGGATGGCGCGGCCGTAGGTCTGGATGCCGGCGGTGACGACCGTGCCGTTTTCGTCGGTGTATTCCCTGGGCTCGTAGGCGGGGGTTCCGCCGTTGGCGACGGCGCGCTCGAAGGCGGCCTCGGCGTCGAAGACGGTCATGGCGACGTCCTTGACGCCGTCGCCGTACTGGAGGACTTCCTTGGCGGCGATGTGGTCCTTGTGGAGCCCAGTGGTCAGGAGGAGGCGGATGTTGCCCTGGGTGAGGAGGTAGGAGGCTTCCTCGCGGGAGCCGGTGGTGAGGTCGGCGACCTCGGTGATGTTGAAGCCGAAGGTGTGGGCGTAGAAGTAGGCGGCCTGCTTGGCGTTGCCGACGTAGAAGCGGACGTGGTCGACGTCGATGAGCTGGAGAGGATCGGTGGAGGCGGACTTGGCGGCGGCGGCGTTGGGGGTGGAAGCGGTGGTCATTGGTCGGGCTCCTTCCGGATCATCCAAGGCGGGCGAGACGGACCTACCGCTCGCGGCGCCCGGGCATTTTACCGGGGCGGGCGGGTGAGGTCAGGGTTCGGTGAGGCGTCGCGGGATTGGCTTCTGGGCGAGCGCCGCGGCGACGGCGGGTCGTTCGGACGGCGGCTCCGGCGAGGAGCGTGGCGACGAGGCCGCGCCACGCGTCGCGATGACGCGGTGCGGGGCGCCGCTCGTGGGAGGCGGCGGCGGTCCGAGAACACGAATCTTCATAAGGTCATTGTGGACATGGGTTTGCGGGGCTATTCTCCGTGCGCGACGCCCGGTGAACGTGCCCGGGCCCGAGAGCGAACGAGCTGGAGAGAGAGATGATGATGCGGATGGCGTGCGTGACGGCGGGCCTGGCCCTTTCGGCCTCGGCGGCCCTTGGCGGGAGCGTGAGCGTGGTGCAGTCGGGGCTTTCCGACGCGCAGCTCGGGGACCTGATCACGTCCGACGTGTTCGCGGCGGAGGCTCGCGTGGGCGACTCCGGTCGCAAGGCGCAGAAGGAAGCGATCCTCACGGGCCCCGGCGGGTTCCGCTCCGAGAGCAACGTGGACCTTGGCGGCGAGCCGGTGAACATCTCGGCGGCGTTCGCGCTGAGCTTCGCGTCCGGGATGATGAACTTCTCGTTCAACGGGGTGAGCGTGCCGAGCGCGATGGCGCTTGACGCGTCGGGCGTCGACGCGATCGCGATCCGTCTTCGCGGCGACCGGGAGCTTCAGAGCTTCAGCTACGGCGCGTCGCTCACGGAGCTGACGTTCAACGGGATGGCGGTCAGCGGGTTCAGCCAGGTCGATGTCGACAACGGCGGGATCAACCCGGGCGTGTCGAGCCTGATCCTCGACGGCTTCGACTTCAGCCAGGACTGGACGCTCGAGGGTCGCATCACGTTCATCGCCGACGAGCTTCGCGGGGCGGGCGTCGGCTCGAACCCGGCGATGCAGATCAAGGGCATCGAGATGCAGGTCATCCCGCTTCCGACGGCCGCGGCGATGGGCCTCGCCGGTCTTGGGCTCGTGGGACTTCGCCGTCGGCGGTGATCGGCTGGCCGACGCGGCCCCGCCGCCTCCATGAGTCGCCTCCCTTGCGGCCGCGAGCGCGTGAAGCGCTCGCGGCCGTTGTGCTATCGTGGCGGCATGGTCAACAAGCTGCGCGATGATCCGAAGACGCTGATGGCGAAGCTCCGCGACGAGGGCGTGGTGCGCGACGGGATGACGGTGATGGCGGGCGGCTTCGGGCTGTGCGGCATCCCGGAGCAGCTCATCCTCGCGCTGCGCGACACGGGCGTGAAGGACCTGACGGTCATCAGCAACAACTGCGGCGTGGACGACTGGGGCCTGGGCCTGCTGCTGCAGACGAAGCAGATCAGGAAGATGGTTTCGAGCTATGTCGGGGAGAACGACGAGTTCGCCCGGCAGTTCCTCGACGGGGAGCTCGAGGTGGAGTTCAACCCGCAGGGGACGCTCGCGGAGCGCATCCGCGCGGGCGGGGCGGGGATCCCGGCGTTCTTCACCGCCACCGGCGTGGGGACGCAGATCGCCGAGGGCAAGGAAACGCGCGAGTTCGAGGGGCGGACGTACCTGATGGAGACGTGGCTCCGCGCGGACCTTTCGCTCGTCAAGGCGGAGGTGGCGGACCGCGTGGGGAATCTCGTCTTCCGCAAGACGGCGCGGAACTTCAACCCGATGATGGCGCAGGCGGGGCGCGTGACGATCGCGGAGGTCGAGACCGTCGTCGACAAGGGCGAGATCGACCCGGACGGCGTGCACCTGCCGAGCGCGTACGTGGACCACATCGTGGCGACGAAGGCGGAGAAGCGGATCGAGCAGCGGACGGTGGCGAGCGCCTGAGCGGAGACCCGCACGGGGCTTGGCGATTTACGTGGCGCCGGTGGTTCCCGCGGCGCCGGCGGCCGTGGCGTGGTAGGCGGCCTGCTGAATCTGGGCGAGCTGACCGCCCGCGACCGCGCCGGAGCTGGTCGCGAGCATGACGGGCGCGTGCTTGAGGTCCTTGTCCTCGGTGGTCCAGAGGATATCGCCGCGGTCGGGGTCGAGGGCGTGGAGCTTGCCATGGCGGGCGACGTAGAGGACGCCGGCGTCGACGACGAGGGTGGTGTAGGAGCCGTACCAGCCGGGGAGCTTCGTCTTCCAGACGCGCTCGCCGGTGGCGGCGTCGAAGGCGAAGACGTGGCGCTTGACGGCGGCGAAGATGAGGGGCTGGTTCATCACGGCTCCCGGTTCTGCGATGGTTCGAGGGTTCGTCGGCGGCGTCGTCCTAGAGGAGCGGGCTGGCGAGCATGGCGAGGCGGTCGAGGGTTCGGCGCCAGCGCGGGCGGCTTTGCCACTCCTCGAGCGTGAGCCTGCGCGACTTCTCGAGGTAGCGCTCCTGCTCGCGGAGGACGGCGGCGGTGGCCTCGGGGCCGTAGAGGATGGTGTTGAGCTCGAAGTTGAGCAGGAACGAGCGCATGTCAAGGTTCCCGGAGCCGCCGAGGACGAAGGCGTTGTCGATGGTCATGGTCTTGGCGTGAAGGAGGCCCTCCTGGTGGAGGCGGATGTCGACGCCGGCCTCGAGGAGGGTCTCGTACTGCGCCCGGCAGGCGGCCATGACGAGCGGGTGGTTGGACCGCTTGGGGAGAAGGATGAGAACGTCGACGCCGCGCATGGCGGTGAGCTGGAGGGCGCGGAGGGCGCTCTCGTCGAGGGCCATGTAGGGCGAGGTGATGACGACGCGCCGCTCGGCCTCGTGGAGGGCCGCGACGGCGAGCCAGCGGAAGGCCTCGGGTCGTCCCGCGGGCCCCGACGGCGCCACCTGCACGGGGGTGGCGCCGGTGCGCTCGAGGCGGGGGTAGAGCTCGTCATCGAGGAGGAGCTCGCCCGTCTCGGCGTTCCAGTCCTCGGCGTAGACGGCCTGAAGCTCGGTGACGGCGGGACCGGTGATGCGGGCGGAGAGGTCGTGCCAGGGGCCGTAGGTCTTGGAGTCGTAGTGCGGGTCGATCAGGTTGTGGGAGCCGACGTAGGCGACGCGGCCGTCGACGACGACGAGCTTGCGGTGGTTGCGGAGGTCGACGCGGGCGAAGGCGCGGCGGAAGGGCGAGACGGGGAGGCAGGCAGCGATCTCGACGCCGGCGTTCGTCAGTTCGCGTCGCCTGGTCTGGAGCATCTTCTTTGAGCCGACGGCGTCGATGAGGATGCGGACCGTGACGCCGCGCTTGACGGCGCGGAGGAGGGCGAGCTCGACGGCGCGGGCGGTGCTGTCGCAGCCCCAGATGTAGAAGATGAGGTGGACGGAGGACCGGGCCTCGTCGATGTCGGCGACGAGCGCGTCGACGAAGTCCTTCATGTCCGTGATGGGCCTGGCGCTGTTGCCGGCGAGGGCGCGGCTCCCGCCGGTGCGCTCGCAGAGTCGGACGAGGTCGCGCTGGGCGTTCGGGATGTTCGGGGAGAGGGTCTCGTCGTCGTAGTGGAGGTCGAGCTTGTCGCGGAGCTCGCGGGAGGCGCGCTCGTGGCGGCCGCTTCGGCGCTTGCCGAGATCGACCTCGCCGAGGAAGAGGTAGAAGATCGCGCCGACCCAGGGGATGAAGTAGATGAACGCGAGCCAGGCGAGCGAGGCCTGGGCGTCGCGCTTGCGGATGACGATGGGGGTGAGGCCGATGCGGATGGCCCATTCGGCGCCGATCACGGCGATCCCGACCCAACCTGGCGGCGTCCACCCGAGCATGGCGGAGATGCTAGCGGGTCGGCGGGGGCGGCCGCTGTGCTAGGATGCGGGCATGGCACTGACGCGCGATCAGATCACACAGCGGGCCGCGAAGGAGCTTCGCGACGGGTACGTCGTGAACCTCGGGATCGGCATGCCCACTCTCGTGGCGAACCACATTCCGGAGGGGATGGAGGTGTGGCTTCAGTCGGAGAACGGGCTGCTCGGGATCGGGCCGTACCCGACGGAGGAGCACGTCGACGCGGACCTGATCAACGCGGGGAAGCAGACGATCACGGCGGTGAAGGGGGCGGCGTACTTCTCGTCGAGCGAGTCGTTCGAGATGATTCGCGGCGGTCACGTGCAGCTGGCGATCCTCGGGGCGATGCAGGTCTCGCAGGAGGGCGACATCGCCAACTGGATGATCCCCGGGAAGATGATCAAGGGGATGGGCGGCGCGATGGACCTCGTGGCGGGGGTGCAGAAGGTCGTGGTGACGATGGAGCACACGAACAAGAGCGGCGAGGCGAAGATCCTGCGCGAGTGCGAGCTGCCCCTCACGGGCGTGCGGTGCGTGGACATGGTGATCACGGACCTGTGCGTGCTCGAGATGGATCCGGAGCGGCGGCGGTTCCGCCTGACGGAGCTGGCGCCCGGGGTGACGGTGGAGGAGGTTCTCGAGAAGACGGAGGCGGAGCTGATCACGGAGGCGGAGCCGGCGGTGGTTGCGGTGTGAGGTGATCGGCGGCGCGGGATGACGGCGGTCTTCACGTCCGGACCCTTCTGTTCATCTCCTTGATCTGTGATGCGCGCGACGGCGTCGCTGACGCTCACGGGCTGAGAGGCAAGACGGCGGCGGTCTCGGGCCTGGAGCGCGCGGACGGGATCACGACGAGCGAGAGCGCGGGGTTGATTGAGAAGCGCGTTGGTTCGGAGCGGGATCCGGTGTAGGTTGACCGGTTCGTGGCGGGGATCAACGGGAGACGGCGATGGCGAAGGCGATTCCTGACGACGTGCGCGGGATCATCCCGCACCTCGTGGTGGGCGACGGCGCGAGAGCGATCGAGTTCTACAAGGTCGCGTTCGGGGCGGAGGAGGTGTCGCGGATGCCGGCGCCGGACGGGCGGCTCCTGCACGCGATGCTGAGGATCGGGGACGCGTGCGTGTACCTGTGCGACGACTTCCCGGAGATGTGCGGCGGGATGAGCCGCGATCCGCAGAAGCTCGGCGCGAGCCCCGTGGTGATCCACCGGTACGTGGAGGATTGCGACGCGGCGGTGAAGCGCGCGGCGGACGCGGGGGCGACGGTGACGATGGCGCCCGAGGACATGTTCTGGGGGGATCGCTTCGGGACGGTGCAGGATCCGTTCGGACACACGTGGAGCTTTGCGACGCATGTGCGGGATCTGACGCCCGAGGAGATCATGGAAGCGGGCAGGGCGGCGTTCGGCTGAGGGGAACCCGGGCGTTTTGGCCGCCCGGTCACGGCGAGCGGTGAATCCTTGCGCTCGTGGGGCCGATGTCTTCCCGCGAGGAGGAGGGTCGCGCGGTGTCTGACTTCGGTTCGTACCAGGATTGCGTTCGTCTGAGCGACGCGGAGCGAGCGCGGGTGCTGTCGGAGCTGACCGCTCGTTCGGCGGGGGTCGGGCAGTCGCAGCGGCGCTCGGAGCGGCACCACTACGCGGGCCACAACGTGCACCTGGACATCGAGGGCGAGGGCGGCCGGAGGTCGCGATTCCTGACGTACTCGCGGGATCTCTCGTCGTGCGGGCTGTCGGTGATCCACGGCGGCTTCGTGTATCCGGGCACGCGGTGCGAGGTGACGCTCACGACGCTCGAGCAGCGGACGGAGACGATCAGCGGGCGCGTCGTGCGGTGCGACTACGTGAAGGGGACGCTCCACGACCTGGGGATCTCCTTCGACGAGCCGGTGGACCCCGCGCGGTTCGCCCCGAGCGCGGGAGAATCGCTCTCGACGAAGACCCTCGCGGCGCTGAGCGAGCGCAGCGACCGGATCGTGTTCCTGGACGACTCGGAGGCGGAGCTGCGGCTGTTTCGGCATCACCTGCGCGAGACCGGCTTTGACGTGACGACGGCGGGGAGCGCGAAGGAGGCGGCGCAGCTGATCCGCGGCTCGACCGTGGATCTCTTCGTGTGCGACCTGGATCTCGGACCCGGGCAGCGGACGGGCGAGGAGGTGATCCAGCTCGCGCGGGGCGCGGGGTTCACCCGTCCCATTCTCGCGCTGACGGGACAGTCGGCGCTCGAGCGGCTCCAGCGGGCCAAGCGGCACGGGGCGAACGCGGTTCTGCTCAAGCCGTACAGCCCCGGGCGGCTCCTTGAGTCGGTGGCGAAGCTGCTCGACGCGGCGTGAGGCGCGGTCTGAGCCGGGGAGTCGGGTCGTGCGGGTCGTGCGGGCCCCCGGGCGCGCCGGGCGCGTGCATCCCCGGCGTGGGTGTGCCGATGGAAGCGGTCGATTGACTCGCGCCCGCGGATGTCCCGGGGCGCTCCCCGAGACGAGGGCCTCATGCCGCGATCCGAGCCTGCCGTCGATTGCGTTCGATTGAGCGAGCCGCTTCGCCAGCAGCTTCTGCGCGAGCTGGAGGAGCTGACGTCGGGGCGGGACGCGGGAGCGGCGAAGCGTCGATTCGATCGTCATCTCTTCCACGGGCGCCACGTGACGCTGACCCTTCACGGTCGCCACGGCGAGGAGCAGCGGTTCCTGACGTGCTCGCGGAACCTCTCGGCGACGGGGCTTTGCGTGATTCACGGCGGGTTCGTCTACGACCAGACGGCGTGCACGGTGACGCTCTCGACGCTCACGGGAGACCTGGTGAGCGTGCGGGGGCGGGTGGTCCGGTGCCGGCTGGTTCGCGGGGCGCTGCACGAGCTTGGGATCTCGTTCGACGGGGCGATCGACCCGCGGTGCTTCGTGTCGGGGTACGTGCCGACGAGCGCGGAGCTCGAGGCGACGGATTTCTCGGCCCCGGTGCGAGGGCGGATCCTGCTGCTCGACGACCAGGAGGCCGAGGCGCTGCTGCTTCGGCATCACCTGGGCGGGACGGACGCGGAGGTCGAGACGCACGCCCGCTCGCCCGAAGCGCTCGAGGCGCTGTCGGCGCGGGCGGTCGACGTCTTCGTGTGCGATCTGACGCTCGCGAGCGACGACGTGGACGGGGTGGAAGCGATACGGGTGGCGCGCGAGCGGGGGTACCACGGTCCGATCATCGCGCTGACGGGCCCGCGGCCGGCGAGCGAACTCATGCGGGTGAAGAAGCTCGGGATCGCGGAGGTGCTCCTGAAGCCCTACAACCCGACGAAGCTGCTCGAGGCGCTCTCGAGCCTGACGCGCGAGGCGGTGAGCGTTCGCCGCGGCGAGCCGGTGCGGTCGACGCTGGCGAGACAGGGCGCCGAGACGCGGCGCCTGCTCGAGCAGTACCTGGCGTCGGTGCGTCGCCAGATCGACGAGCTGGCCGAGAGCGCGGCGGCGGAAGCGATCGACGCGATCCGGGCCACGTGCCGGGCGCTCGAGGAGACGAGCGGCGGGTTCGGGTACGCGCCGCTTGGCGAGACGGCTCGGCGGCTTCGCGAGCGGATCGAGGCCACGGGTTCGGCCTCGGAATCACGGCAGGAGCTGCTTCGACTTCGCGAGGTCGCGGAGCACCTGTCGCCCGAGACGGCGGGCTCGTAGGTTTTCGGGCGCCGGCCTCGCTTCGCGCCTCTCCCGCGCCGTTTGTGAGGATGGGGTCGTCGCGGCGAGCGGCGCGGGCTGGGTTGCGTCGTTCTCGCGCCGGGGACGGATCGCGGGGTCGACGGCGGGGAACCTGAATCGCACGGTCTTTCGGTGCGGCGGGGCAATGGGCCCGCGACCGCCAACCGGAGGGACCTGCGATGCGAACGACCACGACGCTTCTTGCTCTTCTTGCCGGCGCCTCGACGCTCGTGATCGGCGTCGGGTGCGAATCCTCGGAGACCGCGCGGGCGAACGACGCGCGGATCGAGAGCTTCGACCCGTCGTTTGCGTTCAAGCCGGGGCTGCGGGCGGAACTGCTCGAGATGCGAAAGAGCGACCAGGCGCTTCGCGGGCGGATCTCGCTCACGCCCGCGAGCGAGCGGCGGGCGCTGTTCATCGAGATCCTCGAGAACAACGACGAGAACGTCGAGCGGCTCGAGGCGATCATCGAGCGGTACGGATGGCCCACGATCAGCATGGTGGGCAAGGACGGCGCGGAGGCGGCGTGGCTCATCGCCCAGCACGCGGACCGCAAGCCGGAGTTCCGCGAGCGCTGCCTCGGGCTCATGCAGAAGGCGGCGGAGGAGGGCGAGGCCTCCAAGGCGCACCTGGCGTACCTCGTCGATCGCGTGATGGTCGAGGTGTCGCAGCAGCAGTTCTACGGGACGCAGTTCTGGGAGGGGCCCGACGGGTACGGGCCGGTCCCGATCATTGACCCGGCGGGGCTTGACGAGCGGCGCGCGGCGGCGGGGCTCGTGACGTTCGAGGACTACCAGACGGCGATGCTGGCGCGGCGTCCGGGGGCGGCGCTCGCGGAGGCGGAGTCGAGCGAGCTTGAGGCCAGCGCGACGGCGTCGGCCGATCCCAACGAGTGAGCCCGCCCGCGAGCCGTCGTCGATCCCATGCCTCCCCCACCCGGGGAGGCTTTTTTCATGGGCGGCGGCGCGTCGGCGCTGGCGACGCGGCGTGGAGCTGCCCGGGCCGCCGCTCTCGCGCCCGGAGGGGTGCAGGGGGCGTTTTGCCCCGCGGCTCCGAGCGTGGGCGCCTCGGCCTCTATAATGAGCGGACTCGACGACTCAGCGGAGGGCCACGATGCCGTACTACACGAAGATGGGACAGGTTCCGAAGACGCGCCACACGCAGTTCCGCCGGCCGGACGGCGGGCTCTATTCGGAGGAGCTTTTCGGCACCGAGGGCTTCGTGGGGCCCACGAGCACGATGTACCACATCCACCCGCCGACGCAGGTGGCGGGGTGGAAGAAGGTGTACGGCACGAAGCCGGAGTACGTCGAGACGGACACGATGCGGATGCGGCATCTGGTGTCGACGCGGCTCAAGGCCCAGGGCGATCCGATCACGGGGCGGGTGGTCATCCTGGGCAACGCGGACGTGGAGATGGCGATCTGCGTGCCCGCGGAACCGATGACGTACCACTACAAGAACGGGCAGGGCGACGAGTGCCTGTTTATCCACTACGGCACGGGCACGATGCGGACGTTCATGGGGACGCTCAGGTTCGGGCCCAAGGACTACATCGTCATCCCCAAGGGGATCATCTACCACATGGAGTTCGACGAGCTCGCGGACGAGGATCGCCCGGAGGATCACACGCGCGAGGAGATGCCCTACGGGAAGTTCGTGTGCTTCGAGACGTGCAACGCGAGCCACATCCTTCCGCCGCCGCGGTACCTCTCGAAGAAGACGGCGCAGTTCCTCGAGCACGCCCCCTACTGCGAGCGTGATCTGGTGATCCCGTTCGCGGACGACGAGCACCCGCTCTACACGGACGAGCGCGGCGAGTACGAGGTGCGGATCAAGGCGCGGGACAGCGTGCACAGCTACGTGTACGACTACCACCCGTGCGACATCGTGGGGTGGGACGGGTGCTATTACCCGTACATCTTCAACATCAACGACTTTGCGCCGATCGTCGGCAAGCTGCACATGCCGCCGCCGATCCACCAGACGTTCGAGGGTCACAACTTCGTGATCTGCTCGTTCTGCCCGCGGATGCTCGACTTCCACCCGGAGGCGATCCCGGTGCCGTACAACCATTCGAACCTGGATTCCGACGAGGTGCTGTACTACGTCGAGGGGAACTACAAGGCCCGGCGGGGCATCGACGTGGGCTCGGTGAGCCTGCACCCGCAGGGCATCCCGCACGGGCCGCACCCGGGCACGGTGGAGAAGTCGCTCGGGGCGACGTACACCGACGAGCTGGCGGTGATGTGCGACACCTTCCGCCCGCTGCACCCGACGAAGGCGGCGCTCGAGCTTGACGACCCGTCCTACCCGGCGTCGTGGGCGGCGCACGAGTCGACGGCGTCGACGACGAACGGGCGGCTCAAGGAAGCGAAGACGGAGGAGACGCCGACGACGTGGTGAAGCTCGACCACGCTTGACCATCGACCGGGCCGGGGGGCGTCGCCTCCCGGCTTTTCTTTGTCCCCCGGCAGGCGCCCGGAGACACGGCAACGTTTTCCCTTGAAGCGGATCCGGCGGGCCGATATTCCTATCGGCGTGGCGGGACGCCAACGCCCGCCATCGCAGCATGTATTTGATGATCGCTGCGCCTTTGTTCGGTGTTTCGTTCTTGGCAACCGGTCACTTCCCCGTACAGGGAACCTAATCATCGGAGTGTTCCATGCTTCTTCGAAACGCACTGTTCGTTTGCGCGCTCGCCGCAACCGCGGGCTCGTCCCAGGCGGGCGTGACGCTCGTCGACATCACCGGAGGGGTTGCCCTCTCGGAGGTCATTGGCAATCAGTTCCGCGTCCGCGACAAGCTCTTCACCATCACCTCGTTCTCGTCGCCGCCAAACCAGTTCGACCCTTCGCAGCTCACGATCCTTCCCTTCGTGGCGGGCAACCCGCTCGCGGGCATCGGGTTCGACATCACCGGCGCGATGCAGGACTTCGTCCGCGGCGATGAGTTCATCAGCGACTTCACTCTTGAATACACCGTCGAGATCGTTGACGACCCCGACACGACGAACGTCGATGAGAGCCAGTGGTTCATCACCGACAACACGCTGAGTTTCAACGGGACGTCGGGCGGGGAGCCCGGCTCGCTCGTTCGAGTCAACGAGACCGTCTTCGACTTCGACACGGGGGAGTTGATCGGGCAGAAGGAGGTCTTCGACATCGTGCGCGAAGCCGACGGCACGCAGATGACCCAGCTGCAGGACATGCTGGAGTTCGATCCCATCACCAAGCTGCAGGTCGTGAAGGACGTTGAACTCTTCGCCGCGACGACCTGCTGCGACGCGACAATCTCGTTCATCCGCCAGTCGTTCAGTCAGATCCCGGCGCCCGGGACGGCCACGCTGCTCGCCGGCGCAGGCCTTGGGATGGCGATCCGCAGGCGTCGCTGATCCGACACGGAAGAGCGAGAACACACGGCCGCTCGATTCCTCTCCCCAGGGTCGAGCGGCCGTCTTTGCGCGCGGGATCCCGGCTTGTGACGCGCCCCCCCTGCCCGTAGCATCCGCCACATGCCACGGACGGGCGTCACGTTGACCGCGATCGCGCTGGCCGCGGGTCTTGCGACCGCGGTGGCGGCGCAGGGACCCGCCGACGAGCCGCGCGGCGCGAACGACGATCGGATCGACGCCCGGCTGGACGGGCGGACGCTCGGGGGGCTGCTCGTCGAGGCGCCGCTTCAGGCGCACGACGTCTCGCTTGCGGCGTCGTCCGTGACGGCGTGGGACGAGGACAACACGCGGCGGCTGCTGCTCGACCGGGACGTGGAGATCGCCATCGGGCCGTACCGGTTCCGCGCGGCGCGGGCGGTGGTCTGGATCGAGAAGGTCGATCTCCCCGACGATCTCGGCGCCGGCGAGGCGACGCAGCTGGCGATCTACTTCGATCAGGTGCGGACGCCGGGGGCGGCGCCCGCGGTGACCCAGAGCGCCGAGCGGCTTCTCGTGACGGCGCTGGTGTCGGGCGGCTTGCAGGTGCGGGCGGACGTGTTCGATCGGGGGCGGCCGTTCGGCCCGTTCGTGGGCGATGCGGAGTTCCGGCTTTCGCAGCGGCTCTCGCGGATGCTCGAGCGCGATCCGGAGTTCGTGGCGTCGACCTTCGATCGCGGCGGGTGGCGGGCGCCCGAGGCGTACCGGCTCGATCTGATCGAGACGCCCGAGGGCGAGGGGGGGACGCCCGAGCAGACGTCGCCCTACCTCCCGGAGCGGGCGGTGGTGACGTTCTCGGGTCCGGATCGGACGCTCGTGACGGGCGAGGACGAGAACGCGCTGGTGATCTCGGGCGGGGTCGCGGTGCAGTTCGAGGACGTGCGGGAGCGTCGGCGGCTTCACCTGTCGGCCGACAGCGCGGTGGTGTTCCTCGAGGGGCGGGAGCTCGAGAAGCTCGACGGCTTCGCGCCGGAGGAGGTGCGCGGGGTGTACCTCGAGGGCGGGGTGACGGCGACCGACGGCGAGTACACGATGCGCGGGCCGCGGATGTACTACGACCTTCAGGCCAACACGGGCGTGGTGCTCGACGCGGTGTTCTGGACGTACGACGAGCGGCGCGAGCTGCCGCTCTACCTGCGGGCGGACGTCATCCGGCAGGAGGCGGACGACCGGTGGGAGGCTCGGGACGCGCGCTTCGCGAACGTGGAGTTCTTCGAGCCGCACTTTGCGATCGGCGCGACGGCGGTGGCGCTCGAGCGCGAGACGCGGCCCGACGGCTCGGCGGCGTACACGGTGGACGCGGACGGGGTGAAGTACCTCGTCGACGGGCGCCCGACGATCCCGCTGCCCCCCTTCCGCGGCGAGGTGGACGGCTCTCGGGCGCCCAGGCTGAGCTTCCGGACGCGCAACGGCGACCCGATCGTGTACTCGCGATGGGATCTCTTCGGGCTGCTCGGGGAGGAGCCGCCGGCGGGGGTGTCGGCGGACCTGCTCGGCGACGTGTACTTCAACCGCGGGCCGGCGGCGGGCGTGGACGCCTCGTGGGCGACGCTCGAGAACGCGGGCGAGTTCTTCGCGTACTACTTCCGCGACGACGGCGAGGACCGGCTGGGCTCGGGCGTGGAGATCGACCGCGACGATGCGGATCGCGGGACGATCCTCGCGGATAACCGGTGGCGCCTGACGAGCGAGTGGACGCTCTTTACCGAGGTCGCGACGGTGAGCGACCCGGCGTTCTTCGACGCGCTCTTCGAGGAGATCGCGGACACCCGGCGCGAGCTGCGGACGGGCGCGATCCTGCGGCGCCTGCGCGACGACGAGCGGCTGGCGATCGAGCTGTCGGGACCGCTCGATGACTTCACGCCCAACGAGTACCTGCTGCAGAGCCGCGGGTATCAGGTGTCGCGGCTTCCCGAGGTGCGGTACGACCGGATCGACGCGCAGCTGCTTGAGACGGAGCTCTTCGGCGGGGCGGTGACGCACTTCGGCGAGACGCGCGCGGGGATCGTCGAGATGCGCTTCACGCAGGAGGAGGCGCGGGAGTTCGGCCTCGACACCCCCCTGCTCGCCCAGCGCGGGCTCGGGCTCAACCCGGATCAGTCGCCGGGCGACGCGCTGAGCGCGGCCGGGTTCCCGGAGCGGGAGGTCGCGCGGTTCGACACCCGGCACGAGCTGTCGGCGCCGATCCGCAACGGCGCGTGGACGCTCACGCCGAGGGCGGTGGGCCGGTTCACGGCGTGGGACGACGACTTCGCGGAGTTCAGCCCAAGCGAGACCGACCACGCGCGGGTGTGGGGCGCCCTCGGGGCGGACCTGACGACGAGCTTCGTGCGCATCGACGACCAGGCGTCGAGCGACTTCTGGGATCTGAACCGGCTCCGGCACATCGTCGAGCCGACGCTCAGCCTGTGGTGGTCGGACACGAGCATCGAGAGCGAGGACCTGCCGATCTTCGACGAGCGCGTCGAGGGGATCGCGGAGGGGGCGCTCCTGACCGTCGGCGTGAAGAACACGTGGCAGACGCAGCGCGGCGGCGTCGGGCGCCTTCGGAGCGTGGACTGGGTCACGCTCGACCTGAACTACGTGAAGGCGTCGGGCGATGCGCCGGACCCGTCGCGGCTCGGGCGGGTGTTCGACGGGCGGCCCGAGCTTGGCTCCTTCGGCGAGTTCGTCCAGGGCGACGGCGTGATGTGGCTCACGGACGCGGTGGCGCTGACGGGCGCCGGCGTGTACGACCTTGACGAGGAAGAAGGGACGTACGCGAGCGCGGGGTTCTTCATCGATCACGGCGTCGGCTTCTCGACGTTCGCGGACCTGCGGTACATCGACCCGCTCGACTCGACGCTCCTGCACGCCGGCGCGGCGTACCGATTGACGAGCAAGTACGCGATCGAGGCGCACGCGCTGTACGACTTCGAGGACCACGAGTTCCAGGCGACGAGCGCGTCGATCAGCCGGCGCTTCCCGCAGTGGACGGTGCGGGTGGGACTGAGCTACGACGACCTGCGCGACGACACGAGCGTGTCGGTCGTGCTGCGGCCGGTCGGACTCGGGGCGGTGGACGACCGGCGGCTCGAGATCTTCCCCGAGGAACGGGAGTTCCGGGCGCCGGAGAGCGCGCCGCTGTCGGCCCCCCGTCGGTTCGGGGGCTAGGGTCCTTCGGCGCGGTCGAGTTCATGCAGCCTGACGGCGAAGACGCCGGCGAGGAGGTCCACGGCGAAGTGGATCGCCATGACGGGCCACAGCGCGCCGCACCAGACATAGCCGGCGCCGAGGGCGAGAGCGAAGAGGCCGACCTTGATGGCGGACCGGGGGCCCTGGTAGAGGTGCGCGACGGCGAAGATCGCCGCGGCGGCGACGACCGCGGCGGCGGGGCTCATCGCCTGCGCGAGGTACCAGATGAGGAAGCCGCGGTAGATGATCTCCTCGCCGACGCCCGCGGCGACGGAGACGAAGGTCCAGTGCGGCAGGTCCGCCCGCTCGCGCGGGACGATGGGCGCCTCGCGGAGGATCTGGCGGAGCGCCTCGCGGCCCGTGTCCGGGTGCTGGAGCGCACGGAAGTAGACGGCGGCGAGGGCGACGAGCACGGCCGCGCCCACGGCGAGAACGATCACGGCGCGCTGATCGCCGCGGACGAGTCCGAGGGCGGCGGGGCTGCGGTTCTGCCACTCCCAGAGCCAGAGCGACAGGGCGGCGAGCCCGAGCAGCACGATCGAGTTCACCCAGTACTGACCGGTGCGCTCGCGGGCGGAGAGCTCGGCGAAACGCTCGTGGAGCTTCGGCCATGTGTACCGCGCCGCGAACGCGGGGAGGGCGATCGCGACGAGGATGGCGTAGGCGTGGTCGAGGGGGTGCATGCGAGGAGCGTAGAGGATCGAGGGCGGGCGCCTCGCCAGGGGGGCGCTACGAGCTGCGATCGAGCAGACGGTACTGCACCGCCTCCGCCACATGCGTCGGCGTCGCGGCTTCTTCGCCCTCGAGGTCGGCGATGGTGCGCGAGACTCGGCGGAGCTTGTCGTAGGCGCGGGCGCTCAGGCGCAGTTCGGTGATCGCCTGCCCCAGGAGTTCCTTCGCGGGCTCGGTCATCGGCGCGAGTTCGTCGAGGTGCTTGCCCGAGAGCTCGCCGTTGAGGCGGTCGCCCTGGCGGCCACGCTGGATCTCGCGGGCGCGCTCGACGCGCTCGCGGATCTCGGCCGACGACGTGCCGCTGGCGCGCTCGGCGGAGAGTTCCTTCCACGGGACGGCGGGCGCCTCGACGTGGATGTCCACCCGGTCGACGAGCGGGCCCGAGAGCTTGCCGAGGTACTTGTCCATCTCGCGGCGGGAGAAGTCGTTGGTGGGCGTGGCGCCCTTGGGCGTCGGGTTCATCGCCATGACGAGCATGAAGCTCGCGGGGAAGGTGAGGGTGGTGCGCGAGCGGGCGATGGTGATGACGCGGTCCTCGAGGGGCTGGCGCATGGCGTCGAGGACGGCGCGGGGAAATTCGGGCGCCTCGTCGAGGAAGAGGACGCCGCGGTGGGCGAGGGTGACCTCGCCCGGCTTGGGCGAGGAGCCGCCGCCGATGATCGCGGCGCTCGACGCGGTGTGGTGGGGCGAGCGGACGGGGCGGGTCGACACGAGGCCGGGGCCGCCCGAGGAGAGCAGGCCCGCGGCGGAATAGATCCGCGTGACCTCGAGCGCCTCGTCCGGACTCATCGGCGGGAGCACGCCCGGGAGCGCCTTGGCCATCATCGTCTTGCCGGTGCCGGCGGGCCCGATCATGAGCAGGTTGTGCGCCCCGGCGGCGGCGATCGTCATCGCGCGCTTGACGCCCTCCTGGCCCTTGATCTCCGCGAAGTCGACGGCGGCGGAGGCGCGCTCGATGAGGGAGGCGATGTCCACCGGCGGGTGGGGCTCGGCGGGGATGAGCCCGTTGAGCAGGCCGATGACCTCGGCGAGCGTGCGGGCGCCGTAGACCTCGACGCCCTCGACGACGGCGGCCTCGGCGGCGTTGGTCTCGGGGAGGATGATCGCGCGGGCGCCCCTGACGCGGGCGAGGGCGGCCATGGAGATCGCGCCCTTGATCGGGCGGAGCCGCCCGTCGAGCGCGAGTTCGCCCGCGATGAGGCAGGTGGCGGGGTCGACGCCGCTGGGATCCTCGCCGTCCTTCGTGCGGTATCGCTCGGCCGGGATGACGCCGGCGGTCATGAGCAGGCCGACGGCCATCGGGAGGTCGTAGACGGGGCCCTCCTTGCGGACATCCGCGGGCGCGAGGTTGATGAGCACGCGGCCCTGCGGGTAGGCGAAGCCGGCGTTGGTGATGGCGGAGCGCACGCGGTCGAGCGACTCCTTGACGGCGGCGTCGGGCAGCCCGACGACCTGCTCCCGAGGGAGGCCTGATTCGATGAGGTCGACCTCCACCTCGCAGGGGAGGGCGTCGACGCCGGCGAGCACGAAACTCTGGACCTTGGAGAGCATGGGGAAAAGCATACCGAACGCCGCCCTATCGTTCACGCGTGCCCCGCGGGCGGGGAACAGGGGTGGCGACGGCGGCGGATAGGATCGTGTGATGCGACGGCTCCTGAGCGTTCTGGCGATGACTCTCGGCCCCGCGGCGGCGGGGCAGCCGCCAGCCCCGACGCCGCTTCCGGAGCCCGTTCCGCCCGAGGAGCCGGTGCTCCGGACGACCGGCGAGCGGGCGTGGACGCTGTCGCTCCGGCTCGAGGCCGCCAGCGACGAGGCGTTCGTCCGTCGGGGCGTCGTGGACCCGCAGGGGACGCCCAGGCCGCAGATCGTGCTCGATGAGCGCGGGCGGTACAGCCTGGATCGCGCGGCGATCGTCTTCCCGGTCCTCGAGCGAACGTCGACCCACGTCGCGATCGACGGGGGTCTCGCGAGCAGCCTGCGGTTTGAGGGCGACGTCGAGGACGACGCGGCGACGCTGCTCCCGGGGTACCAGGCGGGCGAGCGGCTCGGGCGGTGGGACGCGAGCTTCGTTGAGAACGTGGACACGATGCGGCTGTGGATCGATCTTCCGATGACCGCGCGGTCGGTGGACTTCGACGAGGCGCGGGCGCTCGCGATCGGGTGGCCCGAGGGGCCGTGGCCGGCGGTGTGCGCCTCGGCGCTGCTGCCGCAGCTTGCGATCGATCCGGATCACGAGGCGGTGCGCGAGCTGGTCATCGAGGCGGTCGGGCCGGCGCCCTACGAGGCGCCGCCCGCGCTCATCGCCAAGCGGCTCGCGGCGGCGGTGATCGATCGGTTCCAGCCGAACGGAATCGGGTTCGAGTACTCGCGCGAGGGCCAGTTCGCGGGGATCGAGCTGGATCTCGAGTCGCGCGTGGCCGAGCGGCTCGTCGGCTCGCCCGCGGACATGGCGGCGCTGTACGTGGCGCTCCTGCGCTCGGCGGGGATCCCGTCGCGCGTGGTGATCGGCTACGACCTGTTCGCCGCGCCCGAGGGGCGCTCCGAGGAGCTGGGCTACCTGCCGGCGCATTGCGGGGCGCGGTTCGGGAAGGGGGACTTCTCGGCGCTCCCGCGGCTGCATTATTGGGCGGAGATGGCGCTGTACGACGAGGGGGCGGGGACGCTCGAGTGGATCCCGGTGGACGTGATCCGCCAGCGGGAGTTCAGCAGCCGACCTCCGGCGCTCGATCAGCCCTGGCTCTTCTTCGGCAACCACCCGTGCGCCGAGGCGCTGCTGCCGATCAGCCACCACTTCTTCCCCCCCACCACCGTGGTCGGCGCGGGGGCGCCGCTGATGTGGGGGTGGATCGCGGTTCCGGCGACGCCCGCGGTGAGCCAGACGCTGCGGGTGTGGGCCTCGGGGACGCCCGCGACGACGGGCGGGGAGATGGTGACGCCGGGCGAGGACTGAGCGGGGCCGCGAGGGCGTGCGGCGGGAGGGGCGCGTCGGCTTCCCCGGGGCGGGCTGGCCGATAGACTTCGGAGCTTGCCCCCGCACCGGGCCGCGGGACGGATCCCGCCCGGCGGGGGTCAGATGACCTCCGAGCGCCCGAGCCCATGCAGCACATCCGCAACTTCTCGATCATCGCGCATATCGACCATGGCAAGAGCACGCTCGCGGACCGGCTGCTCCAGTCGACGCTCGCCGTCTCGGAGCGCGAGAGCAAGGAGCAGTTCCTCGACTCGATGGACCTCGAGCGAGAGCGGGGCATCACGATCAAGGCGTCCGCGGTCACCGTCGCCCACGAGTACAAGGGCGAGCGGTACATGCTCAACTTCATCGACACGCCCGGGCACGTGGACTTCACCTACGAGGTCTCCCGCGCCCTGACCGCGTGCGAAGGGGCGCTCCTCGTCGTCGACTCCACCCAGGGCGTCGAGGCGCAGACGCTCGCCAACGCCTACCTCGCGATCAACAACAACCTTGAGATCATCCCCGTCGTCAACAAGATCGATCTCCCCGCCGCCCAGCCCGACGAGGTCGCGATGGAGATCGAGCAGACGCTCGGCTTCGACGCGGCCGACGCGACCTACTGCTCCGCGAAGACGGGGCAGGGCGTGCTCGAGCTCCTCGACCGCATCTGCGAGCAGCTCCCGCCGCCGCGGGAGCCGGTGACCGATCGCCTTCGGGCGCTGATCTTCGACTCGGTCTACGACGACTACCGCGGCGTCATCGTCTACTTCCGCGTCTTCGACGGACGACTCAGGACGGGCGACAAGATCCGCATGATGGGCGTCGAGCGAACGTACGCCGTCACGGAGATCGGCAAGTACACGCCCAAGCCCGTCAAGGTCGACGGCGTCGGGCCCGGGGAGACCGGCTACCTCGTCGCGAACATCAAGGCCCTCGCGGACGTGCGGGTCGGCGACACCATCACCCTCGAGCACGCGCCCGCGGAGAAGGCGCTCCCGGGCTACGAGCCGCCCCGCCAGATGGTGTTCTGCGACTTCTACCCCGCCACCGCCGAGGCGGGCAGCAAGGGCGGGAACTTCGAGGACCTGCGCGACGCCGTCGAGAAGCTCACGCTCAACGACAGCTCCTTCACCTACCAGGCCGTCCACTCCGAGGCCCTCGGCTTCGGCTTCCGCTGCGGGTTCCTCGGGCTGCTGCACATGGACATCATCCAGGAGCGGCTCGAGCGGGAGGGCGGCGTGGAGGTCGTCCAGACCGCGCCCACCGTCAGCTACGAGGTGCTCGCGTACAACAAGAAGGGCGACAAGCAGGAGGTGCTGGAGGTCCACAACCCCGCCGACCTGCCCGACCCCTCCAAGATCATCGAGATCCGCGAGCCGATCTGCCGGGTGGAGGTGATGATCCCGAGCGAGTTCGTGGGCGACGTGATGAAGCTGTGCCTCGACCGGCGCGGGACGTACAAGAGCCAGTCGGTGGTGAGCGAGACGCGGCAGATCCTGACCTTCGAGGTGCCGCTCGCGGAGATCATCTACGACTTCTACGACAAGCTGAAGGGGATGACGAGCGGGTACGCGACGATGGACTACGAGATCGTCCGCTTCCAGCCGGACCGTCTCGTGAAGGTGGACATCCTGATCAACAACGAGCCGGTCGAGGCGCTGGCGCTGATCGTCCACGCGGAGCGGGCCGCGAGCCGCGGCCGGCTGCTGCTCTCGAAGCTGCGCCAGCAGATCCCGCGTCACCAGTTCGAGATCCCGCTCCAGGCGGCGATCGGCGGCAAGATCATCGCCCGCGAGACGATCAAGGGGTTCCGCAAGAACGTCACGGCCAAGTGCTACGGCGGCGACGTGACGCGCAAGCGGAAGCTGCTCGAGAAGCAGAAGAAGGGCAAGCAGCGGATGAAGTCGGTGGGCAGCGTGAACATCCCGCAGGAGGCGTTCATGGCGGTGCTGGATCAGGGGGAGTAGGCAACGGCGACATCGTCCCGGGCGCCACGGCGCGCCGAAGGCGCCGCCGTGATTCGTCGCCCGGCACGACTGCGCGGCTACGCCGCGAGTCGTGGCACCCGAGGGTTCTCCGTTCTCAATCTTCGTCGTAGTCGGTGAGGCCCTGCACCTTGACGCCCGCGGGCGCGAAGCGGCCGCCGAGCTCGGCGCCGCCCGGCAGCGGCTGATAGAGCTCGATCGCGATCTGGCTCACGCCCATGCCGTCGAACGCCTCGGCGTCGCCCGGGCGGCTCGGCGTGATCGACGCGATGACCAGGATCGGGCCTTCGTCGGGCACGTTCGCCATCGGCTCCTTCTCGCCCGGCTCGGCGCCCACGAACGCCATCGCCTGCTGGTGGGTCTCCGACCAGTGCCAGCGCTCGGCGGCCTTCTTGTTCTCGAACCACGCGAAGATGACGTTCTTGCCCGAGGCGGTCTGGGCGAGCTCGACGCCCAGGCAGCCGGGCGTGTCCGCGACGGCCTGCGGCAGGTTCATGAGGAGCGGGTTGGCGCCGCGGTCGGGGCGGTCCGGCTGCGGAGGCTGGTTCTGGGCCAGGGCGTTGTCCACAAAGAGGTTGGCGGCGGCGGCGAGCGCGGCGACGGCGACAAGGCCGACGATCGAGGCGGCGGTGCGGGCGGTCATGACTGGTCTCCTCAGCCAGAAGCGGTTTGGGCGGCGCTCAAACGATTGGGGGACGGGGCGTCGGGATTTCACCCCGCCGGGCTAGTGTGGCCCCGAGGAGGGCGGCGGCGTGCGGACGCTCGGTTTCGAGGAAGTGATCCTGGTGGTCGAGGACGTGCTCGCGTGCGCGGCGTTCTACCGCGACGTCGTGGGCCTGACGCCCGAGAGCGAGGCGAGCGAAGAGTGGGCGTGGTTCCGGCTCGTCGGGGAACCGGCCCAGCGGCTCGGGATCACGACGGGGCCGCTGCTCTACGAGGAGCGTTCGCCCCGGCCGGCGGGCGACGCCTTCGGCGGGGTGCACTTTGCGATCCACGCGCCGGCTGACGAGATCGAGCCGCTGCTCGAGCGGCTTCGGCGGGCGGGGCGTGAGGTCTACGGGCCGAAGAGGTTCGAGCAGATGGGCGCGACGAGCTGGTACGTCTATGACCCGGGCGGTCATCTGGCCGAGTTCTGGGTTCGCGATCCGGCCTAGGCTTTCGCCTGATGCCAGAGCCGAGCCCGCGTGATCCGTACGACGTCGAGCTGTTCCGCACGAGCGCGATCGCCGCGGCGGAGCTGCTCGCGGAGCACCTGCGCGAGGCGCGGGAGGCCCCGGAGTCGATGCCCGTGCTCCCGGCGTCCGACCCGGCGAGCGAGGTCGAGCGGTGGACGGCGAAGCTGCGCGAGACGAACGATCCGGCGTCGCTCTTTGCGGAGCTGCTCGAGCGGTCGCACCACCTGCACCACCCGCGGTACATGGGGCACCAGGTGAGCGCGCCGGCGCCGGTGGCGGCGGTGGCGGATCTGGTCGCGAGCGTGCTCAACAACGGTCTGGCGATCTACGAGATGGGGCCCGTGGGTCTGGCGGTCGAGCGCGCCTGCGTGGCGTGGATGAACGAGAAGCTCGGGTTCGGAGCGGGCGCGGACGGGTTCTTCACGAGCGGCGGGTCGCTCGGGAACCTGACGGCGCTGCTCGCGGCGCGGCAGGCGAAGGCCGGGTGGGACGTGTGGACGGAGGGCGCCGGGGGCGGGCCGCCGCTGGCGGTGCTGGTGTCCGAGGAGGCGCACTACTGCGTGGCGCGGGCGGCCCAGGTGATGGGCTTCGGCGCCGGCGGCGTGGGCCTGGTCGAGACGGACGCGAAGCGTCGCGTCACGCGCGGGGGCCTCGAGGCGGCGCACCAGAGGGCGGAGCGCGCGGGGCGGAAGGCGATCGCGCTGGTCGCGTCCTGCTGCACGACGAGCACGGGGTCGTACGACCCGCTCGGCGTGTGCGCCGACTTCGCGGAGGAGCGCGGGCTGTGGCTGCATGTCGACGGCGCGCACGGCGCGAGCGCGGCGATCAGCCCCACGCTGCGCGATCGGGTGGCGGGGATCGAGCGGGCGGACTCGGTGGTGTGGGACGCGCACAAGCTGCTGGGCGTGCCGTCGCTCTCGACGGCCGTGCTCTTTCGCGACGGGCGGCGCTCGCACGAGGCGCTCGCGCAGAGCGCGGGGTACCTGCTCGATGATTCGGCGCAGGAGAACTGGTGGGACGGGGCGAGGCGGACGATCGAGTGCACGCGGCGGCTGCTGTCGCTCCCGCTCTACACGCTGCTCGCGTGCTGCGGGGAGGCCGCGCTCGCGCGTCATGTCGATCGGCTTCACGAGAGCGCCGTGCGCCTGGCGAGCATCATCGAGCAGACGGAGGGCTTTGAGCTGGCGATGGCGCCGGAGCTGAACATCGTGTGCTTCCGACATGTTCCCGCCGGCGCGTCGCCCGAGGATCTGGACGCGATGCAGATCAGGCTCCGCGATCGCGTGGTGCGCGAGGGCTCGTTCTTCATCGTGCGGACGACGCTCGGCGGGCGCGTGTGGCTGCGCTGCACACTCATGAACCCGCACACGAGCGAGGCGGATCTGCGGGCGCTGCTGGCGCGATTGAAGGATCACGCCGGGGCGACGACGGCTCCGGCGTGACCACTCCCTCGTCGTCCGCGGCTCGCGTTACGGGCAGGGCCCCCACGCGCTGAGCATCGCGGCGAGCTCGGCGGCGTCGGTCGCGCCGTCCCCGTTGAAGTCGATCGAGCCCGTGCCCCAGGCGCTCAGGAGGCGAGCGAGGTCCGCGGCGTCGGTGACGCCGTCGCCGTTGAGGTCCGTCGGGCAGGGCGGGACGGGCGAGCTGGCGTCCATGCGGACGATCCAGTTGCCGTCGAACCCGAAGGCGGTGGTGATGGGGGCCACGGGGAGCTGCGCGGCGCCGAGGTTGTTGGGGCCGATCGAGGAGAGCGTGTCGCCCGCGACCCAGGCGTGACCCATGGGCGGGTAGGTGATCACGGGCTGGTCGGCGCCGTCGAGGTCGAGGCGCGCGGGGCGATCGGCCGGGAGGATGTCCATGATGACCCCCGCGAAGACGATGTCGCCCGCGTTGAGCGTGACGTCGGGGATGTCGAAGTGGTCCATGCCGACGGGCGTGCCGGGGTTGGCGTTTGCGATGCTCGAGGTGAGGGAGGAAAGGACGACGGCGTCGTCCGGATCCCCGTCGGCGTCGGGGTCGAGCCAGAGGTAGGCGGTGGCGGTGGTTCCGTTCGGGATGTCGCCGAAGGCGACGTTGATCGCGGTGATGGTCTCCTCGCCCGGACTGACGACGAAGCGGTTGAGCCAGGCGAAGGAGCGGGGCCCGCTGCCGCCGCCCCCGAGGCCGAAGTTCTGCTCGGGAACGCCGTCGTCGACGCGGTACTCGTCGGCGGCGGAGGCGATCCCGGCGAGGGCGAGCATGGCGGTGAGCGTGAGGCGGATCATGGCGGGTCTCCCGTGGCGGGTTCCGAGGCGGAGCCGGATGCTCCACCCCCGTGTCTGCGCGCGGGAGGCGGATCTCTCAGGGGACGCCCACGAATTCGTCAGGCCTTCGGGGCTTCCCAGCCGCCGGGGTCCGCTCGGCGGCCCACGCCCACTTCTTCCCAGCAGGCGTTCAGGAGGGCGGCGACGCCCAGGCCCGTCGCGCTCGAGAGAGGAAGGACGACGTCGCTCGCGCCGAGCTTGAGCTCGCGGCGGAAGCGATCGATCGCCTCGTCGCGCTCGCCGTCGGTCGAGAGGAGGTCGAGCTTGCTCACCGCGATGATCTCGGGCTTCTCCGCGAGCACGGGCGAGTAGTCCATCAGCTCCTTGCGGATGGCGCGGTAGTTGGCGATCGGGTCGGAGTCGTCGGTCGGGAGGATCTCGACGACGTGGACGATCGCCCGGGTGCGCTCGATGTGGCGGAGGAAGTCGTGGCCCAGCCCATGACCCTCGGCGGCGCCTTCGATGAGCCCGGGGATGTCGGCGAAGACGAGACGACGCTCGGCGTCGAGCTCGGCGATGCCGAGGTGCGGGACGAGCGTGGTGAAGGGGTAGTCGGCGACCTTGGGCGTGGCCCTGGAGAGCGCCCGGAGCAGCGTGCTCTTGCCCGCGTTCGGCATGCCCACGAGCCCGACGTCCGCGATGAGCTTGAGCTCGAGGCGGAGGGTGCGCTCCTCGCCGGGCTCGCCCTCGGTGGTCTCGCGCGGGGTCTGGTTGGTGGCGCTCTTGAAGTGCGCATTTCCGAGCCCGCCGCGGCCGCCGCGGGCGAGGACGGCCTCGTCGCCGGGCTTGAGATCGGCGAGGAGCTCGCCGGTGTTCTGATCGAAGATCATGGTGCCGGCGGGGAGGCGGAGCCGGACGTCCTCGCCCGAGGCGCCCGACTTGTTCTTGCCCTCGCCGGGTCGGCCGTTGCCGGCCTTCCAGTGGTGCTTGCCCCGGAAGTCGAGCAGGGTCTGGACGCCCTGGTCCTCGACGGCGATCACGTCCCCGCCGTCGCCTCCGTCGCCTCCGTCGGGGCCGCCCTTGGGAATGTACTTCTCGCGCCGGAAGGACATGCACCCGTGGCCGCCGTTTCCGGCTCGGACAAAGATCTCGGCGTGGTCGGCGAACATGGGAGCGTGGGCCTCGGGATCGCGCCTCGAGGCGCGCGGCGGTGTGGCGCAAGGAAAAGCCGCGACTCGGGAGCCGCGGCCAGGTGGATCATGACGGGCGGCTGGTCGGCCGGCGCGATCAGGCGGAGAGGTGCGCCGGTCGGGCGACGGCCTCGTCGGCCGGCACGACGTGCACCTTGCGTCCGCGGAAGACGACCGAACCATCGCACTTGGCGAAGAGGGTGTCGTCGGTCCCGCGCCCGACCATGTAGCCGGGGTGGAACTTGGTGCCGCACTGGCGGATGATGATGGACCCGGCCTTGGCGGTCTCGCCGCCGTAGAGCTTGACGCCCCGGTACTGCGGGTTGGAGTCACGACCGTTCTTGGTCGAGCCCTGTCCCTTCTTGTGAGCCATCGCTTGGGTCTCCTACGATGCGGGGGCCGGCGGGCCCTGCGGTGTCGAGCCGGGGAGTGTAGCGGAGGGTCAGCGGAGAATCCAGCGGCTCTCGACGCGGGGAAGAGGGCGGCGGCCGTAGGTGGCGAGGTCTCCCGGGGTGGAGTGGCGGAGCATCATCTCCTTGTAGAGCGTGACCTCCTCGCCGGTGTCGGGGCGGGCGTACCGCTTGGTCTCGCCCGAGAACCCGCGAGCGAAGACGGTGATCTCGTCGGCCTTGAGCCCGTCGGCGGCCCACACCACGAGGCCTTCGCGGGCGTTCTCAACGCCCTGGCCGAGGGTGCGGATGACCGAGATCTCGTCCTCGAGGAAGGGTTTCTCGAGACGGCTCAGGAGCTCGCCCACGACGTCCGCGGGGACGTCGCGGCCCGAGCGACGCATCGTGCCCTCCTCCGTGGCGAGCCCGAAACTCGGGGCGAAGAGGCGGTCCTCGCCCGTGTTGTTGACGACCTCGTAGGTCATGTAGAGAAACGCCCGGGGCTCGAACGCGGTGTAGGTGCGACCGTCCGAGCCCGTGCGGGTGATCTCCACCTCGAGGACCGCGAGGCGGAGGTCGCCCGGGCGGAAATCGAGCTGCCAGCGGGAGGGGACGATCGAGGGCTCGGGGGCCGCGAGGACCGCGGGCGCCGGGGCGGCGAGGGCGACCGTCGCGGCGATCGCGGCGGCGAGGGCGTGTCGGATCATCGTTCGGCGTCTCCTCATCGTCCTGCGGAGGGGGTCCTGCGGAGCGTTTCTGCGTGGCGCGGGGGCCTGGAACCGGCCTCGCCGGTCGGCTGAGCGCGGACCGGGAGGCGGGAACCCGGTAGTCTATAGACGCACGGGAGGGCGTCAAAGATCCCGTGCGGGAGCCCTTTTCGGCATGAGCGCCGCGCCGATGGAACGATCCGTGATCGCCGCGGGCGGCCTCGAGGCCGAGCGCGTGGGCCGCTCGACCCTGGACGCGGCGAGCGCGAAGCTGATCGGCGCGTCGGGGGGGCCGGCGAGCCGGGCGGCGGTGCAGCGGTTCCTGGCGGGGGCGGCGGCGGCGAACATCGACCTCTCGCGGTTCTGGCTCGTGCGGCGTCCGGGTTCCGCGCGGGTGCTCGCCTCGTGCCTGCTCGCGCCGAGCACGGGCGGGACGGGGATGGTCTTCACCTCCACGCCGGCGAGCGCGGAGGAGACGCGGGCGCTCGAGCTCGCGATCCGCGCGGCGTGCGATCATCCGGACGGGGTTCGCCTGGCGCAGTCGCTGCTCGACCCCGGCGACGACGCGGTGCGCCGAGCCGTGGAGCACTCGGGCTTCACGCACGTGGGCGACCTGGCGTACCTTCGCCGCCCGTGGCGCGAGCCGGAGGCGCCCGACGGCGACTGGCCCGCGGGCGTCACGGTCGACACGTGGCGCGAGGGCGACGACGCGGACGTGATGGCGGCGCTCGAGCGTTCGTACATCGACACGCTCGACTGCCCGGAGCTCTGCGGGCTGCGCCGCACGGAGGACGTGCTCGCCAGCCACCGGGGGGCGGGGGTGTGGGATCCCGAACTCTGGTGGATCGCGCGGCGCGGGGGCGAGGCGCAGGGCGTGATGCTGATGAGCACGTTCCCGGATCAGGGGCACGCGGAGCTGGTGTACCTGGGCCTCGGTCCCGCGCTGAGGGGGATGGGGATCGGGCGTCGGATGCTGCGTCAGGGGCTGATCGCGCTGGGCGCGCGGCGGTGTCGCGACGTGACGTGCGCGGTGGACACGCGGAACGCTCCGGCGCGTCGGCTGTACGAGGCGCACGGCTTCCGCGCGTTCTCGGAGCGCGTGGCGCTGGTGAAGCCGCTGGCGTGAGATCGCCAGAGAATCCACCGCTTGTGCACGAAGCGCCGGATCGGGCGCCCGCGCGGTGGACAAGATTTTTTTCACGGCGCAAAGGCCTTGATTGGCGAGGGATTGGGCGCTCGTCAGGATCGTGAGCGAGCGATCGTTTGGTTTCGCGGCGCGGGGGAATCGCTAGATTCTCGAGCCGTCGCACATGGACGTCGACGCGGATCGCTAGCGGGGCAGACTGGCCTGACCAGACGAGCCCGCAACGGCTTCGGGACGGGAGGACGCCCGCCCCGGAGCGGCTCCGAGACGCGCCCTCGCGTTGCGTCTTGGCGGCGGTCCGTCGGGAAGGGATTCATCACGTCACGCACGGTTCCGGCGCCACTCCTCGCGCGCCGCCCCCCGAGCCTGAAAGACCACGCCAGTGACCACCCTCGCACGCCATGGCGAAGGGCGCGATCTCGTCGCGCGAACGCTCTCGCACCTGATCGGAGAGGAGCGGTTCCGTCGCTACTTCGGCGACCGCGACTCGATTCAGTGCGAGGGCGAGCGCGTCCGCGTGCTCGCGGGGAGCGACTTCCAGGCCGAGATGCTGTCCCGGCGCTTCGGCGACGCCCTGCAGGAAGCCGCCCGAGCCGACGGCCGGGCCCGACGGGTGACGGTCGAGGGGCGCCCGCGAGAGCGCGCCGAGCCGGAACTCGCGGCGCCCGCCGAGGCCC
>Ga0081535_100395_pt1 | contig 33175 bp, 24 predicted proteins | sample HotLakmasection3_FD_71020 | JGI IMG/M metagenome (GOLD analysis project Ga0081535, IMG submission 71020) | Hypersaline microbial mat communities from Hot Lake, Washington, USA - Section #3 (SPADES assembly) (version 2) | ecosystem: Environmental > Aquatic > Non-marine Saline and Alkaline >... | reverse complement strand
CGCGGCCCCGGGCCCCCCGGGCGAAGAGCTCGTCCGCGCCGAGCATCAGCGGCAGGGGGCGATGAACGTCACTGTCCGCAACATCATCACCAGCATGCGCCGTATCTCGGCGGTCGACTGGCCCGACCTCGTCGAGCGGGTCAGCCTTGTCGACACGCGCCTCCGGGCCGGCAGCGACTTCGCAGCACTCGATTTCGCCACCCGCGATCGCTATCGAGACGCCATCGAGGACCTCGCCCGCCACTCCGACCACACCGAGCTCGAGGTGACGAGCCGCGCCCTCGCGGCGACCCACGAGACGACGCCCGAGCCCGAGATCAACGGCGCGGCCATCGCCCGGCGCGAGCACGATCCCGGCTACCACCTGATCGCCGGCGGCCGGCGCCGCTTCGAGATGGCCCTCGGCTACCGCCCGACGGTCGCCGGCCGGCTCGCCCGGCTGAACGAGGCCTCGGGCATCGGCCTCTATCTCGGCAGCGTTGCCGTCGTGGCCGCCATCGCCATCCTGCTGCCGCTGGCACTCCTGGCCGCGTCCGGCATCGGCGCCGGCTGGCTGATACTTCTGGCGATCCTTGGATTCTTCCCGGCCGTCGACGTGGCGATGGCGGTCGTCAATCACGGGGCAATGAACCGCTTCGGCGCCGAGATCCTGCCCGCCTTCGAGCTGGAAGCGGGCATCCCCGCCGACCGCCGCACGCTGGTCGCCGTGCCGACCCTCTTGACCAGTCCCGCCGCCATCGCCGAGCAGGTCGAGCGGCTGGAGGTGCACCATCTGGCGAACCCCGACGACAATCTGACGTTCGCCCTCCTCTCCGATTGGACCGATGCCTCGAGCGCGGCCGACGCGGGCGACGCCGCCCTTCTGGAAGCGGCAAGACGGGGCATCGAAACCCTCAACACCCGCTATGGGCCTGCCGCAGCGGGGGCCCGGTTCTTCCTTCTGCATCGCCGACGGGTCTGGAATGAGAGCGAAGCCTGCTGGATGGGCTGGGAGCGCAAGCGCGGCAAGCTGCACGAGCTCAACCGGCTGCTCCGCGGTGCCGCCGACACGACCTTCATGCCCACCGACGGTGCGATTCCGGCCGCCATCCGCTACGTCATCACGCTCGATGCCGACACCCGGCTGCCCCGCGATGCCGCACGGCGCCTGGTCGGCAAGATGGCCCACCCGCTCAACCGGCCGCGCTTCGACGCGGTGCTCGGCCGCGTCGTCGAGGGCTACGCCGTCCTCCAGCCCCGGATCACCCCCTCCCTGCCGGTCGGCCGTGAGGGCTCGCTCTTCCAGCGGGTCTTCTCCAGCACCAGCGGCATCGACTCCTATGCAGCGGCGATCTCCGACGTCTACCAGGACCTCTTCGGCGAGGGCTCGTTCGCCGGCAAGGGCATCTACGACATCGATGCCTTCGAAGCCGCCCTGGAAGGGAGGGTGCCCGAGAACGCGCTGCTGAGCCATGACCTGTTCGAAGGCATCTTCGCCCGTGCCGGTCTCGTCTCCGACATCGAGGTCGTCGAGGAGTTCCCCTCGCGCTACGACGTCGCCGCGTCTCGCCAGCATCGCTGGGTGCGCGGCGACTGGCAGCTCTTGCCCTGGCTCCTCGGCCGCAAGGCGGTGGACGGGTCGGCCAGTACCGGTGCCATCCCGGCGATCGGCCGCTGGAAGATGCTCGACAATCTGCGCCGCTCGCTTGCTGCACCGGCGAGCGTTCTGGCCCTCGTCGTCGGCTGGACCCTGCCCCTGCCGGCTGCAGCACTGTGGACCGGCTTCGTGCTCGCGGCGCTCGCCTTGCCGCCCATCCTGCCGGTGATCGCCGCCTGCCTGCCGCATCGCTCACGGATGTCGAGCCGAAGCCGGCTTCGGGCACTCGTCGCCGATCTCCGTCTCGCCCTCTCGCAGACCGCCCTGCTCGTCACCTTCCTGGCCTATCAGGCTTGGCTCATGGCCGATGCCATCGGTCGCACGCTCTACCGCCTGGTCGTCAGCCGCCGCGGCCTCCTGGAATGGCGCACCGCTGCCCAGGCGAAGATCGGCCCCGACCTCACGCTCGACGGCTTCTACCGCTCGATGGCGGGCGGGGTCGCGATCGGCGCCTTTGCCGCCTTCGCCGTTGCCACCTCGGGTCAGGCGGCTTGGCCCGTTGCCCTGCCGGTGATCCTGCCCTGGCTCCTCTCCCCCGCGATTGCGCAGTGGGCCAGCGTCTCGCCCCCCGTCGCCGGTCGCCTGCGCGTCTCGGGCGCCGACCGGACGGCCTTGCGGCTCATCGCGCGACGGACCTGGCGCTATTTCGAGTCCTTCGTCACCGCCGCCGACAGCCACCTGCCACCCGACAACTTCCAGGAGGACCCGGCCCCGGTCGTCGCCCGGCGGACCTCGCCCACCAATATCGGCCTCTATCTGCTCGCCACCGTCGCCGCCCGCGATTTCGGCTGGCTCGGTACCGCCGACATGGTCGAACGGCTCGAGGCGACGTTCGAGACGCTGGGCAACCTCGAGCGCTGCCACGGCCACTTCTACAACTGGTACGCCACGGCCGATGGCCGCCCGCTCGACCCGCGCTACGTCTCCGCCGTCGACAGCGGCAACCTCGCCGGCCACCTCATCGCCCTTGCCAATGCGCTCCGCGAGCCGCTGACGTCAGTCGGGCGCAGCACCATCAGGGGCGGGATCGACGACGCCTTCACGCTGCTTCGCTCGACCCACGCGCGGCTGCGCGAGGACGGGCAATGCCACTGTCAGCCGCTCGTGCGGCTCGACGCGGCACTCGATGCCCTTGGTCGAGCCTTGCACGATGGGCTGACTTCGCCGCACAGTGAGGCCGCAGCCGTGGTCGACCTCGCCCTCACTGTTGCCACGGCACGCAGCGACGACGGCGGCGACGAGCTCCTGGCCTGGGCCGAGGCCACGGCACGGACCATCGCCAGCCATCACCGTGACAGCAACCAGGACAGCGACCTCGAGGACCGCCTGGCCGCCCTGGCGAACGAGGCCGTCGCTCTGGCGCACGCGATGGATTTCGCCTTTCTGCTCGACCGGAAGCGCAAGCTGCTCGCGATCGGCTACCTCGCCGCCGAGGGCAGCCTCGATCCGAGCTGTTACGACCTCCTGGCGTCCGAAGCCCGGCTCGCCAGCCTGGTCGCGATCGCCAAGGGCGATGCCCCCACCCGCCATTGGTTCCGCCTCGGCCGGGCCGTCACCCCGATCGGCCAAGGAGCGGCGCTGGTCTCGTGGTCGGGCTCGATGTTCGAGTACTTGATGCCGTCCTTGGTGATGCGGGCACCCGCCGGCAGCCTGCTCGAGGAGACCAGCCGGCTGATCGTGCGGCGGCAGATCGCCTTCGCCGATGCCCTGGGCGTGCCGTGGGGCATCTCGGAATCCGCCTTCAACGCGCGCGATCTCGAGCTCACCTACCAGTACTCGAACTTCGGCGTCCCCGGCCTCGGCCTCAAGCGCGGTCTCGGCGCCAATCTGGTGATCGCCCCCTACGCCACGGCCTTGGCCACGATGGTCGATCCCGCGGCGGCGGCCACGAACTTCGAGCGATTGGAGACGGCCGGCGGGCTCGGCCGCTACGGCTACTACGAGGCTCTGGACTATACCCGAAGCCGCCTGCCGGCCGGCAAAGCCGTGGCCATCGTCCGGGCCCATATGGCGCACCACCAGGGCATGACGGTGGTCGCCATCGCCAACACGCTCTTCGACGGCGTGATGCGCGCCCGGTTCCACCGGGAGCCGATTATCCAGGCGAGCGAGCTTCTGCTCCACGAACGCACGCCCCGGCAACTGGCGGAAGTCCATACCCTCGCCGAGGAGGCCAGGCCGGCCGCCATCAGCCAGGTGCTGTCGCCACCTGCGATACGCAGCTATGCGAGTGCCGGCCAGCTCTCGCCGGTGACCCACCTTCTCTCCAACGGCCGATACACGGTAATGGTGACCGCCGCCGGTGCCGGCTACAGCCGCTGGCAGGACAGGGCGGTGACCCGTTGGCAAGAAGACGTTACGCTGGATGCGGCCGGCAGCTGGGTCTATCTCCGCGACCCGGCGAGCGACGCCGTCTGGTCGGCCGGCCTGCAGCCGACCGGAGCGATCGCCGACAGCTACCGGGTCGTCCTGCCCCAGGATCGGGCCGAGATCATCCGCCGCGACGGTGACCTCACCACCACCACGGACATCCTGGTCTCGCCCGAGGACGACGCCGAGGTCCGCCGCGTCTCGATCACCAATACCGGTAACGCGACGCGCGAAATCGAGGTCACGTCGTATGCCGAGATCGTCCTCGCCCCGCCGGCCACCGACGCCGCCCATCCGGCCTTCGCCAAGCTTTTCGTCGAGACCTCTTATGACGTCGAGTGCCAGGCGCTGCTCGCGACCCGCCGACGCCGCGCTCCGGACGAGCCCGAGATCTGGGCGGCCCAGCTCGCCGTCGTCGAGGGCGAAATGGTAGGCCCCGAGGCCTACGAGAGCGACCGCGCGCGCTTCCTGGGCCGTGGCCAGGAGCCTCGTGCACCGCTCGCCATGCAGCCCGGCCAGCAGCTCTCCGGTACGGTCGGCACCGTGCTCGACCCGATCTTCGCACTGCGCCGCCGCGTGCGCATCGCCCCGGGAGCCGTTGCCCGGATCGCCTTCTGGACGATGGTGGCGGGATCGCGGCAAGCCGTGCTCGATCTCGCCGACAAGCATCGCGACCCGACCGCCTTCGAGCGGGCCGCGGCCCTGGCCTGGACCCAGGCCCAGGTGCAGCTCCGCCATCTCGGAATCACCGCCGCGACGGCCGATCTCTTCCAGCGCCTGGCCGGCCACGTGCTCGAGGCCGACCCGCGGCTGCGTCCGCCGTCCTCGGTCATCCGCCAGGGTGCGGGCGGCCAATCGGGCCTCTGGCAGCACGGGATCTCGGGCGACCTGCCGATCGTGCTCGTCCAGATCCACGACAGCGAGGATGGCGAGCTCTGCCGTCAGCTTCTCAAGGCGCACGAATACTGGCGAATGAAGCAGCTCGCGGTCGACCTTGTCATCCTCAACGAGCGTGCCGCATCCTATGTCCAGGACCTGCAGACGGCGCTCGAGACCGTGGTGCGCACCAGCCAGTCGCGCAGCCATATCGCCGGCAATGGTGCCAGGGGCAGCGTCTACGTGCTCCGCGCCGACCTGATCCAGCCCGAAACCCGCGCCCTCCTACAGGCGACCGCCCGCGCCGTCCTGGTCAGCCGCCAGGGCACGCTCGAGGAGCAGCTCGACCGGCTCGACTCGATGCCCACGCCAGAGCATCCGCCGGTCGTGCGCCGTGCGGCACCGGCGGCAGCGAAGCCGACCATGCCGCTCGAATTCTTCAACGGTCAGGGCGGCTTCGCCGATGACGGCCGCGAGTACGTCAGCATCCTCGGGCCCGACGACTGGACCCCGGCCCCCTGGATCAACGTCGTCGCCAACCCTGCTTTCGGCTTTATGGTCGCGGCCGAAGGCGGCGGCTGCAGCTGGGCCGAAAACAGCCGCGAGAACCAGCTCACCCCCTGGTCCAACGACCCGGTCAGCAACCGCCCAGGCGAGGCGATGTACCTGCGCGACGAAGCGAGCGGCGAGCTCTTCGGCCCCACCGCCCTGCCGCTCCGCGACGACCAATCCGCCTATATCGCCCGGCACGGCCAGGGCTACAGTCGCTTCATCCACACCGCCCACGGCATCGCCATGGACCTGCTGCAATTCGTACCGCTGCAGGATCCGATCAAGATCGGCCGGCTAAAGGTCGAAAACACCTCCGGCCGCACCCGCCGGCTCTCGGTCACCGCCTATGTCGAGTGGGTGCTCGGCCAATCGCGCAGTGCCACCGCCCCCTTCATCATCACCGACCTCGACCCCGAGACAGATGCCCTGCTGGCGTACAATCCGAGGAATACCGCCTTCGGCCCGCGCATCGCCTTTCTCGACCTCGGAGGATCGCAGACCGCCTCGAGCGGTGACCGGCGCGCGTTCATCGGCCGCAATGGCAGCCTCGCCCGGCCGACGGCCCTGGCACCGCGCGCCCGGCTCGCCGGCCGCACCGGTGCCGGCCTCGACCCCTGCGGTGCGCTTCAGGCACCACTGATCCTGCAACCGGGCGAGACGGCCGAAATCGTCATCCTGCTCGGCGAGACAGCGAGCCTGGCCGAGGCACAGGCGCTCATCAGGCACTACCGCTTCGCCGATCTCGATGCCGTGCTCGCCGACGTCGCCCGGCACTGGGACGACGTCCTGGACAAGGTCCAGATCACCACGCCCGACCGGTCGATGGACGTGATGCTCAACCGCTGGCTGCTCTACCAGGCGCTCGCCTGCCGCGTCTGGGCCCGCTCCGGCTTCTACCAGGCGAGCGGCGCCTACGGCTTTCGCGACCAGCTGCAGGACAGCATGGCGCTCGCCGTCACCCGGCCGGACCTCACCCGCGAGCACCTCCTGCGCGCCGCCGGCCGGCAATTCAGGCAAGGCGACGTTCAGCATTGGTGGCTCCCCAGCTCCGGCCAGGGCGTGCGCACCCGCATCTCCGACGACCGCGTCTGGCTCGCCCACACCACCGCCCACTACCTCCAGGTCACGGCCGATGCCACGCTCCTCGACGAGGAGCTGCCCTTCCTCGAAGGACCCGAACTCGGCCCGAACGAGCACGACGCCTTCTTCCAGCCGACGATCACCGACGATACTGCAACCCTCTTCGAGCACTGCGCCCGCGGGCTCGACCTCGCCCTCGAGGTCGGCGCGCACGGCCTGCCGCTGATCGGCACCGGCGACTGGAACGACGGCATGAACCGGGTCGGCGAGGCCGGCCAGGGCGAAAGCGTCTGGCTCGGCTGGTTCCTGGTTGCCACCCTCGACGCTTTCGCGCCCATCGCCGAGGCGCGCGGCGAGACCGAACGGGCCACGACCTGGCGGGCGCATCGGGCCGCCCTGGTCAAAGCGCTCGACGATGCGGGCTGGGACGGCGACTGGTACCGGCGCGGTTACTTCGACGACGGCACACCCTTGGGCTCGGCCACGAGCGAAGAGTGCCGGATCGATTCGATCGCGCAGAGCTGGGCCGTGCTGTCCGGTGCCGGCGATCCTGAGCGCGCTGCCCGCGCCATGGCAGCGGTCGACACGCACCTCCTCGACCGCAAGGACGGTCTCGCCCTCCTCTTCACCCCGCCCTTCGACCAGACCCCTCTCGAGCCCGGCTACATCAAGGGCTACCCGCCCGGCATCCGCGAGAACGGCGGCCAGTACACCCACGCCGCGACCTGGGCGCTGCTCGCCTTCGCCCGGCTCGGCCAGGGCGACAAGGCGGCCGAACTCTTCGCCATGCTCAACCCGATCAACCACAGCAACGACCCGGCCAGCGTCCAACGTTACAAGGTCGAGCCCTACGCCGTCGCCGCCGACGTCTATTCGATGCCGCCGCATGTCGGCCGCGGCGGCTGGACCTGGTACACGGGCTCGGCCGCCTGGCTCTACCGCGCCGGCCTCGAAGGCATCCTCGGCCTCACCCGCGAAGGTGACACCCTCGCCCTCGACCCCTGCGTCCCGACATCCTGGCCCCGCTTCGAGATCGTCTATCGCCACAACAGCACCCGCTACGACATCACCGTCGAAAACCCGGACGGCGTCTGCGGCGGCATCACGCGCGCTACCCTCGACGGCCGGGAGCTGTCAGCCACACCGACCCGCATCCCGCTGCACGATGACGGCGCCGTACACCTCGTGCAGATCCAGCTCGGCTGAAGCGATCCCGACGTCGCTCGCGCTAGACGCAGATCACTGTGACGTTCAGCAGCCCTGGCCTCGCACAGAGTGTACCGTCTAACAGGCTGCTGAAAAAGTTCCGATGGCCGCGATGCGAAGCGAAAATGACCGGAGGCGAGGAGGCGTGAGGGCCAGCGCAGCAGCGCTGCGCGTCCGAACGTCCGACGAAGCACGCCGGTCATTTTCGCTGCATCCCCCTGGGACGGTGGCGCTTTTCGACGCTGCGGGCGTCGCTCGCCGCTCGCGATGCGCCCCGGCATCGCCACGCGCCGAGCTCCTACCCAGCGCCGAAAATCGCCACCGTCGCGGCCGTCGCGACTTTTTCAGCAGCCTGCTAAAGCTCTAGTGAAAATTGACCCCATCAGAGACTTGGCGGCCAGGCAAAGGACTCCAAGGGTATTTCGACGCCAATGCGCAGCCGGCGGCTCGCAGGTTTCGTCGCGTCGGTTGCAGGGCGCGGTCAGCGTCTCGTCAGGGGCAGGAGCCCTTGAGCAGCAAGCGCTCGAGATTGTCCGAAATGGGGCTGTCCCCGAGCCAGATTCCGAGCATGGTGTCGATCAGGTCGTTCCCCGGTTGAGAGACAACGGCCTCGCCGTTGATACGAAGCGTGGTGCCGCTGTCCGGCGCATAGCCGATCGTCGCCACGTCGCCGCTTCGGATCTGTTCGTAAAAGCCTTGCAGCGTCACCAGCATTTCAGTCGACACCGCGTCCTCGATGCGCGAGTGCCACTCGTCCGGCAAGCTGTCCGGCATCGATCCATCATAGACGATGTCGAGTTGCACCAGCTTCGTCGTGCCGGGGGCCAGAACGGTGGCGGCGTCAGTGGCCGGCGTCGGCAGATAGAGGGAGATCACGTAGATCTCGACGTCGATGAAAAACACCGATATCTCGCGCGTGCCACAGCCGGCGAGCGCGAGCTGATTGTCCGCATAGGTCACGCTCGAGGGCAGCGTGACGCCGCTTATTTCAGCCGCTCGAGCGTTGGCCGCCACAGTAATCGCCAGGGCGGCACATGTCATCACGACACAAAGGTACTTCGGCACGCCGATCTCCCCGTTACTCGCTGCTCGTAGGGTTCGTCTCGGTCGTTCCTGATTCAGCGTCGAGTCCAACGCGACAGCCCGCAAGGCCGAGCGGTTGTAGGTCGATCACGCGCGCCTCCTCTCCGGTTTCGCACTGTCCGCATGACCGGAACCTCCGCCAGATCGTCGGCATGCACCGCCGGTGATGGGCGAGGTGTGCAGGGAGCATGGCAGTATCACGCTTCTACCGGCCATTCAGGGGTTTGGGCACGCTAGCGGCCCCCGGTGTGAACCCACCCGACAGGCGGCACGGGTAATCATTCGCTTGATCGTCACCGTCGACGGCAGCACCATGGTCGGAGGAAATGCAAACGGGGAATCCCGGCTGAGACATCTGGGAATTGTTGGATGACAGGAGCCTCAGCGGAGTCGGACGATGTCTGATACCATCATCGTCAATTGCGACAATGTCGGCATCCGTTCGCGGGGGCTGCCGTTGCCGCTGCGGCTGCTGTTCCGCTTCGCCGCCCGGTTCGAGTGCGGCCGCCTGGAGATTGTTCTTCCCGACGGCCGGCGCTACGCTTTTGTCGGCCCGCAGGAGGGGCCTTCGGCTGCCATCGAAATCCGCGATCCGCGCGTTGCCTGGCGGCTGGTCGCCGGCGGGGACATGGGCGCCGCGGAGGGCTATCTGCGCGGCGAATGGGATACCCCCGACCTGTCCCAGTTGCTCCATCTGTTCGCCCGCAACAGCGAACCCGCCAACGAGTTGCTGAACGGGAGCCGCCTCGTCCGAATGTGGCAGCGCATCGGCCATTGGCGGCGGCGGAATACGCCGCGCCAGGCACGGCGCAACATCCATGCCCATTACGACCTCGGCAATCGCTTCTACGCCGCCTGGCTCGATACCTCGATGACCTATTCCTCGGCGATCTACGGCCCGCACGCTGGCGATCTGGAGGCCGCCTAGGAGCGGAAATACCGCACCCTTGCCGGGGGGATCGGCCTCGCGCCCGACCAGCGTGTCCTGGAAGTCGGCTGCGGCTGGGGCGGCCTCGCCGAATTCGTCGCCCGAAGCTATGGTGCCCGCGTCACGGCCCTGACCATCAGCCGCGAGCAGCACGACTATGCCAGCCGGCGGATCTTCGACGCCGGTCTTTCCGAGCGCGTCGAGATCAAGCTCCAGGATTACCGCGAGGCGGCGGGGCTGTATGACCGGATCGCCTCGATCGAGATGATCGAGGCGGTCGGCGAAGCCCATTGGCCGCGCTATTTCGCGCAACTCCGCGACCGCCTCGGCCCTGACGGGCGGGTCGGCATCCAGGCCATCACCATCCAGGACCGGCGGTTCGCGGCGTACCGGCGCAGCATGGACCTCATTCGCGGCTATCGCGGCTATGTCTTCCCCGGCGGCATGCTGCCGGCCCCGGGTGTGCTGGTCGACCTGGGACGCCGGCACGAGCTCGCACTGGCCGGCGAGAGAGTGTTCGGCCAGGATTATGTCCGCACGCTGCGCGACTGGCGCATCCGTTTCCGCTCCGCCTGGCCGTCGATCGAAAAGATGGGCTTCGACGAGCGCTTCCGGCGCCTTTGGGAATACTATCTTGCGTATTCGGAGGCCGGCTTCCGGTCCGGCATCATCGACGTTCGCCAGATGGTGTTCGCCCGCCAGAGCTGAACGAGGTGGATTGTATTCCATCCTGCAAGAGCGACCATGCTGAGCCGTCTCTACACTCTCTGGGCAACCCTGCGGACCGGCTTCTGGTTCGTGCCCACGCTCATGGCTGTCGGCGCGGTCGGGCTGGCTGTCATCGCTCTCAACCTCGATGCCAGCCTGCCGGAGGAAAAGGCCCGGCAATTCTGGATCTTCAGCGGCGGGCCGGAAGATGCCCGCACTTTGCTGTCGACCGTCTTCTCCTCGATGGTCACGATGGTGACGCTCGTCATATCGATCACCATGGTGGTGTTGACGCTCGCCGCCAGTCAACTCGGACCACGGCTGGTCCGCAACTTCATGGGCGATCTCCGCACACAGCTCGTGTTCGGGATCTTCCTGATGACCATCATTTACTGCCTGCTGGTGCTTCGCACGCTCAACAGCGAGCTCGACATTTCCGCGGTGCCGCACATTGCGGTCACGCTCGGGACCGCACTCGCCTTCGTCAATCTGTTCGGGCTGCTGTTTTTTATCCACATTTTGGCTCGCTCGATCATTTCCGATACGGCGATCCGGCGTGTCGACAGAGATCTCCGCAATGCGATCTCACGCCTACTGCCGACGGAGGGGCACGGCCAACCGCTCGTCGAGCGGGCCAAGGGGGATGACGCGCTGCCGGCCGATTTCGATGAACTTGCGGCCTCCTTGTGGCTGTCCGGCGAAGGCTATGTGCAGGCGATCCAGTATGAGCGGCTCGTGGCAATCGCCTGCCGGCACGAAGCGGTGGTCCGCCTGGACTTCCGTGCCGGTCATTTCGTCATGCGCCGATCGCACAAGGCCGATATCTATCCGAAGCACCTGCTCGGGCCGGATCTGGCGACCGAAATAGAAGGCGCGATTCTGGTCGGCGAAGAGCGCACGCCGGTCCAGGATCTCGAGTTCTCGATGCGCCACCTGGTCGAAATAGCCGTGCGCGCGCTATCGTCGGGCATCAACGATCCCTTCACCGCTATTGCCGCTATCGATCGTTTGGGCGCTGCGCTCGGCGAATTGATGCGGCGCGACCTCCAGCCCGAGGTGTTTTGCGATGCGGCCGGCGTGGTGCGCGTGGTCGGCCGAGCGTCGAGCTTCCGTGGTCTCGTGGATGTCGCTTTCCACCAGATCCGGCAAGCCGGCGCCAGCCACCCCGCGGTTGTCATCCAGATGCTCGGCATCATCGCCCGGCTCGCGGTCAACGTCCGCCTGTCCAGCCAACGCGACGCTTTGCTCGATCACGCCGCCATCATCGCCGAAGCCGGCCGTCGCGGGGCGTCGGAAGCCTCCGATATCGCCGATATCGACCGCAGTTATCAGGCAGCTCGAATGGCGTTGCAGTAAAAAGCCACAGCTCGGGGCAGACCACCTTTCAGCCGCAGCGCTTTGCGTGACGCTCTCGACCGATTTGCTCCGCGCTCGGCGGGCTTTTTTGCCATGAAGAACGCCTGGAACCGTCTACGTCGTGATCATTCTTCCAATTTTTTGTTCATTGGGTGTGCCGATCCACACACCATCGTCATCAGCCACGACCGCTGGTTCCTCGACCCCGCGTCTCCGGGCAAATCGCCCGCTTCACCTTGGTTCTCCAGCACCGATAACGGCGCCATCTGACAACGCTCCGGCCACGAAAGTGTCCACCATGCAGACTGGACACCTTTGTCCAACTCCCTGCATATCATCGACCAAGCGATCAGATCAGCAAGGTGGGTCAGGCCGGACGCTCACCGGGCTGCGGCGTGGCGTCGCGACAGCCCCGCCAGCCGGCACCCGGCGCCGGCGAGCCGCTTTGCCGACTCGCCCCGGCCCCCGGACCGCCGTCGTCGGGCACGACCCAACCTGAAAATACCGAGAGGGGGGATGACTTCTCCCGCCTATTCCTTTCCCGAGAGTTGTGAGCGGTCGAGATCACGGCCCGACGCGGACGCCGCCGAGGACGCCCAGCAGCCAAAGCACGATCAGGATGATCAGCAGGAGGCCGAGGACGCCGCCGAGGCCCCGGGTGCCGTAGCGACTATAGCCGAAGTAGCCACCGCCGCCGCCGAGCAGCAGAATCAGGATGATGACGATGAGAATGGTATTCATGGGTCACCTTGTCGTTGGCGCCGCCGGCAATGGCGTGATGCTCTGCCAGCGGCGCATGGGTGGCAGGTTCAGTCGGGATTGATCTCGGTCATCTTCACACCTTCGACCGTCGCCCCTGCCATCAGGCCGGACTGCCCCCAGGTGACGACCACCACCGGCTCCTGCAGGGTCGAGCTGGTGATATCGCCACCGGCGCCGAAGTCCGCGGCAACGGCGGTGACGCCGACGCCTGCCTCGAAGCCCTGGGTTTCCCGGAAGGTCTCAAGGGCCTCGGCGGTGTTGAAGAAGTAGACTTGCGAGAAGGACTGCGCGCCGAGTTGAAAGCCGAAGCTCGCGGCGATCAGGTTGTAGTAGGCGGTGGTCCCGCCGCCTTCGCGGAGGGCACCCGTGCCGTAGCTGCCGCCGATGCCGAAACCGGCCGTGGTGATGTTCGGGAAAACCAGCATGGCGACAGCGTTGTCGGCAAGCGCCCTGGTGCCGGGGTTCTGTGCCCGGAGGTCTGAGATCGCCGCCGTGACGTCGCGGTCGATAGTGGCGCGGTCGCTGTCCTCGGTCGCCGAGCCGGAGGTCCGGGTGCTCTCGCTGGTGCAGGCGGCACCGCCGAGTGCCACAGTGGCCAGGAGCGCTGCCGTGAGCATCCGCCGGGTGAGTGCGTTCATGTCGTTTCCTTTAGCCGGCGCCCGAGGCGCTTGGTCGGGTTTCTTTCAAGGGACCAGCCGCCCGACCAGCCAACAAGTCGCGCTAAAGTCCCCGTGCTTGCGAGTATCGAGCGGCAGCCCAGTACAGCGCCAGGATGCCTGCGCAGCCTGCCGCCCTTGTCATCGGCTCAGGCCTTGCCAACCGCGTCGCGAACGGCATCCTTCATCCCGCCAATCGCGTTCTGCACCTTGCCTTCCGCCTTGTCGGCCTTGCCCTCGGACTCCAGCTTGGCATCGCCGGTAACCTTGCCGACGGCCTCCTTGACCGCGCCCTTGGCCTGTTTGGCCGACCCTTCGATCCGATCCTTGTCCATGACGGTTTCCTCCTTTGTCGGCGAAGGCGGGCAGCGGAGCCGCAGCCCATTTTTTAACCTCCGCGCACTCGTCGGCACAACTCTGTTATAACTTCAGCCGCCGCAGCCCACTAATCTGGATCAAGCGACGCCACTTCGCGGCGCACGCCACCTCATGAAAAAGAGGCGGATCACCGAGGAATAGAGAATTCTGAACAAAGGGTTAGTTGACGCAGCCCATGCGGGCGGCCAGCGCCGCCAGTACCCGCGACATTCTGCCGCGCCGATCGGGGTCGTCCAAGAGAAGGCGCCGAATGTCGAATCGTGGGCCCCGCATCTGCTCCTCTACCGCGTCTCCTGGTAACTCCCCGATCACAGCCGATTGCGTGCCAACTCGCGGTTAGCCGTAGACGAACAGCCGAGCGTGCGCCGCCAAACAACTCGTGTCCCGCTGATCCCACCTCCAGTGCTCGACCAGGCAGCTACGCCGCGGCCAGGGATGGCTGATCCTGGCGGGTGGCAACCAGCGCGCGACGATCCTGCCCATCCGCACCCACGAGACCGCGGCCTTATGGCTTCGGCGCGACAGTGCGCGTCGCCAGTGCCATGCGACGACGTGGTGGAACGATGACCAGAATGCGGGTTTGTTTAGAATCCATGGTTTATGGTGCAGAGACGTTTCGATCCCAGTTCCCTTCCCTCCGCCAGCTTCGGCCGGTGTCCCGCTTCTCCGCCGCCATCGCGTCGCCGCTAAAACCCCCTGAAACAAAAGACTTTTCGAGTTAGGTACTCCACCCGACCGGCGCCGATTTGTGGCCGTTCTCTCTCTCTTCCCGCCATTTTCTCCGTCGGCAGTGCACCTCGCCGATTCGGTTCACTCGTGGTTTTTCATTTAATTTCAAATGATTAAGCCTTAGCCGCTCTTGGCTGGTTTTCTCAGGTGTTCGCCCGTGCGAGGAGTTCTGGCGTCTAACTCAACCGCCGATCTTTGCTGGCGGGCACGGATAGCTCGTACTTAAATGGCCTCGGCCCATCCGGAGAGGAGCCGTGCTCGTGACGGCCGTTTGCCAGTAGAAGCGCTATCACACGATGCCATTGACCAACCAACCATCCGGTGTCTGCCGAAAGGCTTACGACCCAAGCAGGTCAGGGGCGCAGGCGCTCAACGGACTGGGTCATTGTGTTAAGCGCAGCATTCTTAGGGCCCTTGTTCTGCTGTCGCGAAGGCGGCAACGAACCTTCGCCGCGACTATGAACCGCACTTACCAGAACAGCCTTAGTCTGAATAGGCATGAAGTCCCCCACATTAAAAGGTTCTAGAGGAGAAGAAGATGGCTTGACCATCACAGCGGCTGGTTAGGACGAGAAACGTCGAGCAAAACCAAATCGATTCGACCCGTCAGCTCCTTCGGCAACTCGCTTTCGAGCGCTTGCTTCAAGTCGGCCGCCGAACTGTAGTCGTGCCGCCGTGACCCCGCGACCACTTCCTCTGGGCCGTACCAGAACACGAGGAAGATGCCCTGCTCGTCGGCATCCGGGTGCATCGCGTAGCGGTCGGCGAGTTGTGCTTTCGCTGCCGTGAACAGATCACGGTGCCACTGTCCCTTACCTTCGATCACCAGCATTCGGGGACGCCCATTCATCACCCTCGTTGCCGTGAGGTCACAGCGGTTCCGGTCCCCCAGTTGGTGCTCCACCACGTCGTGGATGCCGAACGGGTTTAGACGTGGCTTCATCCATGCGGAGACACGATACATCGCGCTAACTTCGTCCAACCGCCTGCCATCGTCGTAGAACTGATCGATCATCCCGGTGTGCCCGGCGCGAATATCCTTCTGCAAATCCTTGAGCAGCTCCAGCGTCAAGGCGCGCAGCTGTTCCACGCTGGCGGGTGGGCCGGCATCAAGTGAGGCCGCGATCTCGCCGGGCGTCGGGCGGGACGACGAGAGGGCTGCCCGGCGGCGAAGGTCGGCGCGGATGCTACGGAGATCGTCGTGAGACGGGGCCGTGATGGCCTCCGCAAGCAGCCGCTCGACGACCGGCAGAGCAACGGACGGGTCGTGCCGACCGAGTTGCCAAACGATCTCCCGGAGGTAGCGGTAAGCAGTCTCGCCCTTAGGGCTTTCGGTGCCCCAAGTCGACGGCAGGGGCACGACGGGCCAGTGGGGGAGGTAGGTAAGCAGGATCCGCTCGATCTTTTGCGCCGACAGAGGCATCCAGACATCATCGCGCTCCCGAAAGCGATCGCGGCGATTTTCGAGCCAGAGAACGACGTTAGGATCCCTAGCCATGTATGCCCAGACGTTCTCGTCGACTTCGGTCGCGAACCAGAAGTCCCGGAGGAACCAGAAAGGCCGCTGCTCCTCATGTCGATGGGGAAGTGGTCCCTCATCGAGATCGCGGCATCGCTCTCGTATTAGGGCTAGTAGTGCGACGCGATCGCCGTAACGGGCCGCCATTTCGAATAGGGCCTGGAGGGTCTGGATAGGGAGATCGGGGAACTGCCTCAGCCACTCGAGGGGCAACGACGCGCGGAGATGGTTGAGCCGAGGCTCTCGATCAAGGAGGTGGACGTCAGACCACCTGGCTGACGCTGAGAGCGAAGGCTCGAGATACGCACGGGCGTACGTCTCCCGCTCCTCGTCCGTCTGTAAGATCCATCGTCGGGCCTCAGCGAGGAACGCCTCGCGTTCACTTTCCTCGAAAGCACTATACCCATCGGTATTCGCAAAGATCGCGAGGATGATCTTTAGCGCCACTGCCTCCAAAGTCCGGGCTGCGCGGAACTCGGCGAGAGCGCCTGCTAGGAAAATCGGCAACAATGTCGTCGCGCCTTCCCGGCCGACTTCTTCGACCGCAGGGCAGCGATCATGCAATGTATCGAGACTGCGCCGTAAAACGACTTCCGGATCGAACAAGCCGTGTGTCACTTCGGGAAGCTCGTCCGGCCGAATGAGGTACTTTGTCGCGACTTTGTACGTCCACCGAAAGATCTCTCCGCGTTCCACCGCCACTCGGTTTCTGTAGAAAAATGCCCGATTGGCCTCCGTAACCCGGCGTTCCTGACGTCGACGCCGGGACTCAAACCGGTAACGTGGGGGCCTGTGCTTTTTCCAAAATTCCCTTCTAGCACGGTTCATCCACGCCCATTTGCGCATCAGCTCCGGCTTCTCGCGCGCTTGTTCGCGGCAATGCCGACGGAGTTCGTTCGAATCCCGCTCCTGAGACTTAACATAAAAATTGTGAGCCGGGGCAAAGAAGCCCCACAGCGACGGATTATCGTTTTGGTATGCTAGATCGACGAGATGACGCACGTCGCCCGCGCATAGCTTCACACCCGAATGCCCGTACTCATGGAGCACGTAGAAGGCGACTTCGCGAATGTCCTCTAGGCGCGTCAGCCCGTCGAAGGCACGCTCCTGCAGGGCGCGACGCAGGATGTCGTCCGCCCGCAAAGCAGCCACGGCCGGGCTTCGATTTGCGTCCGTCTGCCCATGGAAGTGGAGGTTCCTTATCCACCGCCATATCCGGTCAGGATCGTAGGGGCCGGGCGTCCGTTTGAAGTAGCTGTCAAGGAGCAGCCCGACGATTTTGCTGATGCCATCGCGACAGTGACAGGCGTGTCGCCTCTGGTCGCACTTGCATTTCAACCCTGTGGTCAAGTCGTTTAGCAGTCGGGCGGTCGTTTGTGGGTCGATCTGCTTGACCAGCGTCCGCAGGAAGTAGCGCTCGCCGATGACCTTCGAGCGAAGATGGTGATCGGTTGGATAAAGGGCCGCCGCCGTCTGAAGAGCTCTACGAAGGAAGGCGTAGGGTGCATGCTCTCCCATATGCAAGAATATCTCCGATGCCAGACGCAGCGCAGCCGCATCGCCGATACCGATAAGGCGGTCCAAGCATGAAGTCGGATCGGAGCCTGCATCGTTGAGTAGGCAGAATAGAGCGGAGAGGCGCGGACCGACGTCCACTCCTGGATCAAGGAGAATTGCCTCTAGCTCGGCACGTAATCGGGGCACAGCGGGGGAACTGACGAGGAGTTCGAGGAGCAGTCCTCGTAGGTCCCCAGCGTCCGCCTCTCTAAGGATCGGGCGGACCGCGTCGACGATGTCCGCGGTGAAGAACTCCCTTGCGCTGAAGGATCGCCACTGATCGCTGCGGCGGAAGTAGGGATCGTCGGCGTTCAGCCGCCGTAAGGCTTCAAGAAGACGCGCCCGTGAGCGGGGGCTGAGCCGGGATGGGTCGCCGTTAGACAGGACCGCATAAGGATCCAGGTCAATTGCTGCATCCTGCACGGCCTGTGAACCTAGGGCGGCCATCCACCCGAGTAGGCCCCTGAGGTCGTCTCGCACGGTGCCGTTGGGTGCGACGAGCGCGAGGCACTGACCGACCTTCAAGCGGCAAGAGAGGTCGTCAATGCGACGCACGAGAGCATTGGCCGCGCCATACTCAGCCACAATCCGATGCACGGGCTCGTGCTGGTCCGCGGCGGGCCCCGGTCGGAAGAGCTTCGTAGCGAGGATGGAGGAAGGACCGTCCCCCTCGAGTCCGATCGTCGCAAGTTGCGGATGGTGCTCGTCTTCGGCCATGTCCCCCACGGCCAAGCCCTCCGCGCCGGACAGGAGGAGACACGCGAAGACCTCGTTTGCCCAAAAGATTCGTTTGTCCCGACTTGGCATTCCCTTGGGCGAGACGTCCGGGTTCGACTCTCGGGCAAGGTTCTCGACGGCCAGGGTGAAAACCTGTTCTCTCGACCGCAGGCGCCCGTCGGATTCGTCGTAGGCACCCGCAAAAAGGGTGAGGAACTCGGGGTTCCCCATAACATGATGGAGGTCGAACCGACGGATGTCCGCATAAAACGCGTCGAACGATCTGCTGGGGTGCAAATGCTCGAACAACTGACGCTGCTCAGCGTCATCCAACGGCACGAGCTGGGCGACCAGCGGTTCTCGCTCGAAAAGGTCGCGGACGAGCCTAGTCCGAGCGTTCTCCCACTCGCTGGAGCGGCTGGAGAGCAGCATGCGGTCGGGGCCTGCATCCCGGATCATGAAAAGGATGTCGTGCAGGCGGGCGGGACCGATCCGTGCCACTTCATCGAACGCATCCACGATAAGCGTCACGCCGACCGTTGGCGGACGGAAGAGGCTGGCGCGCACACGCGGCACGCCAAGACGATTGGCGACGTTATCGAGCAGGCCCGTCTTTCCGGCCCCCGGTTCGGCGAGGATGATGGCCACGCCAGGGTCGGCCAGAAGCTCCGCCTCCGGCATCGTCCGGTCTCCGACACGGAGCGTTCGGGGGATGTAAAAGGAATTCAAGACAGAAATCTCGACTAAGATAAGCGACGCTGGTTCCTGATGACAGTGGAAGATATCCTTGACAGGCTCGGAGGGACAGCCTCAAAGAGGATCAGTTCACCAAGAAGGCCTGCCGTCTATCCGGCCCCGGCGCTTGGGCGCCTTGAGGCTGTCGGGTACTTTCTGAAATCAGCTCGCGCTCGAACTGCGCGCGGGAGGCGAAGACGTGGAAGATCAGCCGCCTAGCGGAGGTGGTGGTAATCATATCCTCGGCAAGGGAGCGAAATCCGCCGTGGCGCGCCTGGCTCGTCTCGACGATCTCCAGCAGGTCGCGCAAAGACTGCGCCAGGCGGTCGTATTCGGCGACGACGATTACCCGGCGCGAAGCTGATCGAGCAGCTTGTCCAGCTGCGGGCGGTTGCGCACCGAACCGCTGATCTTGTCGGCGAAGATGCGCTCGGCACCGGCGGCCGTCAGCGCGTCGGTCTGGGCATCGTGGCTCTGCCCGGCAGTGGAGACGCGAGCGAGACCGATAATCATGCGGCAGGCGAGACAAAACCTGTCAAAACCGCGACAGTTTTGTCAGGGGGTTCTGTCCGTATCGACAGCGCGGATTTCCGTCAGGGCCGGAAGTTTGACAAAAACGACCGTTTTCGCCGGCGCATTGACATTGATGTGGTTCGACATGAGAATTTATTTGGAAGCGGCCGGCCGATGCGTGAAAATATCACACCGAGGGGTTGGGTGGAGCCGAGCAAACTCCCGCCGGCAGGCGAAGGCCGCAACGCTGCGGTACATCGGGCTTCCGCGCTCCGGCCCGTTGCAACACCACCTCCCGGGACACGATCTCAGGGACGTCACGTTGCTATTCCGCGATATTCCTGGACAGGTGGCGTAGCCAAGCCCGGTTCGTTCGTATGAACCCTTTTTCTGAGGCGTCAGCGAACCGTTGCCCGCTGCCCCTCCCACTCGGCCGGCACCCCCTTCTCCAGCCGATCGAGGATGACGCCCTGATTGAGCGTCCCGGCGAGGATCGCCTCGATGATGTCCGGCGCGAGCAGCGCCAGTCGCGCGATCCGGCTGACATAGCTCGGACTGAGCTTCTCGGCGGCGGCGATCTCGGCGAACGATGCATAGACGCCGGCATCGAGCTGCCGCTGCCAGCGCCACGCTCGGGCCAGAGCCTTGACCAGGGTGCCGTCGGGCTGGGCGCGGGTCGGTGGGGCTAGGTCGCTGCCGTCGGGCGCGAGGATGCGCTTGCGGCCGCTCTGGCGCCTGAAGCGCATGGGGATGCGGACGACGAGGGTGTCGCCCTGGAGTTCGCGGTTCATGCGGCGTGGCTCCGTTTGTGGGGGCGCAGCTCGGCAACGAGGCTGGCGAGGCCAGTGGCCTTGAGGCGCAGCTCGAGACCATCCTCGAGGATGTCGACGCGTTCGACCAGGAGCTGCAGCAGGCGGGTCTGCTCGGCCGGGAAGAGCTCGGGCCAGAGGCTGCCGAAGTCGGCTAGGAGGCCGGTGACCTCGGCCTCCGAAAGCGGTACTCTGGCCTTGGCCGCGGCCCACACTCTGGCAATCATCTCGGGCGTGGTGAGCAGGTGCTGCAGCTGGGCCAGGACCGCCGCCTCGACGTCGCCGGCCGGGACGGTGGTGACGGGAGCGGTGTCGTAGCCGGCCTCGATGGCGGCTCGGGCGACATAGTAGCAATAGGTCCGACCGCGACGCCTGGTGTGGGTCGGCGACATCGGCCGGCCGTCAGGACCGAAGATCAGGCCCTTGAGCAGCATCGGCACGTTGGTACGGGTGGTCGCGGCACGGCTTCGGGCCGGCGTGGCCAGGCGGGCATGCGCACGGTTCCAGAGTGCACCGTCGACGATCGGTGCGTGCTCGCCGGGGTAGGCGACACCTTTGTGCACCGCCTCGCCGCGATAGACCCGGTTGGCCAGGACCTTGTAGACGGCCCCCTTGGTCCAGGGCTTGCCGCCGTGCAGCTGCCCGTTCTGTGGCCGGCGCTTGGTGACCTCGCCCGCGCGGTTGAGCTCCCGGGCGACCTCGAGGGCCGAGCCGAGGGTGGCGAAGCGCTCGAAGATCCGCTGCACCAGCCGGGCCTCCTCCTCGACCACCACCAGCTTGCGGTTCTCGACTTGGTAGCCGAGTGGGACATTGCCCCCCATCCAGATGCCGCGTTTGCGGGAGGCCGCGAACTTGTCCCGGATCCGCTCGCCGATCACCTCGCGCTCGAATTGAGCGAAGCTGAGCAGGATGTTGAGCGTCAGCCGGCCCATCGAGGTCGTGGTGTTGAACTGCTGGGTGACCGAGACGAAGGTCACCCCATGCCGCTCGAAGGTCTCGACCAGCCTGGCGAAGTCCATCAACGAGCGCGACAGCCGATCGATCTTGTAGACCACGACGATGTCGATGCGCCCGGCCTCGATGTCAGCAAGGAGCCGCTTCAGGGCCGGCCGCTCGAGTGTGCCGCCGGAGATGCCGCCGTCGTCGTAGGCGTCGGCGACCGCTACCCAGCCCTCGGCGACCTGGCTCTTGACGAACGCCTCGCAGGCCTCGCGCTGGGCATGCAGGCTGTTGAAGTCCTGCTCCAGGCCCTCCTCGCTCGACTTCCGCGTGTAGATGGCGCAGCGCTTCTTGGTGACCACGCTCACGACGCTTTGCCCCTGAGGCCGAAGAAGAGCGGCCCGTTCCAGCGCGTGCCGGTGATCGCCCGCGCCACCGCCGAGAGCGACTTGTAGGGCCGACCCTGCCATTCGAAGCCGTCCTTGGTCACCGTCACCACGTGCTCGACCCCCTGCCATTCGCGGCAGAGCCGGGTGCCGGCGATCAGCCGGGTCGGGGCCCGCTTCCCGGCATCCTTGGGGTCGAGCCCGTCGGCCAGGGCATCGAGCCTGGCGCGGGTCGCGGGCCGGATCCCGCCATGCGCCAGCTCCTGGATCCGGTAGGCCAGCCTGGCCACCAGGTAGCGCTGGCTGAAGGGGGGCGCCGGCTTGCCGTGCAGTTCCTGCCACATCGCCCGCAACTCCGCCGTGGTCTTGCCCGGCAATGCTGCCAGCTGGGCACTGATCGTCTCGGTCATGGGCGTCACACCTCTCTCCGTCGGGGTGTGCCATGACCACTTCCATGGGCGGCGAAGTCCAGTCGAACCGTCTCTTCGGTGCTGCCCCAGAGAGCACCCTGGCGTGCACGGAGACGGTGGATGCCAAGGGCGAGGATGCTGGCGACCTCGGTAAGATGGTCGGTGTTGCCGGGTGGTGATGGCATGCGTCGCTCGGCCGTGTCGGGGTAGCTGCGGAACGGCCCGACGGAAGCAGAGTTTGGCAGATAAAGATAGCAAAAACAATTGGTTAGCGCAGAGTCGCGCAAACAAAGAAGTCGGCGCGTAGATCTGCGTAAATCAACCCGGCGGCATCGAATCAGGGCCGAGCCACTCCCGTAACTTCGACCAGTGACGGGGACCGGAGATCATCTTCGCGGCGATGGGGACGGCCTTCTCTTGCAAAGAGACGGCCACTGCCTCTGCGGACAAAGCAGTCGATGATTGGCAAGCCTGACAAACTGAAGGTCGATGGTTCAGAAAACTGGCACTGAAACAAAATAATCGTTTTACAGCAATAGCTTAAACGTCCCCTTCGGGGCGACTTCTGCGTTTGAGCCCACCGTGGCAGCATCATGGAAGCAAGCGGATGCGAGATCCCGCGGGGTCATAAAGCCTCCAACTGTATCCGACGATCAAGCGTAGGATTCATACGTGGCGCTTGACAGAACGGCGTGTTGGGTGAAGGGATGTTTGCAGACGCAAGGGGCCTCAACGGCGAGGTCAGTTTTTTCCCATCGACATACCGCTTCAAGGCGGACGGCAACAGGGCCACGAGCGCGGAAGGGCGCACGCGGCCCTTTTTTCGTTGGAGCTTGCGATGGACGGCGAACCCATCAAGGTCGGTGTGTTGTTCTCCAGAACTGGCTCCTATGCCGCAATCGGCGAGGCGATGCATGCCGGCGCCGACCTGGCGCTGCAGGAAATCGCGGCGGATCCGACGCTCCCGGTTCGTCTCGAGCCCGTCACCTTCGACCCGGGCGGGCGTACCGAGGCCTATGTCGAAGGTGCTCGCTGGTTGTTCGCCGAGCACGGCATCGCCCACATCGTCGGCTGCTACACCTCGTCGAGCCGCAAGGAGCTGTTGCCGCTGATCGAGAAGCATGATGCGTTGCTCTGGTATCCGTCGCACTACGAAGGCTTCGAGACCAGCGACAACGTCATCTACACCGGTGCCGCCCCGAACCAGCACGTGATCCCACTGACCCGGTACCTGCTCGAGCATTGCGGGCGCCACGCCTACTTCGTTGGCTCCAACTACATCTGGGCCTGGGAGAACAACCGGATCATGCGTGAGGCGCTACTCGGCGCCGGTGGGCGCGTGCTGGGGGAACGGTATTTCCCGGTGGGCGAGACGGATCTCGTCGCTGTTGCCAGACAGATCCTCGATGCCCGGCCGGACTTTGTCTTCAACACGCTGATCGGCGAATCGGCCTACAGCTTCTATCGGATTTTTCGTGCCGAGGCCGCCTCGCGTGGCCTGGATCAGCCGCGCAACCTGCCGGTCGCGAGTTGCAGCCTTGCGGAGCCCGAGCTCGCGCGGATCGGCAAAGCGGCCGACGGGCACCTCTCGTCGAGCGTCTACTTCTCGACCGTGGCAACGGCGGAAAATGTGCGCTTCACCGCCGCCTGGCGCCGGCGGTTCCCGGGCCTCGGGCATACCTCGGCCGATGCCGAGGCGTCCTACATCGCCGTGCATCTCCTGGCACGGGCGATCGCTGCGGCCGGCACGCCCGACCTTTCGCGGGTGCGGGCGGCGGCGTCGAAGCTCAGCTTCGCTGCACCGCAAGGGCAGGTGCGGATCGATCCGGAGACAAGGCACTGCCACCTTCGACCACGCATCGGCCGGTCAACCGCCGGCGGCACGTTCGACATCGTCTTCGAGAGCCCGCGCCCGGTGCGCCCGGATCCCTATCTGGTCTGGGAATCGAATGTCCTGGCCGCAGTGGCCCCCGCCCCGCGGGCACCATTGAGGATCGTGTCGTGAGCGGGCCGGTCCTGCAGAACTTCCGCGGGGCGCGCGCGCTGATCGTGCATCCGGCCGACCGCAACCGCGAGGTGCTGGACGTCACCCTGCGCCGACTGGGCCTGCTCGTGGCACTGGTCGAACCCGGGAGCAGCGCTCCGTGTCCGGGCATTGCGGACTGCGACATCGTTTTCTTCGATGCGGATGAGGGGCTTGGCGGCGTCTTTGGTGACGCAGCACCGCCCGAGGCGGCCTATGTGGCGCTGGTCGGACTGGAAGCGCCGGGCCGCCTCGCCCGGGTGGTGCGGCAGCGCTGCTGCGGCTTCTTGATGAAGCCGATCCGTGCCGCGGGCGTATTCACCGCCCTTTTCGTCGCTTTCAACGAGTTCGCCCAGCGTCGCCGCGAGGCGCGCGAGCGTGGCGAGCTCGTCAAGCGTCTCGCCGGACGGCGTCATGTCACCAAGGCTCTGCTTCGGCTAATGGCGGAGCACGGCATCGACGACGACGAGGCCTATCGCCGGTTGCGCCGTGAGAGCATGCAGCGGCGCATTCCGATCGATGCGCTCGCGCGCGAGCGCGTGGGTGAAGCTGAAGCCGGCAAGGATTCCTTGTCCGCTTGACCAGAACTCATTCTGCACAACCACCAAAAGGACAAAGCTCAATGCGGAACACGTCTCGACGCTACCAAGGCGGCCTGGCTCTGGCCCTGCTGGCTTCGGCGGCTATCGCGGTCGGCGGCAGCGCCCTGGCCCAGGAGGCCATCAAGATCGGCGTGCTGGAGGACCAGTCCGGTGATTTCGCGGCCGCAACCATGGTCAAGGTGCACGCGATCGAGCTCGCTGCCGAAGAGATCAACGCCGCCGGCGGCATCGACGGCCGGCCGATCGAGCTCGTCATCTACGACACCCAATCGGACAACACGCGGTACCAGGAGTTCATGCGACGCGTGCTGCAACGCGACCAGGTCGACGTCGTCTTCGCCGGCTTCTCGTCGGCGTCACGCGAGGCCTACCGACCGATCGTCAACCAGTTCGACGGCCTCGCCTTCTACAACAACCAGTACGAAGGTGGCGTCTGCGACGCCAACATGATCGTCACGGGTGCCGTGCCCGAGCAGCAGTTCTCAACCCTCATCCCGTGGATGATGGAGACCTACGGCAACAAGGTCTACACGATCGCCGCCGACTACAACTTCGGCCAGATCTCGGCGGAATGGGTGCGCAACATCGTGGCCGAATACGGCGGCGAGATGGTGGGTGAGGAGTTCATTCCCTTGGGCGTCTCGCAGTTCTCGCAGACGGTGCAGAACATCCAGGCCGCACAGCCCGACTTCGTCGTCACGCTCTTGGTCGGTGCTGCCCAGGCCTCTTACTACGAGCAGGCAGCAGCCGCTAATGTCGGCCTGCCGATGGCATCCTCGGTCAATGTCGGCCAGGGCTACGAGCACAAGCGGTTCACACCGCCGAGCCTGAAGGACATGTACGTCACCACCAACTACATCGAGGAGGTGGACACCCAGGAAAGCGCCGCCTTCCTCGAGAAGTTCCGCGCCAAGTTTCCGGACGAGCCCTATATCAACCAGGAAGCCGCCAATTCCTATATCGCGATGCACCTCTACAAGCAGCTCGTCGAGCGCGCCGGCACGACCGACCGCGAGGCGCTGCGCGCGGTGATCGCCGAGGGCGATGTCTGCTTCGATGGGCCGTCCGGCAGGGTCTGCCTCGACCCCAAGAGCCAGCACATGTCGCACACGATCTTCCTCGCCCGGGTGACCGAGGACCACTCGATCGAGTTTCCAACCGTCTGGGAGAACATCGAGCCCTACTGGCTGGGAGAAGCCGGTTGCGACCTCACCCAGAACGACCCGAGCGAGCAATACACGCCCTCAAGCCCGCCTCCGGGCAACTGACAAAATGACTCATTGCCGGGTCGGGACGTCGCCCCGACCCGGCGCCTTGCCGCCCGCCATCCTCTGCTGATTGGGCAATACCCGCATGGATCTGCTGCCCACCGCCTTTGCCGTGCTCTATCAATTCGGCGACGCCTTCGCCTTTCTGGTCATCGCCTCCGCCGGCCTCGCCGTAATCTTCGGCATGATGGGCGTCATCAATCTGGCGCATGGCGAGTTCATCATGTGCGGCGCCTATGTCACCGTGGCCGTGGCCCGGCTCGGCGTACCGCTGCCTCTGGCCATCCTGACCGGTGCCCTCGTCGCCGGGCTGATCGGCATGTTGATCGAGCGCCTGATCATCCGCCACCTCTACCACCGCACGCTCGATTCGATCGTTGCCACCTGGGGCATCAGCCTGATCGCGACGCAGGGCGTGTTGATCGTCCTCGGCTCGACGATGCAGGGCGTCGGTACGCCGCTCGGCAGCATCACCGTCGGCAGTCTATCCTACTCGACCTACCGGCTGGTGCTCATGGGCATGGCCCTCGTCCTGCTCCTCGGCCTCTATCTCCTCTTCTACCACACCCGCTACGGTGTCGTGTCCAGGGCGACCATCCAGGCACCGCACATGGCAAGAGCGCTCGGCGTTGATACGGGTCGCATCTACAGCCTGACCTTCGGCTTCGGGGCGGCACTCGCCGGCCTCGCCGGCGGGCTCTATGCACCGACCATGACGATGGTGCCGACCATGGGCGCCACCTTCATCGTCGAGAGCTTTGTCACGGTCGTGGTCGGTGGCGCCGACATCTTCCTCGGCGCCGCACCGGCCGCCGCCGTGCTCGCCGTCATCCGAGCCAGCCTCACCGCTTGGCAGGGCCAGCTCTTCGGCCAGATCGGCCTTTTGATCGCCGTGATCATCGTCATCCGCGTGCTGCCTGGCGGCCTGTCCGGCTGGTTCTTGAGGACCGGCCGATGACGGCGCCCGAGGAAGGCCTCGAGCTGATCGCCAAAACACCGGCCGAGCGCCGGTCGACCCTGGCGATCTGGCTCAGCCGGCTCGAGGGCCCGCAAACCATGGGCCGGGGCCCTCTCTTCTGGGCCGCGGTCGTCGCCGTCGTCGGTGCCGCTGCGATCTACCCGCTCTTCGTCGACGGCTGGACCGTGGGCAATGCCGCCTACTTCTTCGTCTGGACCTTCATGGCGATGGGGCTCGGCGTCGTCTGGGGCTATTGCGGTGCGCTCAGCTTCGGCCAGACCGCCTTCTTCGGGCTTGCCGGCTACGGCTATGGCGTGCTCACCATCAATGTCGGCGCCGCCTACGGCTTCACCATCTTGGCCCTCGTGCTTGCCGTGGCGCTGGCCGGGCTCGCCGCCCTGATCATCGGCTACTTCATGTTCTACGGCCGCATCAAGGGTGTCTTCATCGGCATCGTGACGCTCTCCGTCACCCTTGTCTTCTCCACCTTCATGGCGCAGACGGCGGGGCCGCAATGGCGGATCGGCAGCGCGCGGCTGAACGGCTTCAACGGCATGTCGGGCATGCCGCCCCTGACCGTTCCCTGGCCCGGCGGCGACCTCCTCCTCTTCGCCGACATCCCGCTCTACTACGTGCTCCTCACCCTCACGGTCCTCTGCTATCTGGGTCTGCGGATGCTCCTGAACGCGCCCTTCGGCAATGTGCTCGTGGCGATCCGCGAGAACCCCGAACGGGCCGAAATGCTGGGTTACGACATCCGCGTCTACCAGCTCCTGGCCTTCGGGCTGGGCGGCGCCCTGGCCGGGCTCTCCGGCGTGCTCTATACCGCCTGGGGTCAATACATCACGCCGAGCAGCATGGGCCTGACCGCAGCCGCCCTGCCGATCGTCTGGGTCGCCGTCGGTGGCCGCAAGGACATCACCGCGACGCTCCTCGGCACGCTCCTAGTGCTCTACGTCTTTCAAACGCTCACCATCTACGGCAGCCAGTACGCGCTGGTCGCCATGGGCGTGCTCCTGCTCTTGACCGTGCTCCTCGCTCCCGAAGGGGTCGTCGCCATCCTGATGCGGGGCATCGGCCGGCTCTTTAGCCGGAGGCAGGAACGATGACGGCGATCCTCGAGACGAGAAAGCTCGAGAAGCGCTTCGGCGGTGTGCAGGTCGCGCAAGGTATCGACTTCAGCATGCAGCCGGGCGAGATCCACTGCCTGATCGGGCCCAATGGCGCCGGCAAGTCGACCTTCTTTCACCTCGTCTTGGGCGAGCACCGGCCTGACGGCGGCAGCATCCACTTCAAGGGCGAGGACATCACGCATCTTCGCTCCTTCGCCCGCATCCGCCGCGGCATCAGCGTCAAGTTCCAGGTGCCGGGTATCTTCAAGGCGCTGAGCGTGCGCCAGAACCTGGAGATCGCCTTCCAGCACCATCTGCACGGCCACAATCTCGATGCCACGATCAGCCGTGTGCTCGACTTCGTCGAGCTCAAGGCCGTGGCAGCGACCCCGGCCGGCACGCTCAGCCATGGCCAGCAGCAATGGCTGGAGATCGGCATGGCGGTGGGCGTCGAGCCCTCGCTCCTGCTGCTCGACGAGCCGACGGCGGGCATGTCGCCCGATGAGACGTTCAAGACCGGCGAGCTTCTGCGCCAGCTGAACGCCGAGGGGATCACCATCCTCGCCGTCGAGCACGACATGGCGTTCGTCCAGCAGATCGCCGAGCGGGTCACCGTCCTGCATTTCGGCGCCATCTTCGCGCAAGGCACGATCGACGAGATCGTCGGCCACAAGGGCGTCGAGGAGATCTACCTGGGGACCAGCGATGACGGATGATCCGCTGCTCCGCGTCAACGGCCTGCGCGGCGGCTATGGCGGTGAGCCCGTGCTCCAGGGCATCGACATCAGCGTCCAGCCGGGCGAGATCGTGGCTGTCATCGGTCGCAACGGGGTCGGCAAGTCAACGCTGATGCGCTCCCTGATCGGCCTCCTTACCCCCTCTGCCGGCACCATCCGCTTGGCCGGCACCGACATCACCGGCATGACCGCCAACCACCGGGCCCGGGCCGGCATCGGCTACATCCCGCAAGGCCGGGAGGTGTTCCCGAGGCTCAGCGTGCAGGAGAACCTGCTGGTCGGCGAGGTGGCGCTCGAATCCGGCCGGCAGCCGAACTACGCGCGGATCTTCGGCTTCTTTCCCATCCTCAAGGAGCGGGCGCGGCAGGCAGCCGGCACGCTCTCGGGCGGGCAGCAGCAACAGCTCGCGATCGCCCGGGCAATGATCGGCGAGCCCCGGCTGATGCTGCTGGACGAGCCCTCCGAGGGCATCCAGCCCTCGATCGTCAAGGACATCGCCCGAAACGTCCGGCGGCTGAACGCCGAGACTGGCGTCGCCGTCCTCCTGGTCGAGCAGAATCTCGACCTGATCGTCTCGCTCGCCGGGCGCGGCTTCGTCATGGACAAGGGCCGGATCGTGGCGACCCTCGGTGCCGAAGAGATCGGCTCGCGCGACGTCGTCCGGCGGCATCTGGCCTTGTGAGCTCACCAAATAACCAAGAGGAGCGTGACCGAAAATGAGCTGGCTCGAGCACTCGTTGATGAACAAGAAGGGCGTCGCCAGCGGCGTCGCTGGTAAGCGCCACGCCATCACCATTCCAGAGCAGGGCACCTTTCACTATGTCTATGGGCCCTATGTCGACCCGGTGCTCGAGGTCGAGCCCGGAGCGGTGGTCACCGTCGAGACCCATGACGCTTTCGAAGGCAAGATCAAGGCCGAAACCGACAAGCCCTCGGCGATCCTGAACTTCCCATTCCTCAATCCGCAGACCGGCCCGATCACCGTTGCCGGTGCCGAGAAGGGCGACTGCCTCGCGGTGCGTATCCTCTCGATCAAGCCGCGCGGCCCGCAGCCGGTCGGCACAACCTGCCTCATCCCGGAGTTCGGTGGTCTGGTCGGCACGGGCCAGACGGCCATGCTGAACGCGCCCCTGGCCGAGAAGGTCAAGAAGATCAGGGTCGACGAGCAGGGTGTCTATTGGTCGGACACGATCACCCTGCCCTACGAGCCGTTCATCGGCACGATCGGCACCTCGCCAGAGATCGAGGCGATCTCCTCGCTCCAGCCGGACTATTATGGTGGCAACATGGATCTGCCGGACGTGGGGCCGGGCGCGGTCATCTATCTGCCGGTGAACAAGGCCGGGGCCTATCTCTATCTCGGGGATTGCCACGCTGTGCAGGGTGACGGCGAGCTCTGCGGCGTCGCACTCGAGATGCCGGCCATCGTCGAGTTGCAGATCGACCTCGTCAAGAACCATCCGATCGCCTGGCCGAGGCTCGAGACCGAGAGCTTCCTGATGACCATCGGCAGCGCCCGGCCGCTGGAGGACGCCGCCCGGATCGCCTATCGCGAGCTGGTGCGCTGGGTGTCGGCGGATACCGGCATGCCCGAGGACGAGGCTTACATGCTGCTGACGATGTGCGGGAAGGTGCGGCTCGGCAACATGGTGGATCCCAAGTACACCATCGGTGCTTCGATCAACCGCGCCTATCTCGGCTGACGGCCGCCGCCGGCATCGGCGGCAGGCAAGGTCAGCCGCCTTTGCCACATCGGCTAGCAGTGCTGGGGTCGAGAGCAGGCTAGCGGTGGCTTCACTCGACGAGGCCGGCGAGGACCTCGCGTTCGGCTGCCTGACCGTCGGCGCTCGCTCGATCGTGCTGCAGGACGCCCCTCCCGATGGGCCATCCATCACTGCGCGCGGCGGCCGCGGAGGTCAATCATCCCTCGGGAGAGCCCTGCATCCGGCGATGCTCCTCATCCACCCGGGCTAGACAGCCCGGCCGAACCAGCGCACTCGGCCGATGATGCTGATCCCCTCGAGCGGGCGCTCGTAGGTCTCGTAGGAGGGATTGTCGGAGCGCACCCGAACCCGCGGCTGACTGGCGTCGCCGGTCAGCTCGAGCCGCTTGGCGACCGGCGCCATGCCGTCGAAGAGGATGAAGATCCCGGGCGGGCTCGGCTGGCGCCGGCCGGTGTTGACGAGGACGAGATCGCCGTGCTGCAGCGTCGGCTGCATGCTGTCGCCCTCGATCCGCATGACGCGCAGCGACTCGGGGTCGACCTGCAGCTGATCGAGGATCCAGGAGCGGCGGAACTGGTAGGGCTCGGCAGTGGCGAGCACGGTCTCGACCAGCCTGCCGCGTCCCGCCCGGGCCGGGGGCTCGAGTGCTGGGATCTGGACGAAGGCCTCGGGATCGCGGGTGAGATCCGGCGGCTCGCCTTCGACCGAACCCATGCCCGAGATCAGCCAGTCGGCCTCGACCTTGAGCACCCGGGCAATCTGCTCGAGCCGTGTCCGGTTGGGGCGGGTCGAGCGGCCGCGCCAGATGTCGTGCACATAGTTGCGCGTCAAGCCGGCGCGCTCGGCGATCTGCACCTCGCTCAGCGCCAGCTGGCGGGCGCGGGCCTGCAGTCGGTCGGCCAGTGTGCTCGCCATGCGCGGCCCCATCTTACAGCTCATTTTGTGGGTTTAAAGGGGATTGATCCGTCCCCGTCAAGCCAATAGAAGCTGGACGATGTTGTCTCTCGATTCCAAGGATCAGAATGAGCTTCATCGACAAGACATACTACAGCCTCGACGAGATCCAATCGCGCTGGGACGTGCCGCGCCGTGACCTGGTCTATCTCGCGGAGAACGGCCTTTTGGCCCTCTCGGTGCGGGTCTACGGCGTCCAGCTGGAGCACGGCATCGAGGAGCTCGAGGCCGACGGGCGGCTGTACCGCATAGCGGAAGAGCGGTTGTGGTTCCAGGGCCTGCAGGATCTCCTGCCGCGCGACGTCCACCAGTTGTTCCTGAACGGGCAGGCGACGGTGTATTGGTTCGCCACGCCGCCCGAGCGCTACTGCCAGGTGCTGGAGCCCGGCGACGGTGTGCTCGTCCTGCCGGAGGCGCTGGTGGTGCGGCGCGAGGAGCGTGACCGGTTGGAGCGCGAGCAGGGCCTGGGCCCGACCGGCCGGTCGAAGCAGCCGGTGTTCTTCCAGCGTCAGGACTTTCGCGAGGTGGTGCTGGGCGACGAGACCTTCCAACTCGGTCGCAAGCAGGCGCAGGTGGTGCGGCTGCTCTACGAGGCGGTGTCACGCGAGGTGCCCTGGTGCTCGGGCCAGGAGTTGCTCGACGCGGTGCAGTCCTCGTGCAGCCGGCTGAGCGATCTCTTCAGGAACAAGCCCGAGTGGCGCTGCCTGATCGGCTCCGACGGCCGCGGCCGGTATCGGTTGAATGTCACCCTGATGGGTTATCCACAAGATTTTTCATAATCCCCCACTCCAGGGGCAAAAAGACCAGGAAAAACAACGCTCGGGGTGAGTCGCGATCCCACCCCTGAGGGCCCTGGATCCATCACTCGAGGCCCGAATCGGCCCCAAAAGCTCACTTTCATCCCCCTCTGAAGCGCATGACAGGCGTGCGGATTCAGACAATTATCTCCTGAGACTTTCGCTCAGGAGGCGATATGACAGAGCCTTCGATACGACACTTGAGCCAGCTGGAGCTGGCCGACCGCTGGCGCATCAGCCACCGCACACTGGAGCGCTGGCGCTGGTCCGGAGAAGGGCCCCGGTTCGTCAAGATCGGCGGCCGTGTGGTCTACCGGCTGCAGGACATCGAGCAGTTCGAGGCCGATCAACTGCGCCGCAGCACCGCGGAGTCCGCGGCATGACGCTCGCAGCCCCGATCGAGCCCACGATCGACAGCCAGGTTCTCGGTGCCTGGTTGCGCCAAGCCCGGGCCGGCGATGTGTTCGAGTACCACCGCGGGCTGCTCATGGTCGATCGCGGGCCACTGGCGGGCAAGGCCTCGCAAGACGCGCTCGATGAGCTGGCCGACGGCGTTTATCGCCTCGCCGCCGAAGGCCGCGTCCACTTGGTGCAGCGGCGTGTCGCACCGGGAGCCTTCAGCTACCTCGCCGTCGCCCGATCCCCCGTTTTCGATCAGCATTTGGAGGCGCGCCGATGACCGGCCTCGCCAACCATCCCACGACGGCCGACCTCGAGCGGCTGCCGATCGCTGCCGTCGCCAGCCTGCCGGCCGATCAGCTGGTGCTGCTGCAGGACGAGGTCGATGCCCTGCTCGACCAGGCCAAGCGGCTGGCGACGCGGCTCGAGGCGGCGCTGGGCCTGCGCTACGCCGAGCGGACCCAGGGGCTGCGCCGGGCGCTGGAGAAGGATACCGGCACCATTCGCTTTCACGACGGCGAGGTGGTCGTCGTCGCCGACATCCCGCGGAAGATCAGCTGGGACCAGACGCAGCTGGCGGCATTGGTCGAGCGCATCCGGGCGCAGGGCGAGGACCCCGCCGACTACGTCGAGCTCGGCTACCGGGGGCCCGGGCGGCGCTCCCGGGCCGGGCCGCCGGGGGCCGCGGAGGCCCTC
>Ga0081535_100394_pt1 | contig 33200 bp, 18 predicted proteins | sample HotLakmasection3_FD_71020 | JGI IMG/M metagenome (GOLD analysis project Ga0081535, IMG submission 71020) | Hypersaline microbial mat communities from Hot Lake, Washington, USA - Section #3 (SPADES assembly) (version 2) | ecosystem: Environmental > Aquatic > Non-marine Saline and Alkaline >... | reverse complement strand
CCGTTGACCCAGTCCAGCAGGGCGGTGTTATCGTCGAACCATGCCATGCCAGGACCCTCACCATCCAGTCGCAATGCTTTGTACTGCTTCCACTCGCTCGGCTCTCCTTTTGGGGTCACAAGTTGGGGGTCACAAGTCGAACCATGCCGCCATCAAGGGCCATCTCGCTGACCTCTTTTCATCTTCTCGGTGGATGACGTGCTCCCGTTAAAACCTTGAGGGCGATCGCACATAACTTAGGGACTTGCAAGAAAATAAAATCCCAATTTTTGAGAGAGAAGGCTGGCTCTGCCAGCCTTCTCTCTCAAAAATTGGGATTTTATTAATCCGCAGATCCCTTATTAATTAAGCTCCATCCAAGTTGGAATTCAACGCTTCTCTCTGTGCTTACAAAGAAATTCAGATTGACAGCTGCGCTTCAATCAATTATTGGTCCAACCCAAACTGGCTTTTCTATTAACTGCTGCATAGCTCCGACCACGCCCTGGAAGGCTTTAAATTACACAATGTATGCTGCAAAACATTAAAAAAGCCCGTACCTTCAGATCGGTAGATTTAGATGGTTAGGAGCACGGATTTGTGCTTATCTGCTGGTTTGCGTATAAACCCTGAAAAAAGTCTCTTTTATTTCCTTCTTAGTCGTTTTATATACCATTACTTAACGTCTTCTTAAATATTGGGTGAGACCGTCTTTAAGGGATATTTAAGTTGACTAGATGTCTTTTGATGGCATTGGGTCAACGGCTTTGTAGTGAGATTTTTTTACCTTTTACTGATCTCGTTTTTGGCTCAGAGGCTAGATACCTATGGCGAATAGCGTCATTTTTATTCACCCGGATGGAACCAGCCCATCTCATTACGCAGCAGCTCGTTTCCTATACGAAGGACCGGATGGACGCCTGAATTGGGACATGATGTCTAATGCAGGGGTCTACCTGGGTCACATGGAAGACCAGTTGACGGGAACTTCCAACGCTGGAGCGGTGACCCATGCGCTGGGGGTTAAAGCTCCTGCCCGGTCGTTTGGTTTGGATGCCAATGGTGATCCGCTGGTTTCCCTGTCGGGGCAGGTAGGAACCACCATTATGGAAGAGGCGATCGCCGCTGGAAAAGGTACAGCGGTCATCAACTCTGGCTTTATCGCTGAGCCAGGAACCGGAGCATTTCTGGCAGAAGTGGAAAACCGAAGCGATCGCGCGGGCATTACCCTGCAAATCGTGGAGTCTGGGGTTGATGTCATCCTTGGGGGTGGTGAAGTCGATTATCTGCCGACGGGAACGGTCGGACGCTTTGGCGAAGCAGGAACCCGCACCGATGGACGGAACCTGATCACCGAAGCCCAAGCCGCTGGCTACACCGTCGTTTATACCCTGGCAGAGCTGCAACAGGCGGTAGCCGCAGGGGCAGAGAAAGTATTGGGGATCTTTGCAGCGCAAGACACCTACAACGACGGGACTGAAGAGCAAAATGACGTGTTGGGGTTAGGCAACTACGGGCAACCCGGCAACGAGAACCCGCCGACTGTCGCAGAAATGCTGGATGCGGCGATCGCCATCCTCTCGGAGAACAGCGACAAGCGCGACAATGGCTTCTTCATTGTGCTGGAGGAAGAAGCGACCGATAACTTTGGTAATCCCAACAATGCCGCTGGCACGCTAGAAGCAACCAAGCGGGCGGATGATGCCATCGGTCTAGCGATGGACTACATCGATCGCAATCCCAACACGCTGCTGGTCACCGCTGCCGATAGCGACGCGGGGGGTCTGGAAGTGCGCGACCCCCGCGACCCAGAACGAACGGTTGGAACAGTTGGCTCCAACCCGACCCAAGCCGATCGCTCCGATAGTATCGACCTGTTCCTGGATGGCGTCGATGGTAGCGATACTGCCCCCTTTGTCTCCGCGCCCGATGCCAATGGCGTGACCTACCCCTTTGGTATCAGTTGGGTGGCAACACCGGACTTTCCCGGCAGCATTGTCGCCCGAGCCCATGGTCTGAATGCGGATCAGCTTCCTTCGACAGTGGACAACACAGGCATCTATCGCTTGATGTACGAAACCCTGTTTGAGACAGAGTTGGAAACATTGCCGCCCGCACCCGAACCCACACCTGCGCCTCCGGCAACCCAATCGACGGGGAACGTGATCTTCATTCACCCGGATGGTGCCAGCCCGTCGCACTTTGGCGCAGCTCGCTTCCTCGACCAGGGTCCCGATGGTCTTTTGAACTGGGACATGATGAGCCACGCCGGGGTTTACCTGGGGCACATGGAAAATCGGTTGACGGGAACCTCAAACTCAGGTGCCGTTACCCATGCGATGGGGGTGAAGGCTCCCGCTGCCTCCTTTGGGTTGGATGAAAATGGCAACCCGGTAGTTTCGCTGTCGGGTCGAGCGGGCGTCACCATTATGGAAGAGGCGATCGCCGCGAACAAAGCCACCGCTGTGATCAACTCTGGCTTTATCGCTGAGCCAGGTACTGGGGCATTTCTGGCAGAAGTGGAAAACCGGAGCGATCGCGCAGGCATCACCCTGCAAATTGTCGAGTCTGGGGTGGACGTGATCCTGGGTGGTGGCGAAGTCGATTATCTGCCCGTTGGGGTAACTGGATTCTTTGGCGCAGAAGGAACCCGCACCGACGGACGCAACCTGATCACCGAAGCCGAAACCGCAGGCTATACCGTCGTCTACACCCTGGCGCAGCTCAACCAGGCCGTGTTGGATGGAGCCGAGAAGGTATTGGGGGTCTTCGCGGCTGAAGACACCTACAACGACACCACCGAAGAAGCTCTGGCTGCCGCCGGACTGGAAAACTACGGGCAACCCGGCAACGAAAATCCCCCAACGATCGCCCAGATGTTAGATGCCGCGATCGCGATCCTCTCGGAGAACAGCGGCAAGCGCGAAAACGGCTTCTTCATCGTGCTCGAAGAAGAAGGCACCGATAACTTTGGCAATAACAATAATGCTGCCGGAACCCTGGAAGCGTTGAAACGGGCGGATGATGCGATCGGCGTGGCGATGGACTTTGTGCGCAATGTCGATCCCAACACGCTGGTTATCACAGCGGCAGACAGCGACGCAGGCGGTCTGGAAGTGGTCGATGTTGCCCCGGATGGCAATGTGGGTGCAGTCGGTGTTCCCTTTGGCACCAACCCCACGACCATTCCCGGTGCGAGCAACTTGATAGACGGGGTTGATGGACGGGGTACGGCTCCGTTCGTTTCCCAGCCTGCGGGCAATGGCAACGTCTATCCCTTTGGCATCGCCTGGGCAGGCACCCCCGACTTCCCCGGCAGCATTGTCTCCAAAGCCTTTGGTCTGAATGCCGACCTGCTTCCCAGCACCCTCGACAACACGCAGATCTACGAGATCATGTATCGCACGTTGTTTGGGGATACTCTACCCACTGTCACCGTTAATGATGTGGAAGTGCAGGAAGGAGATAGTGGGCGGGCGATCGCCGCCCTCACCCTCAGCCTCTCCGGTGCCAGTGAAGGAGAAGTGCGGGTGAACTACGAAACCGAAGCCCTTTCTGCGGATGAAACCGACTTCGACGCGGTTGCTGGACAAGCGGTGTTCGCTCCCGGTAGCACCACCACCACCGTTGAAGTTGCCGTCAACGGAGACACCGTTGATGAGGCAGACGAACAGTTTGCGCTGAATCTCCTGATCGCCCAGGGTGCCGTGTTGGCAGAGGACACCACTGGACTCGTCACCATCCTGGACGATGATCTCCCCACGGGTGGTGGCGATGGTGACGGTGACGGCGACGGCGATACGCCCCTGCCCACCAGCGGCACAGCTCAGCGCGATCGCTTCCGGGGCAACGCTGAAAACAATCTCTTCCGGGGCTTGGGCGGCAACGATCGCATCGCTGGCTTGGGCGGTAACGATCGCCTCTTCGGCAATGGCGGCGGCGATCGCCTCCTCGGCGGCATCGGCAACGATCGGCTGAACGGGGGCGCAGGCAACGATGTCGTCCTGGGCAACGCTGGCGACGATCGCATCATTGGTGGACCCGGTAACGATCGCCTCAACGGGGGGGCGGGGAATGACACCGTGCTGGGCAACGCCGGCAACGATCGCCTCCTCGGTGGCGCAGGCAACGATGATCTGGATGGTGGCTTGGGTCGCGATGTCTACATCGGACGGGCAGGCAACGATGTGTTCACAATCCGTCGGGGACGCGGGGCAGATGTCATCCGCGACCTGGGTGAGGGCGATCGCATCCGCCTGGATGCAGGGTTGCAGTTCAACCGCCTGGAGTTCAACCAGGTCGGGAATAATGTCGCCATTTTCTTCAATGGCGATCGCCTCGCAACCGTACGCGGTGTAGAGGTCAGCGACCTGACGGCAAGCACTTTCATTTAAGGTATCTAAGGAGATTTCTGAGAAAGAATATCCCGATTTTTTGGAAGAGGGCGCGGCTAAGCCGCGCCCTCTTTCAAAAAATCGGGATGTTCTTTTCTGGAGATCGCCTGAGTCCTGACAAATCCATCAGATTGTTTCACTTCCAATCAACTGCCTAGAAATCCATTAGCCTGAAGAAGACGGGTTAGTAAGTTTTGGGATGTCACGTTCTTCCTTCGACAAGCGATTTGATCAACAACCGAGCAGGCTGTCTCCGCAGGAAGCCGCGCGGTTGGGGCAAGTGGCGTCGCGTCGGGGGCGATCGCCTGGTCAAACTGACATTCCCCCTGCCCCGCCCCAGCGTCCCTGGTTTCGCTATCTGCTCATCGGCATCGGTATCGTGCTTCTGCTCGATGCCATTACCTCATTTGTTGCCGAAATTTTTTGGTTTCAGGACGTTAATTTTCTAAACGTGTTTCTCACCCGCCGCTTCACCCAGTTTGGGGCGGCAGGTCTGGTGTTTGCCGTTAGTCTCGCTACCCTGTGGGGGAATCTGGCGATCGCCCAACACCGCCAAAATGCACCTGTGAAGTCCGAGAAAACCGATGGCTTGCGATTGCGCTGGCTGCTGCCGCTGACCCTGAGCTTCAGCCTCATCCTCAGCATGTCGCTGTTCTACTACGGGCAAATTGCGATCGACTACTGGCATCCTCGGCTGAATTTATATAATGATGTATCCCAGATTCCAACGCGGGTGCAGCCAGAGGTGTTTTTGGACCTGGGACAACGGATGTTGCAACAACCCTGGGTGCTGGGGATGGTCGGGCTGGGAGCGATCGCCCTGCTGATTTATCCCAGCATCATCTCCTGGATCATGTCTTTCCTCATGAGCCTGGGCTTTGCCCTGGTGCTGTCAGAAAACTGGATCCGCATCCTGCTGGCATTCAACGAAGTTCCCTTCGAACAAGCCGATCCCCTGCTGGGCAACAACCTTGGGTTCTACATTTTCCGGTTGCCGCTCATCGAAATCGTGGTGTTCTGGCTCCTGGGCTTGCTGTCGTTGACCCTGCTGTCCGTCTTTTTGATGTACTTGCTGGCAAACAACAGCCTCAGCAACGGGCGCTTTCCCGGCTTTAGCCCCTGCCAACTGTGCCACCTCTACCGCCTGGGCGGGGCATTGATGATCACCATTGCCTGTAGCAACTGGCTCGATCGCTATGAACTGCTTTACTCCGCAGAAGGGGTGACCTATGGAGCCAGCTTTACCGATGTCTTTGTGCGGTTCCCTGCCGCCACGTTTTTGGCAGGCTTAGCCCTGCTCACGGGCATTTTGCTGATCGTCCGCTCCTGCCGTTCTGCCGATCGCCCCCGTCCCCTGTTTCCCAATCTCTCCCGCTGGTTGCGGATGGACTGGTCAGGGGTGCGCCCCCTGATCTACCTGATGCTGAGCTATGCAGTGTTGATGGCGATCGCCAACTATCTCATCCCCTTCTTCTTCCAGCGGGTGGTCGTACAACCCAACGAACTGGAACTGGAACGCCCCTACCTGGAGCGCACCATCGCCCTCACCCGCGATGCCTTTGGGCTGGATGATATTGAAAGTGCCGTCTTCAACCCAGCCACCAGCCTCACCGTCGAAGATTTGCGCGAAAATGCCCTCACCATCAACAACGTTCGTCTGTGGGATACCCGCCCCCTCCAGGAAGCCAACCGCCAACTGCAACGCATCCGCCCCTACTACGAATTTCCCGGTGCAGATATCGATCGCTACCTGCTCCCCGATGAGGATGACGAAGCCGGAGCACTGCGCTTACGCCAGGTCTTGATTGCATTGCGAGAGCTAGACTATAACGCCGTACCGCAGGAAGCCCAAACCTGGGTCAACAAGCACCTCATCTACACCCACGGGTATGGGTTTACCCTCAGCCCCGTCAACACCGCTGCCGAGGGCGGACTACCCGCCTACTTTGTGTCGGGCATTGAGCAAAATGTTAGCTCTCCGCGAATTCGCGATGCCATCCCCATTGGCAACCCGCGCATTTATTTTGGGGAACTGACCAACACCTATGTCATGACCCAAACCCGGGTGCCCGAACTGGATTATCCCAGCGGCGATGAAAACGTTTATCACACCTACGATGGGCGGGCGGGCATTTCCATTGCCAATTACTGGAAGCGGTTGCTCTATGCCAAGCATATGGGAGATTGGCGGATGCTGTTTAGCGCCAACTTCACTGCCGATACCCGCATCCTGTTCCGCCGCAATATTGTCGATCGCGTCCGCACGATCGCCCCTTTCCTGCGCTACGACAACGACCCCTATCCCGTCGTCGTTGATATTGGCAACTGGGGAGCCGAACATAGCCCCGAACCGCCTGGCGCGAATCCCCCCAGCACCAATTACCTGTACTGGATTATTGATGCGTTTACCACGAGCGATCGCTATCCCTACTCCGACCCCCTCGCCAACGACTTCAACTACATCCGCAACTCCGTCAAGGTGGTGATCGATGCCTACAACGGCTCGGTCTGGTTCTTTGTCGCCAACCCTAACGACCCCATCATCCAGGCATGGAGCCGCATCTTCCCCAATATGTTTTTCCCCCTGACGGAGATGCCGCCCTCCCTGCTTCAGCACATCCGCTATCCCCAGGACTATTACAACGTGCAGTCGGTGCAGTTGATGACCTACCACATGACCGACCCGCAGGTGTTCTACAACCGGGAAGACCAATGGCGATCGCCAAACGAAATCTACGGCGAGCAGCAGCAGGAAATTCAACCCTACTACCTGATCACAAAACTGCCTGTTGCCACCGAGGAAGAATTCATCCTCTTCAGCCCCTTTGCTCCCGCCCAGCGCACCAACCTGATTGCCTGGCTCGCTGCCCGCTCCGACGATGAGGACTACGGCAAAATCCTGCTCTATCGCTTCCCCAAACAGGAACTTGTCTTTGGGACGGAGCAAATTGAAGCCCGCATTAACCAGGATCCCGTCATCTCCCAGCAAATCTCCCTATGGAATCGACGCGGCTCCCAGGCAATTCAGGGGAACCTGCTAATCATTCCCATTGAGGAGTCGCTGCTTTACGTGGAACCCCTCTACCTCCAGGCAGAACAAAACCAGATCCCATCCCTGACGCGGGTTATCGTCGCCTATGCCAACCGCATCGTCATGGCAGAAACCCTGGAGGAAGCCCTCGCCGCCATCTTCGACCCCACCCAAGTCACCACCGAGGAAGCCGAGCCGATCGTCCGTCCGCTCGAAGAGTCGCCTGTGGAACTTGATATCCTTGAAGAAATCCCCACGGGCGGAGACTTACCGCCCGAAGCCGCGCCCATCCCCTAGAGGAAGCGCCATAAGATAGGCAGATCAAGATAGGTACATCAATCCTCATGTCGTCACCATGACCCAGGCGATCGCCGCTCGCAAAATTAAGCTTCATGATCTGAAGACCCTGTTTGGATTGCAGCAGTCTCAGGATGAGGCGTTTTCCCGGAATGGCTCCAGGATGTGCCCGAACTCACGGCAATGGAGCAACGGATCCTCGATCGACTCAAGCGCAACTACCTCTATTTGCTTGAATATCCGGTGATGGAAAGCCTTGTCAAAATGGTTGTGCTTTCGCCCTTACTCGACCTGGCAGGTTTTTATGAACCCCCGTTTCGGGTAGAGGGAGAAACGAACATACAGATTGCAGCAGAGGATGAAGGAGAGCGGATCCAGGGCTGTATTGATGTGTTGGTGATTCAGGAACAGTTCTGGGTTACGGTAATCGAGGCAAAAAATTCAGAATTCTCCATCAATACCTTCGCCATTTTTCTAAAACCCTTGATTTTGCGTGCGCTGAGCGCACGCAAAATCAAGGGTTTTAGAAAAATGGCGAAGGTATTGATGAGAGAGAAGGGTTAAACTTAGCTCAAAGCGATCGCTCAATATGTGCCATGAATGCTTCTGTTCCTAACGTTGAAGTCACATTAAAGTTAGCTGAACCGCTTTACCAGCGTGTATCTCAGCTTGCCGATCAGCAGCAAGTCCCGCTCGAAGAGTTGCTCCTTGCGCTCCTGATTGAGGGGGTGCAAGCTTTTGAGACCGAAAAACTCTGGAGCAAGTTGGCAGAAAGCTATCGCGATCGCCTTTCCCAGTCAGGCAAGCTCGATCAAAATCCCAAAGAGATTTTGAAGGAATTGGCGATTGTTCGGGAGCAAGTAGCGAATAAGCTTTATCCGGACTGAACCAATTGCAATCGACACGAATGAGTTCATCTTTGCGCTACGACAAACGCCATTGTTCCCCTTCAGTCAAACCCTGATTTTTAGCAAACTACCTGAACTCCATGTTTATATCCCGTTTCAGGTTCTAGCCGAACGACAACGCAACCTGACCTCAGCCGAGATGCGGCTAGTTTTTCTTCTACTGAGACAATCCAAGTCAATTCAGTGGGACTATACACTGCCCAGCAAAGAAGCCGTTACCAAATGGAAAGAGCAGGGGGCAAAGAAGGGAGATGCCTTCATCGCCGCATCACTGGAAAGGGTTAGTATCCATTACCTCATCTGGGAAAACCGCCACTTCCTCAATGAAATCTCGAATCTCCCGTTTCAAGTTTTATCCAGTGAGGCTATCATCCACGCACTGGGTAATAGTTCTGATACTAAATCTGAATAGAAATCAATACCTTCGCCATTGTTCTAAAAGTCTTAATTTTGCGCGGATCGCGCGCAAAATTAAGACTTTTAGAACAATGGCAAGCATGTTGGAAAACTGAAACCAAATATGTCTTGAAACATCCACGCAGCGGACGTTTCAAGACATATCCGAAGTAAGCTGTTGAGAAAGGGCGCGGCTCAGCCGCGCCCTTTCTCAAAAAATGGGGAGATTCTTACTGGGAAGTCTCCTTAAATCTGAATGTCGGGGGGCAAAAGCACCTGATCGATCGCATGGATGACTCCATTGCTGGCTTGCACATCAGTCTGCACTACAGCCGCATCGTTCACCGAAACGTTGCCAGTCGCATCATCCACATTCACCGTCAGAGGTGAACCCGCAACCGTTTCTACGTCCCCTGACATTACTTCAGCCGCCGGAATTTCTTGGGGAAGCACATGGTAGGTCAAAATTTGGGTTAATACTTCCTGGTTTTCAGGCAGCAAAAGTTGTTCCAACGTACCTTCTGGTAGTGCCTCGAAGGCAGCATCAGTAGGGGCAAAAACAGTGTAAGAAGCGTCAGCAGAGAGTGTTTCCGACAATCCTGCTGCCTCAATAGCCTGCACCAAAGTATTGAAAGAGCCACTGTCAGCCGCCACCCCTACAATGGTGTCGGCTCCCTCTTCCACCGCAACGGGCTCTTCTGCGGGCGTTGCCTCAACTGTCGGTTCAACAGCAGTGTCGGTTGTCTCCGGCTGACAGGCCCCCAAAATTGGGAGTATGCCCAGTCCCACAATCGCAACTACCAGGCGTTTCAGAGAAAGGTGGTTTGCCTTAAAGTGATTTGACATAAATAGCGTCTCTTGTTCATGATAATGTTTTCTTAACAGAACTTAACAAATGCTTAAAGCCTCAAGAATCATCCGTTTGATAGAGATGGGCAACCGTTGGGTTTTGATCACCGAAACATCCCCTACGCCTGATCTGGTGCATCGGGCATAACTTGCGCCTCCTGCGTGCTGGCTCCTAGCTGAGGATCAAAAATAAAATAAAACCCGAAATTTTTGAAGAGAAGCGCGGCATTGCCGCGCTTCTCTTCAAAAATTTCAGGTTTTATTTCGTACGTGATCCTGAGCTATTTCCTGCTGCTGGCGGAGGGTCAGGGCAAAGCGATTGTAGTTGTATCGGAGCTGGTAGAAAAGGCGGCTAGCGGCGGAAAAGTCCTCAGAATCATCCAGGTACTCCAGGCGTTCGCAGTCTTGCGTCAGCTCGATCGCCCCCAGATGACCGCTCATGCTGCGCAGGGAATGGGCAGCATGTCGCAGTTTATCCATATTCGACTGGGCGATCGCCCTGGCAATTGTCTGCATCAGCCCCTCGGCTTCCCGGAAATACTCATCAATCATAGCGACCAAGAAATCATCCGCTCGTTGCCCTCCGGCAAAGCGAATTTGGTCGAGCATTGAGTGATTCAGGGGCGCAGGGGCGATCGCCTCATCCGCTGGCGGAAGCTCTAAGGCAGGAGCCAAGCGCGAAACCTTTTGGATGGTCTGGGAGAGCACCTCCAGGCTGATGGGCTTTGGCAAACAAGCATCCATTCCCGCTGCCAAACATTCTGCTTGTTCTTCCTGGGATACGCGCCCTGTCAATCCAATGATAGTGATGGGGTTGGGGTTGCTCCACTCCTGGCGAATTTGACGTGTCGCTTTGATCCCATCCATCCGGGGCATTTGCACATCCATCAGCACCACATCATAGGCAGACTGTCGCAGGGTCTCCAGGGCTGCTGCACCATCCCCAACGGCGGTGGAGGCATATCCCAGATGCTCCAGCATTTGCACCAGAAGCTTCTGGTTGATGGGGTTGTCTTCCGCAATCAAAATACGGGGAAAGCGATCGCCTTCCACAGTCGTACCGTTCGATTCTTCGTTGGTTGCAGGAACCAATGGAGAGGTTGAAGGGGTTTCAGCAGGTTGCTGGGAGACCGTAGGTGGAGCGAGGGGTGGGGCGAGGGGTGGGGCGGGGGGTGGAGCAGGGAGTGGGGCAGGGGGTGGAGCGGGGAGTGAGATAAGGGATGGGACGGGGAGGCTGGAGATGGGGGGTAGAGCGAAGCTGTTGCCTGGGATAGTTTCGTCGGCGTAGATGTAGCGAACCTGCAGGTGCTCAGCCATTTTCTCCAGGATGATATGTTCCTGGCAGGGCTTGCGGATGAAGTCGTCGCACCCCAGCGAAAGGGCGACCAGCCGTTCCTCCTCGAAGGCATTGGCGGTTAGCGCCAGGATGATGGGGGGATCGGTGGCGTATTCCGCTTTGATGGCACGGGTGGCTTCGTAGCCATCCATAACGGGCATTCGCATATCCATCCAGATCAGGTGAGGACGCCAGACACAGCAGATTTCCAGCGCCTCCTGCCCGTTGGTGGCTTCCTTCACCTCAAAGCCAATATTGGTGAGCAGCCGGGTGAGCAGTTGGCGGTTCTCCCACTTGTCCTCCACCACCAGAATGCGGTAGGCGGGTTGGTCGGGTGCCAGGCTCTCGACCTGGCGGATGAGGGTGACGGGCATCACCTCGGCGGGGTCGGCCATTTGCAACGGAATCTCGAAGCGGAAGATCGAACCTATGCCGGGTGTGCTTTCCACGGTGATCGTACCGCCCATCAAGCGCACAAAGCTCTGGCTGATGGGTAGCCCCAACCCTGTGCCTTCCTGCGATCGCCGTCCCGATTCCGTTTGGGCAAACGCTGCAAAGAGGTACTGCAAATCCTCCGATTTAATGCCACAGCCGGTATCCTCCACTTCAAAATGCAGCCGGGGCAAGGGGTCAATGGCTGCTTCGCCTGGGGCAGGTTGAACGAAAATGCGCAGGGCAACCTGCCCGGTTTCCGTAAACTTGATGGCATTGCTCAGCAGGTTGATCAACACCTGGCGCAGCTTGCTTTCGTCGGTGTGGATGTATTGGGGCATGTTGGCGGGGCGATCGCACGTCATCTGCAACCCCTTCGACTCCGCCTTCAGCTCCAGCATGTCCCAAATAGAGTCCAGCAAGTGATACAGATCAAAACTGGTTTCGTTGAGGGTCAACTGTCCGGCTTCGATCTTCGACATCTCCAGCACATCGTTGATCAACGCCAGCAAATGTTCGCCGCTGCGAACAATGATTTTGAGGTGTTCATGCTGATCCGTTTGCAGGGAGGAATCACGAGACATCAACTGCGCAAAGCCCAAAATCGCGTTGAGCGGCGTGCGGAGTTCGTGGCTCATATTCGCCAAAAACTGGCTCTTGGCGGTATTGGCTGCATCCGCCGCTTCCTTTGCCTGTTGCAACTGCGTGAGAAATTCTGCCTGTTGCAGCGCCACCCCCAACTGGGTGGCAATTTGCATAACAAATTCTTTGTCTTTCTCTTTCCAGTGGCGCGGGAGCGAGCACTGGTGGATGCAGAGCAAGCCCCACAGTTCCTCACCTTTGATCAGGGGAACCACCAGATTAGAGCGCACCTCAAACTGATCCAGAATTTTTCGATAGCAGGGTTGAATATCTGTTGCGTGGACATCATCCAGCGACCAGGTGCGTCCCCGGCGATAGTCCTCAGCGCGGTGCTCGGCAAAGCAATGGTCTTCCAGTTGGTTGTGGATGGCAGAGGTGAAGCCGGGAAGCACATCTTCGGCAACAAACTCTGACTGATGCCATTCGGTGCCGGGGATGAAGCGGAGCATTGCCACCCGGTCGGCTTCGAGCAGCCGCCGCACCTCCGTGGCAGTGGTCTGAAAAATGGTGTTGATGTCGAGGGAGTAGCGGATTTTGTCGATGATTTTGGCGATCGCCCGTTCCCGCTCGGCTTCCCGCTCCAGTTCTTCTGCCCGCTGGCGCAACTGCGCTTCCAGGGTGGTTTGCAGGGTGGAGGAGCGTTTCTCAGCCTGCCCCAACAACTCCGCTTGCTGCAAAGCCACGCCCAAATGATTACTCACCTGCACCAGAAAATTGATGTCGGCTTCCTGCCAGTGGCGGGGTTCGGCATTTTGATAGGCCGCCAGTAACCCCCACAACTTGTTGCCCTGGTAGATTGCCACAATCACATAGGCACGGGCTTGCAACCCTTCCAACAAATGGATGTAGCAGTCAGGAAAACCCGCTTCATAAATATCATGGGTTGTGCGAAACACCTGTCCCCGCGCATCAAAGCCGCCTTTACTGGTCTGCAAAAAGGTATCAGCCAGTTCTGTATTAGCCAGGGAACGAATGCTGCACTCATTTATGTTACGCAGAAGGTCGGTCTTTTGCTGCTGTTCCTGAATCACCGACTTCCAGCCCGGAGCCACCGCTTCGACGACAAAGTGCCCGCTCCAATCGGGGTTGAAGTGGTAGATAGTGACCCGATCCGCCCGAATCAGTTGGCGCATTTCCTGCACGGTGGTCTGGAAAATGGTGTCGATGTCGAGCGATCGCCGAATCTTATCGATGATGGTCGCCATCGTGCGCTCCCGCTCCAGGGACTGCTGGAGTTTGTCGGATTGTTGCCGTAACTGGCTCACAGATTGGGCATGTTGCAGGGCTACCCCCAATTGGCTGGCAACTCGCTCCAATAAATTCACTTCATCTGCTTTCCATTCTCTAGGACCAGAACTCTGGTAAGCCGCCATCAAACCCCAGAGAGAAGTCCCGACAAAAATGGGCACAATGCAATAGGCTCGAATCTGAAACTGTTCCAAAATTTCTAGATGGCAAGCCGTATGTCCACTGGTGTAGATATCATTAACGGCAAAGGATTCTTGCTGGCGATAGCGTCCGCCTTTGGTTTCCTGCAAATAGCTGTCGGCCCATTGCGTCCGTACGCTATCTCCCAGGGTTAGCGGTCGCCAGCCTTCCGCTACCGACTCCCACACAAACTCCCCACTCCAATCGGCATGGAAGCGATAGATAGAAACGCGATCGCACTTTAGCAGCGCCCGCATCTCTCCCGTCGTCGTGCTGAAGATGATGTCGGCATCCAGGGTTTGGCGAATCTTACGAATGACCCGATGAATAGTGGTTTCTCGCTCCGACTGGAGGGTTGATTCCTCCGATCGCTTGCGTAGCTCAGCCACCAGCGAAGCCTGCAACCGTTCGGAGCGGTGCTCGGCTTCAGCCAGGGCTTCCCTATGCTGGATGACCAGGCTGAGATGCTCGACCACCTGCTGCAACAGCTCAATATCTGCGATCGCCCATTCCCAGCGCGACAAACACTGATGAACGCAGATAAACCCCCACCGTTGATCCTCCTTAAATAGGGGCATCACCAGCGCCTTTTGGACTTGAAACGGAGTCATTAAATCCAACTGCGCCAGAGAAGCGGAGTTAGGCTCTAGCACATCCAGCATCGCCACCATGCCGGGGGTGAGGCTTTGTAAAAACTTCTGCCCCATGGGCGGCAACTGGGCAACCATTTGCTGAATTTTAGGGCAGCCTGATCCCACCGCTTCGGCTACCACTTCATTTCCCCGGTTTTGCCAGGGTGGCGGTTCGCAGATGATGACCACGCGATCGGCTCGGAGGGCTTGCTGCAACTCGGTAGCTGCGGTTTGCAAAACCTGCGACAGATCGAGCGATCGCCAAAGCTGCGTGACAATTGCCAATGCCGGGGATGGCGGGCGGGCGCTTTGATGGGAGGCGTGGGACACGGCTTGTGCCTGCTCAAGCCGTTCAACCCGTACTTGCAACGCCTCTACCTGTTGACGCAACGAACGCTCAGCCAATGACGCATCAACGGAATATCGGGGATCATTCATAGAGTTCTAACGGTTCGAGGGCAAACGAAGATTAAATACCGCTTCAGGTAAGACGTTTGATGATTGGGTGAAAAAACAGTAGAGCCTGAGCCGTGGTTTTCCAAAGCTATGGTTATTGTTCCCATCCCTGCCAGGAATGCATAGGTGGATCACCTTATTTTTCAGGAAAGTTCGGCTTTTTTTAATGTATTGGCTCGCTAACAGGACGGATATCAACTCTCTGACATCAACATGCTCGCCATTTTCCTAAAACCTTTGATTTTGCGTGCGCGGTGCGCACGCAAAATCAAAGGTTTTAGGAAAATGGCGAAGGAATTGTGAAATTCCACTTCGATATTTCTTTTGAAACGCCCGCTGCGCGGACGTTTCAAAAGAAATATCGAAGTGGCTTTCGAGGACTTGGACTGAGGCAGTTGAGGGATTTTTCGGGCACTCCGCGCCCGAAAAATTGCTAAGGATCGAAAATAAAATAAAACCCGAAATTTTTGATGAGAAGCGCGGCATTGCCGCGCTTCTCATCAAAAATTTCGGGTTTTATCCGGGTTTTATTTCGTACGTGATCCTAACTGCGTCAGTTCTGACTAAGTCTCGTCCTGGCGGGGCAAACCAGCCAGTAGTGCCGCAAATGCGCCCGTTCGCTGCAACGCCTCCAATTCTTCACGAAAGCTGTGGGGCGCGAAGCCGAGCGATCGCGCCAGGGAAATATCCGCCGACACATCGGGAGGACGGGGCGCAGGCATGGGCACATCCGCCTGGCGGGATGGCTGAATGCTGGACGCTGGCAGGTCAAACACTTCCACCATGATCTGCCCCATCTCGTAGCGGGAGAGGCGATCGCCCCCTGCCAGTTGCAGCAAGCCCTTCGCCTTTGCCAGCGCCAGCAACAACCCCGCCGCCGCATCCCGCCCACTCAGCGGTGTGCGAAACTCATCGGTGAATAGCTGCAACGTTTGCCCCTGCACAATCCGCTCCAGGAACGTCTGCAAAAAGTTGGGAGCCGTTGGCGCTGCCCCATACATCAGCGCCATCCGACAGACGGCAGCCTGGGGATAGCGGCGCACAATCTCGACCTCCGCCTCTGCCTTCTGTGCGCCGTACAAATTCAGCGGCGAAACGGGATCGGTTTCACGATAGGGCGCATTCTTCCCGTCGAATACCTGGTCGCTGGAGGTGAAGACAAAGGGAATACCCGCATCGGCGCATAGTTCTGCCAACCGCACCGATGCGGTGACATTGATAGCGCGGGACAGCGCCGGGTTTTCCTGGCAGCGGTTGGGCTGGGAGAGGGCAGCCGTGTGGATCACCGCATCGGGCTGGAGGTCAGAGAAAGCGTGTTGGAGGGCGATCGCATCTGTCAGATCAACCCGCTGCAAAGCAATGCCGGGGATAGCGACAGCATGGCGGTTGTAGCTTCCTACCACCTGCCAGTCTGCCCGCGCCGCCGCTGCCACATACCACCCCAGAAACCCACTGGCTCCGGTCAACCATAATTTTTGGCGTGGCTTAACCCAGGGATGAATTTTTTGTTGGGAGCCGCGCTCTGCCCGGCTCCCAACAAAAAATTCATCCCCCCAATCAGCCATACCTAATTTTTTGGGCGAGGCAGGGGGTTGCGTAGGCATATTTTGTGGAGGCGTAAATTGAGGCTTGTTGCGGATGCACCGGGAGCATCGCTCCCAAAGGTTAGTATAAGTAATGGTCAGGGCTGGAGCTTGTAGCGAACATTTCGGTTATGCAACTGGCTTAATATCAGGAACTAAGGCACGGGTTAATGGAGCATGTTATGCAAACCGAGCAACGGTTTCGAGCAACGATTTTCTCCCGGTGGGAGAGCAACGCATCGCGTCAGACATCTGTTTTAGGGCTGTTAGGGCTGACTCTGCTTGTGGGGGCGATCGCCCTGCCAGCGCTGCCCCTACATGCCCAATCCCTCACAGCCGAACCAGCGGTCAACGAAGCCGCTCCCACAACCCCCCTGGAAGCAGTTCCTGAATGGGCAACCGACCAGGACGAGCTGTGCCAACCTGTTGGCAATTCAGGAGCACGAGCCTGTCGCATGGTTCCCGCCAGCGGTAATAGCCAACCAGCGGAAGCGGTACCCTCTGTAGGACAGGCAACCCTCCCCTTCTCCGATGTCCCACCCGATCATTGGGCATACGAAGCACTACTTTTTCTCTCATCTCCTTAGAACAAAATCCGTCCGTTGCCCTTGCCAGGTTTTGCCGCCCGTTGGGGCTACTTTCCCTTCTGTCGGCATAACGACAATCCCCGTGGGCTTGATAAACTAGCAAAACCAGATCCTTTCGAGGTTATGGCTGATTGTGCTAGCCAAGCCCGTTAGTCTTTCGAGCGATGGCTCCCATTGCCACGCCTTTCACCTGTGTTGTCGCTTCACCTTTTTAGTCCTCACTCCCTTTATCCCCCCTTCCCTCATCAAAAGGTCTGACCTTCATGACTGCCTCCCTTCCGAACGAAGCAACTGCCTGGCATACCATCCCCAGCGACAAAGCGGTTGAACTGTTGAACAGCGATCGCACCCAGGGGCTCACCAGTGAGGAAGTTGCCGAACGGCAACGGGAATTTGGACTCAATGAGCTAGAAGAAACGGGTGGGCGAACGGCGTTCAGCATTCTGATTGATCAGTTCCGCAACATCATGCTGATCATGCTGATCGTCGTTGCCATCATCTCCGGCATTATGGATTTGATGGATTTGCGGGCGGGCACTGTTGCCCCTAATGACATTCCCTTCAAAGACACGATTGCGATTTTGGCGATCGTCTTTTTGAATGGGCTGTTGGGCTACATGCAGGAAAGCCGTGCCGAAAAAGCGCTGGCGGCGCTGAAGAATCTTTCCTCGCCCAAGGTGCGGGTTAACCGGAATGGCAGAATTTTAGAAATTGACTCGAAGGAACTGGTTCCTGGCGACATCATGATGGTGGAGGCAGGGGTACAAATCGCTGCCGATGGTCGCTTGCTGGAAGCTGCCAACTTGCAGGTGCGAGAATCAGCACTGACGGGCGAAGCTCAGGCGGTCAACAAGCGGGTGGAGATGGATCTGGATGCAGACACCCCCCTGGGCGATCGCCGCAACACCGTCTTCCAGGGCACGGAGGTGGTGAACGGACGCGGGACAGTGCTGGTAACGAATACCGGGATGAAGACGGAGATCGGCAAAATTGCCACCATGCTCCAGTCCGTAGAGTCGGAACCAACGCCGTTGCAACAGCGGATGGATCAGCTCAGCAAAGCATTGGTGACGGGGGCACTCAGCCTCGTTGCCATTGTGGTTATTGGGGGCGTGATTGTTTCGGGCTGGGAGAGCTTTCGAGAACTGGTAGAAGTCTCGCTAAGTATGGCGGTCGCGGTAGTACCGGAGGGTTTGCCTGCGGTCATCACCGTGACGCTGGCGATCGGCACCCAGCGCATGGTGCGCCGCCACGCCCTGATCCGCAAGCTGCCTGCCGTCGAAACCCTCGGCTCCGTTACCACCATCTGCTCCGACAAAACCGGAACCCTGACCCAAAACAAAATGGTGGTGCAAGCCATCCATCCCCCCAGTGGCTCCGTAAAAGTTACCGGACAGGGCTATGTCCCAGAAGGAGACTTTTTGCGGGATGGGACATCGCTGCCAACGATGAACAATCGAGAGATCGAAGCGCTGATGGCAGCCTGTTTGCTCTGCAACGATTCCGTGCTGCAAAAGGACAATGGCGACTGGGCAATTCTGGGTGACCCCACCGAAGGCGCACTGGTGGTGGTTGCCGCCAAGACCCACATCGATCGCCATCTCCTCACCACCGAGTTACAGCGGGTGCAGGAGTTTTCCTTCTCCTCTGAGCGGAAGCGGATGAGCGTGATTGTCGATACCGCTGGGCACAGAAAGCCAGAGGCGCTGGGCGTCCTGCCCACCCGCGACAACCTTTCCCCCTACCTGCTGTTCTGCAAGGGTTCACCGGAGTTGGTGCTGGAACGGTGCGATCGCATCCTCATGGGCGACTATCCCCAACCCCTGACCCCTGAGCAGCGTCAGCAAATCTTGGATCAAAACAACCAATTGGCATCCAGAGGGTTGCGGGTACTGGGCTTCTCCTACAAGCCCCTGGAGGCGGTTCCCGATGTGACAGAGGAAGACCAGGCGGAGCAGGGCATGGTCTGGTTGGGATTGGTGGATATGCTGGATGCGCCCCGCCCCGAGGTGCGCGATGCCGTTGCCCGCTGTCGTAGTGCTGGCATTCGCCCGATCATGATTACGGGGGATCATCAGTTGACCGCACGGGCGATCGCCGAAGACCTGGGTATTGCCGAAGCGGGCGATGCCGTCATCACCGGACGCGAACTGGAGCATATGGATGCCGCCCAGCTCGATGAAGCGGTGCGCCGCGTCAGCATCTATGCCCGCGTTGCCCCCGAACACAAGCTCCGCATCGTCCAATCTCTGCAACGGCAAGACCGGATTGTGGCGATGACAGGCGACGGGGTGAACGATGCCCCCGCCCTGAAGCAGGCGGATATTGGGATCGCCATGGGCATTACCGGAACCGATGTGAGCAAGGAAGCCAGCGACACCGTGCTGCTGGATGACAACTTTGCTACCATCGTTGCCGCCGTTGAAGAAGGGCGCGTGGTTTACACCAACGTCCGCCGCTTCATCAAATACATCCTCGGCTCTAATATCGGCGAAGTCCTCACCATTGCCGCCTCGCCCCTGCTGGTTTCCGGTGGCGTTCCCCTGACGCCCCTACAAATCCTCTGGATGAACCTGGTGACCGACGGTTTACCTGCCCTGGCGCTGGCGGTGGAACCCGCCGAACCCAACGTCATGGAGCGCCCACCCCACAGTCCCAAAGAGAGCATCTTTGCACGGGGTTTGGGAGCCTACATGGTGCGGATTGGGATCGTCCTGGCGATCATCGCCATCAGTCTGATGACCTTTGCCTATTGGTACACCAACCAGCCCGAAAACATCGGTTCCCCGGATCGCTGGAAAACGATGGTCTTCACCACCCTCTGTATTGCTCAGATGGGACATGCCCTCGCCATCCGCTCCAATACGCAACTTACCGCCGAACTCAATCCCTTCTCCAATCCCTACGTGCTCGCCGCTATCTCCCTGACGACGCTGCTGCAACTGGCGCTGATCTATGTCGAACCCCTCCGCAACTTCTTTGGTACAGAACTGCTGAGCGCCACCGAACTGATGATTTGTATCGGTTTCAGCTCTCTCATGTTTGTCTGGGTAGAACTGGAGAAGCTGTTTATGCGAATCTATTTTCGGAATAAGCGGGTCTAGGGCGTTCTACAGTTGTTTTGTGTGTCAGCACAAAAACAACGTCTTTTTGCTATTCCCGCCCCCGATCTGCCCTGTTCTGGATGTTTCTCAAAACCCTTCACCTATGGCAATTTCGTAACTATCGCGATCAGTGGGTTGAGTTCACTGCGCCGAAGACGATCTTGCTGGGGGAGAATGCCCAGGGCAAGTCGAATTTGCTGGAGTCTGTCGAGTTACTGGCAACCCTGCGATCGCACCGGGCCGTGCGCGATCGCGAACTCGTTTTGGAAGGCACCGAAGAGGGACGAGCCGCCGCCCGGATGGATCGGGCACTGGGTGCAACGGATCTGGGGATGGTGGTGCGGCGCACGGGACGGCGCACCCTGGTCGCCAACGGGCAAACCCTGAAGCGCCAGGTGGAGTTCCTCGGCTTGATGAGTGCCGTCGAATTTTCCAGCCTGGATCTGGATCTGGTGCGGGGGGGACCGGGCTATCGCCGCCGCTGGATCGATACTCTGCTGGTGCAACTGGAGCCGATGTATCACCATCTGTTGCAGCAGTACAACAATGTGCTGCGCCAGCGCAACGCCCTGCTGAAGCACCGCGCCAGATCAGACAATGGCAGGATTGACCCCACCGAATTGGCGATCTGGGATGCCCAACTCGCCACCGTGGGCACCCATGTCATCCGTCGCCGGGCAAGGGCGATCGCCCGCCTCGCCCCCCTCGCCGAAACCTGGCATGGCAACATCAGCGATCACCGCGAAACCCTGACGGTAAGCTACGCCCCCAGCGTCCCCTATGATTCCGACGATCCCGAACAGATTCAGCACACTTTCCTGGAACGGATTAAGGAGCGGGCGATCGCCGAGCAAGTGCAGGGCACTACCCTGGTGGGACCGCACCGGGACGAAATCGACTTCATCATCAACGACACCCCCGCCCGCCAGTTTGGCTCCCAGGGGCAACAGCGCACCCTCGTTCTGGCACTCAAACTCGCCGAACTGAAGCTGATCGAAGCCGTCATCGGCGAACCGCCCCTGCTCCTCCTCGATGATGTGCTTGCCGAACTCGACCTCAACCGCCAAAACAAACTCCTCGACACCATCCAGGATCGCTTTCAAACCCTGATCACCACCACCCACCTCGGCTCCTTCGATGCCCAGTGGCTCAAATCCTCGCAAATCTTGACGGTCAAAGCCGGAGAGATTTTCGAGCATCCTTAGGGACTTGCAAGAAAATAAAATCCCGATTTTTGAGAGAGAAGGCTGGCTCTGCCAGCCTTCTCTCTCAAAAATCGGGATTTTATTAATCCGCAGATCCCTTAAGAGTGCTCCGTCCTGCCCATGAAAATGGGCATTCATCGCAAGCCTTTTGGTCAGGCGCTAACCCTGCCACTGCCAGCTCAGAATTTGTGTGATGGATGCTGGAAAGGCGATCGCCCCCACATAGCCTTCCTCCAGGTTGAACAACCGGAGTTGCCAGTCGGGCGCGGAGGCATTGGGTAAGGCGCGAAAATGCGGAGTTGGCTCCAGGGCAACATCAATTTGCGCAAGGGGCAGAGAGATGCCCTGCCCGACAGCTTTTGTGTAGGCTTCTTTGGCTGTCCAGAAGGGGAAAAAGTGAGCCGTTTGTTGCGGGTCTGAAAGGGTTTTGAACGTTGCCTGTTCCGTTTTTGAAAAGAACCGTTCAACGATTTTGGGCAGTTGCGAAACTGGATGAATTTTCTCCAGGTCAATGCCTACGGGGGTTTGGGCGATCGCATACACCACCCAACCTTCGGTATGGGACAGGTTGAAACACAACGATCCCATCCCGACAGGTGTTTTGATCAACGGCTTGCCATATTTGTTGTAGATGAATTGGATTTCGGCGGGAGCAACATGGCAATAGCGGCTGAGGAGCGATCGCAACACCCCCCGTCCTACCACAAATCGCCGCTGATCCTGTGCTCGAATAAAGCGCTCTGCCCGCTGCTTTTCATCCGCTGCCAGGGTGTCCCAAAACTGCTGCTGTTGGGGTTCGGAGATGGCACCCACAGCGACTCGCCAAAGATCCAGGTTTCCATCCAGGGCAGGCAAATCCGTGGGTGGAAGATTCCAATCAAATGAGGTAAAAGGATGGGGCATTTAAGGGGTTGGCTTTAACTGGGTGGGCTGGCGCGGACTGGCATTTGCAATGCAGCTTTCCCAGAACTTTACCAGGCGATCGCACCCCTGTCGCCAATCATAATTGGCAGCAAAGGCTTGTCCCTGTTGCCCCAGGGTTGCCCGCAGGGAAGCATCCGCCCGCAAGGTTTCCAACTTTTCTCGAAAATCGCTGACACTGCCCGGTTCAAACAGCAGCCCCGTTTTGCCATCCTGCACACTGTCGATAAAGCCACCCGCACGGGGAGCCAGCACGGGCGTACCTGCCGCCGCCGCTTCCAGGGCAGTCAAGCCGAGGGTTTCCTTGGTGGAGGTACTGAGATGCAGGTCGGCATGGGCGAGCAATGCCGGAACCTGAGCAGGGGGAACGCGCCCCAGGAAGTGGGCGGGCAACGCCAGCGCTTGCAGCCGCTTCTCGATGGTCTTCCGATAGGTGCCGTCCCCGGCGATGATGAGGGCGATCGCCTCTCGCACCGCTGGTTCTGTCTCCAGCCATGCCCGCAACGCCTTGAGGGTGAAGTTCCAGCCCTTGTCGGGGGTCAGCCGTCCGAGAAAGAGGAGCGTGGTGCGATCGCCCAGATCCTCCATCCCATAATGGCGCTGCCAGAACTCTGGCTCTCGGTTAATTGGCTGAAACGCAGCGACATCAACCCCCAAAAAGCGATCGCACACCACGTTAGTCATGCCCCGCCGAACCATAGTGTCGCGGGTGGTGGGGCTGGCAGTGAGCGTCGCATCGTAGGCATTGAAAGCGGACTGGGTGATGTTGACCTTTGCCACCCATTTGAGGGGGGCGATCGCCCAGGGCGGCAACGGCAAAAAGTCATCCATGTAGTCCAAAAAGTTGGTGTGGTAGAAGCTGACACAGGGAATTCCCAGGCGTCGCGCCACATCCACTGCCGGGGGCTTGCCCAGGTCAAGCAACATCCGATCTGGCTCATCCACATGAACCAGGTCCGGCTGAAAGGCTTCAATCTCCTGCACCAGTGCCGGGTAGGCAGAGCCGCTCATATTGCGCTCAAAGGCAATGCCCATAAAAGGTTTGCTCTCCAACCCCACAACCCGCACTCCGGGCAGGATGTCGCCCACATACTCCCGCCAGTTTGGGTAGATGGCGGCGATCGCCTCGTAGCTGGGGCACAACACCAGCACCGTGTGTCCCAGCGCACTCAACTGCCGCAACCGCTGATACACCGCCACCGTCACCCCATCAACCACAGGCAAAAAGCCCGATGTCACGATCGCAATTCTCATAGACCCTTCCGTGTGATGCTTTTGAAAAAGGGTAGCCCTAAAAATCATTAGGGATCTGCGGATTAATAAAATCCCAATTTTTGAGAGAGCAGGCTGGCTCTGCCAGCCTGCTCTCTCAAAAATTGGGATTTTATTTTCTTGCAAGTCCCTTACCTCCGTACCATTACCTGAAAAAGTACCCGAATGGAGTAATTGACGCAATTCTGCAAACTCTGTTACGGTATAAGCCAGGAAATAAAAACGCTCATTCGAGAGCCGCGCATCATGTTTTACCAAAGCTTTTTCTTCTATTTTTGGTTTCCGGAGGTTCACCAGGCGTGAATAGGTTTTCTCTTGAAACCTCCTGGTGAACCGCAGAGCAACCTCTGCGGTTTTTGTTTTATTTCCCTTTGAGTTCTTGCCTATTTCCTGGTTTGCGCTCATTCAACTGTCATTTATTCGAACTCAACCCATGTTTCTGACCGCATCTCGCTACTTTTACTTTTTCTTCTTCTGGTTTAGCCCACACTCCGGGTAAGGCTTTCATGTGCGGTATGCCAGCCCGGAGTCCTTCGAGGAGCCGGGCTTTTTTATTGCCGTGCGATCGCCCAATTCCCCATTTCCTGGGGCATACAGGTTTCATCCTCACACCTATTTCCGTTCCTTTAACCGCGTTTGTTTAATAGCAAAGCTCTCGTATCTAACTCATCTAACGCTCATCCACAAAGGAGATCTCAAGCAATGCAGAAGGCTAAATTGGCACTCAAAACGGATGCTTTATCCAATACCCAGATTCAAGTGGGCAGTGCGATCGTGGGCGGCAAGGATTTATTCATTGTCGGCGGTCCCTGCTCAGTGGAGAGCCGCGAACAGATGGAAGCCGTTGCCAGTCGGCTGGTTGCGGCTCCCGTGCAGGCGTTGCGCGGCGGTGTCTACAAGCCTCGCACCTCTCCCTACGACTTCCAGGGTTTGGGCGTAGAAGGGCTGGAGATTTTGGCGGCAGTGCGCGATCGCTCTGGCTTACCCGTAATCACCGAAGTCATGGCAGTGTCGCAAATCGACGAAATCGCCCGTTACGCCGATGTATTGCAGATTGGCAGCCGCAACATGCAGAACTTCGACTTGCTGAAAGCATTGGGCAGCGTAAACAAGCCCGTGCTGCTGAAGCGGGGACTCGCCGCCACCCTGGAAGAATTCGTCATGGCGGCAGAGTACATCCTCAGCCACGGCAACTCCCAGGTCATGCTGTGTGAGCGCGGCATCCGCAGCTTCGACACCTACACCCGCAATGTGTTGGATCTGGGTGCTGTGGTAGCGCTGAAGCAGATCACGCACCTGCCCGTGTTGGTAGACCCCAGCCACGCCGCAGGCAAGCGCGAACTGGTGGCAGACCTGGCACGGGCGGCGATCGCCGCTGGAGCCGATGGGCTACTGGTCGAGTGCCACCCCGAACCCGAAAAGTCCGTCTCCGATGCCCGGCAAGCGCTCTCCCTGGATGACATGGTGGCACTCGTCGAAAGCATTCGCCCGATCGCCACCGCCATCAACCGTTCTATCCCAGCCGGAGCCACCCCAGTGCCCCGGCTGTCGTTGGTTTAAGGCGATTTCCGAAAAATACCGGGGGTATCATCCCCCCAAACATAGGGGCGGGTTCCGCCCCAGATCCCCCTGTACGGGCGGGTTTCGCCCCATCCTTCGCCACCCACCACAACCTCCCAAGCAAACCCGCCCCGGCAACATCCCGTACGGGCGGGTTTCGCATCATTTTTCTCCACCCCGCCGCAAACTCCCAACCAAACCCGCCCCCGCAACATCGAATAAATACGATCGCTAAATCATTTCCATAAATAAGGGTTTAGCAAAAAATAAAATCCCAGAGAGAGGGAGTGCGGGCAAAGCCCGCACTCCCTCTCTCTGGGATTTTATTTTGAAGCGAGTCCCTAATTGATTTTCGTGATCAAACGAAGACATAACGACCATTCTTTCAGCCCTTTTACAGTTGATTTGAAATGCGCTTTTTCTGGATAAGACACTTATCTTGAGCCAACCTGCCAATTCCAAATGCAGCGTTTATTTTGTTAGAACACGCTCAACTTACAGCCGGATGATCAACAGCTTTGTTTTATAAGATAAAAAATAGGTGATGTAATTGCCCCTTCCCCTCCTCCTCACAAAATCGGTTAAATAGTAAGGAGTCAGTAGCCGTCCTTAGATTAGCTCTAATTCATATTGGCTCTGCTATTGAGATGAGTTGCCATTAAAGGTTTTATGACGCCTCCTCCCTATGCCTGGAACCTGAGATACTAGATCGCTCAGGTGATTGAAACCTGACGAAAGCGCAGCAGGCTGGAACGCTAAGGTCACTTTTAAGTTAGTTGTAAGTTGATTGTTGTCATAGGAGCATGACTATGTTGGATGCCTATCAAAAGCATGTAGAAGAACGTGCTGCACTGGGAATTCCCCCGTTGCCGTTGTCGGCGGAGCAAACCTCGGCGGTATGCGAGGCGCTGAAAGAGCCGCCAGCGGGGCAGGAGGAGTATCTGCTGAGCCTGCTGCGCGATCGCGTTCCTCCCGGTGTGGATCAGGCGTCCTATGTAAAGGCGGGCTTTTTGACGGCGATCGCCCAGCACGAGATCACCAGCCCCCTCATCAGCCCAGTGCAGGCGGTGGAACTGTTGGGCACAATGATGGGTGGCTATAACGTGCGATCGCTCATCGACCTGCTCAAGTCCAGCGATGCGGCGGTGGCAGACGCGGCGACTACAGCGCTGAGCAAAACCCTCCTGGTTTACGATGCCTTCAACGACATTGAGGAACTGGCGAAGGGCGGCAACGAGCGGGCAACAACCGTGATGCAAGCCTGGGCGGATGCAGAATGGTTCTGCGATCGCGAACCCCTGGCGGATGCCATCACCGTTACCGTGTTCAAGGTTCCCGGCGAAACCAATACCGACGACCTTTCCCCCGCGCCCCACGCCACCACCCGCCCCGACATCCCCCTGCACGCCCTGGTGATGCTCGAAAGCCGCATGCCCGAGGGCTTAGACACCATTGTTGAACTGAAGAAAAAAGGACATCCCCTTGCCTATGTGGGCGATGTGGTGGGGACGGGTTCCTCCCGGAAGTCTGCCATCAACTCGGTGCTGTGGCACATCGGGCACGACATCCCCTATGTCCCCAACAAGCGGGCGGGCGGTGTCATCCTCGGCGGCAAGATTGCGCCCATCTTCTTCAATACCGCTGAAGACTCAGGTGCGCTGCCCATTGAGTGCGATGTGGAGAAGATGGAAACCGGGGATGTGATCACCATCCACCCCTACAAGGGCGAGATTACCAATGAAGCCGGTGAGGTAATTTCCACCTTTACCCTGAAGCCAGAGACGATTTTGGATGAAGTGCGGGCGGGGGGACGGATTCCTCTGCTGATTGGGCGATCGCTCACCGACAAAACCCGCATCGCCCTCGGCATGGAACCCAGCCCCGTCTTCGTTCGCCCCTCCATGCCCGAAGACAGCGGCAAAGGCTTCACCCTGGCACAGAAGATGGTCGGCAAAGCCTGCGGTCTTCCCGGCGTACGCCCCGGCACCTCCTGCGAACCCATCATGACCACCGTCGGTTCCCAAGACACTACCGGACCCATGACCCGCGACGAGCTGAAGGAACTCGCCTGCCTCGGCTTCAGCGCCGACCTGGTGATGCAGAGCTTCTGCCACACCGCCGCCTATCCCAAGCCCGTCGATGTCACCACCCACAAGCAACTGCCCGACTTCATCAACTCCCGTGGCGGCGTCTCCCTGCGCCCCGGCGACGGCATCATCCACTCCTGGCTCAACCGGATGCTGCTCCCCGATACCGTGGGCACGGGCGGCGACTCCCACACCCGCTTCCCCCTGGGCATCTCCTTCCCCGCTGGCTCTGGGCTGGTCGCCTTCGCCGCCGCCCTTGGCGTCATGCCCCTGGATATGCCCGAATCCGTGCTGGTGCGCTTCAAGGGCAAGCTGCAACCCGGCGTCACCCTGCGCGACATCGTCAACGCCATCCCCTATGTCGCCATTCAGGACGGTCGGCTGACGGTTGCCAAGCAAAACAAGCAAAACCTGTTTAACGGGCGCGTGTTGGAAATGGAAGGACTGCCAGACCTGCAACTGGAGCAAGCCTTTGAACTCACAGACGCCACCGCCGAGCGCTCCGCCGCTGGCTGCACCATCAAGCTCAGCACCGACACCGTGGCGGAATACCTGCGCTCCAATGTCTCTCTGCTGAAGAACATGGTGGCACGGGGCTATGGCGACGCCCGCACCATCCTGCGCCGCGTCCGCAAGATGGAGGAATGGCTGGCAAACCCCAGCCTCATGTCCGCCGACCCCGACGCGGACTATGCCGAAATTTTGGAGGTGGATCTCGACCAGATCAAGGAACCCCTGGTCGCCGCCCCCAACGACCCCGACAACATCAAGCTGATGTCGGAGTGCGCGGGCGACCCCATCCACGAGGTCTTCATCGGCTCCTGCATGACCAACATCGGCCACTACCGCGCCGCCGCCAAAGTGCTCGAAAACGCCGGCCCCGTCAAAGTGCGCCTGTGGATTGCACCCCCCACCCGTATGGACGAGCAACAACTCCGCGAAGAAGGCTACTACGGCATCTTCGCCGCCTCCGGTGCCCGCACCGAAATGCCCGGCTGCTCCCTCTGCATGGGCAACCAGGCACGAGTCGATGACGGCGTCACGGTGTTCTCCACCTCCACCCGCAACTTCAACAACCGCATGGGCAAAGGCGCACAGGTCTACCTTGGCTCCGCCGAACTCGCCGCCGTCTGCGCCCTCCTCGGTCGCATCCCCTCCGTCGATGAATACATGGAAATCGTCACCAAGAAAATCGACCCCTTCGCCGGCGACCTCTACCGATACCTCAACTTCGACCAAATCACCGGCTTCGAAGACGAAGGCAGAGTGCTCACCAAAGAGGAAGAAGCCCAGTTGATCGCCTCCGTTTAATGCACATTTCAACCCCATCCCACGCCCATCACCGAAAAGTGATGGGCTTTTTTCTTATACGGAAAAAAGCTGCGCCTATTAATTGCTCCCCACGAAAACCCTAATCAAAATCTCAACCCTATCCCGTTAATGTAGATGCTGGATAACACCAGTATTAAGGGTGTTATCAGTCGAAAGTGCTGGATAACACCCCCATTTTCCAGAATTAAACAGCAACTTTGCTGGATAACACCCCGAAACTAGGGATTTATACAGCAACTTTGCTGTATAAATCCTGAAGAAATAGGTATTATCCGTCAGATCTAGCTCATAATTCCGAAAAGCAGGGTTCTTAGCCAGTAGATCTGACACTTAATACTAGTTAGCCTGCTGGGGTATCGGTAAGGTTGTACTCAAAGTCTATGTGCCTTACCCGCCCACTCCATGCTCCTTCCCTACGAGTGAGGCGTAAATTGAGAACATCAGGACGATTGTGATACTCTATAGACTCTTCCAGAAGAATCAGTATCTTTGTATTGAACCTTAGTCCTTATGCTTTCTGCTCTATCTCTGTTTTCAGGTGCCGGTGGAATGGATATCGGTGTACGTCAAGCTGGTTTTGAGATACTAGCTTGTATTGAGATCGATCCACATTGTTGCGAAACCTTAAGAAATGCCATAGAGCGAGAAAAAGTTAAAACTCTTCTTTTTGAGAAAGACATCAGGCAAGTCAGGTCATCTCAATTGATGGAGTCCTTTAACTTGCAAGTAGGTGAGTTGGATTTGTTGTTTGGTGGTAGTCCTTGTCAAAGCTTTTCTCAAGCTGGTAAACGTGCTTCTTTAGATGATGAGCGAGGCTTACTATTATTTGAGTTTATTAGATTTGCCAAAGATTTAAAACCAAAGGTAATTCTTATTGAACAGGTTAAAGGTGTGCTAAAAGCCATAGATAAAGCTGGAAATATTGGTGGTGTTTGTAAAGACCTTAGTAGCCAACTCAAAAAACTAGGATATAGATTAAGTATCCAGACCATTAACTCAGCAAATTATGGAGTAGCTCAGGCTAGGGAAAGAGTCTTCATAGTTGCGACTAAAACAGAAGAAATTTTTCATTTCCCTTTACCAACTCACGGGAAACTAGATGCACAAATTTCTCTATTTCCTGCTCAGCAACATATTACTGTTGGACAAGCCTTAATGGGATTAGGTAGTCCTTCCAAAGACAAGGAGAATCCCCCTGAAGATAGCCATATAGATATTACGCCTGCTGGTGATCGGAGGCGTATTCATGGTGTTCCTGAAGGCTCATTCTTAGCTAAAGAATTACATCTCCCAGAAGAGCAAAGATGCAAACTCACTAAAAAGGATACAACGAAATTTCGTAGGCTTTCCTTTTCTGAACCTTCATTGACATTGAGGTGTGGGGAAATCTTCTTTCATCCTATCGAAGATAGATATCTAACTCCCCGCGAGTATATGCGTATTCATGGCTATCCTGATGATTATGTCCTAAAAGGTCCCATCCGAAGTCGTTCAGGTAGAGTTAGACATCTTGATCAGCATCGTCAAGTTGCTAATTCTGTTCCACCACCTGTTGCTTATGCTATTGCAAAGCAGATAGCCGAATTTTTAGGCGCAGCTAAATTCTTAGATATATCCACGCAGAAAGAGTTGATGAGTGCTTAGCTGCTTTGCTGTTCAACTAAAATCTATTTATGCCTACTATATTTGAGCTTTTTGGTTTTCTCATAGACGATCGCAGCCCAGAAGTAGAGCTAATAAGGAAAGCTCGTCAATGCCCATTTATGGGCGCGACTTGTGATGGTGGCGGTAATCGTTACCAAACCAAAATAAAACTCACTCCGCAAGAACCCCTAACTCAATACTTTAACAGCGGTATTACCGAAGTGATACCTGGAGTTTGTTCAATTAAGTCAGGCGAAGATATCTGGGTTGTATGCCCAAGACGATTGTTTGCAGCTAAGTTTGACGGTAAAGGTATCCCCTCTGCTAATCGTGCTGTACAACAACATGAACGCGATCTACTTATTCAAGCAGGATTGCCAGTTGAAACAGAAATCGGTACTTGGGCAGAAGTGTCGCTAAAGCATAGAGTAGCAGACGCTGAAATCAATTATCACTTTGATTACGTTTTAGCTCCATTAGTAGAAACATCTCTCAGTACATTGTTAGATCAAAGAAATTTTTCAGGTTCAACTGAAAGAGATTTGGACGAGCTTATTAAAATTGCGAAAAAAAGTGGTTATTTTGAGGGCAGGAGGCAAGGCTTATCTGATGCTGTTATTCCCCTTCCAGATCTTTCCAATCTATACATTTTAGAAATCATGACCGCTAGTACAAGTGGTTCTGACACTGAGAATTCCACCGATATGAGAAGTGCCTTTCGTAATGAACTTCTTTTTTCTACGCACACTAGTCCAGGAATTAATAAGCGGCAAGTCTGGGGACGTATGGTAACTCAACTGTTTGCAAAAACAGCATTAGCTCACCAATGGAATGGAAGAACAATTTGGGTTATCCAAGATTCTTTATTACATAATATTGAACTGACCACCCGCTTAAAAACGGCTGATGTACCAAGCAACCCACAGCGCAATATTAGTCTAGTTATTATGCATTATTCTACTAACGTAGATGGTCAAGTTGAAATGTCTTTTAAAGACACTATAGAAGGTGATGCAGGTATAGAGTTTGATGGAAGTGACACTTTCACCGATATTCTGTTGCCTAAATTAGCGCCTCCAAAAGTCGAGTTATTGAAGGCAATTCTAAGGAGAAAACTGGATGCAATTTTCAGGCTATGACGCAGGCTAACACTGCGCTGCAACGGACGGAGCTAAGAATCTGGTGAAGCCTTTAAGGTTGCTTTCCGCCGTTGAGCTTCACCGTTAGTCTTCAGGACATTTGTTCTAAATCGCTTCTAAGGCAGTTCTCACTTCAAGCTACGCAAGGAACGCTGTGATGGATCTGCCAAATTTGGCTATCCTATGATTTTTTGCTTAAACTGGAGGAAGGCTAGCTTATTAAGAGACGCTAAAGTGCAAGAACCTAACGGCAAACCTCTTGTCTTTCTAGATACAAACGTTGTTGCTTCTTACCTACGTGGTGAACCACCTAGTTCTCATTTATTTTCTAGGGAAATAAGTGAGAAAGTTCATCTTGCAATCAACCCAGTAGTGCTTCAAGAGCTTTTTTTTCTCGCTGAAACTCGTAAACATCCTGAAGTACTTGATGAGATTCAACAAGAGGTTAGGCTCTTACCTTTAAACCTTGAGAAAGCTGAAGAGTATCTTAAGCAGGCAGCAAACCTTCGTAATCGGATTGCCCACTCCAATGATGTTTTGATTTTAAGTAGTGCGTCAGATTGTGACTATTTTGTAACTTATGACAAGGCGCTGAAAAGTACACTTATTTCGCTATCAACCGGTAAACCTGAAGTTGTGACACCCGAACAGCTAATATCTCAACTTACAAGCAAGGTCTAAAGGTAGATCAAGCGTGAAGGTTTACATTGATACAGGCGTTTTTATAGATTATCTCAGCGCGCAAGCAATTGCTGGTTCAAGCTTGCGATCTACAAATCGCCGAGGGCGTACTCCTCAAAAGCTATTTGAAGATGCAGAAAATGTTCTTAAGAAAGTAGCAACTTCACACACGGCAGCGACATCGAGTTTAACTTATTACGAGGTCGAAGAGGCTTTGTTCAAGCAGCTCACTTCAGTTGCAACAGGTATGGCAAATGCAAGTACAATTCGAGTCCTTGCAGCCCGTTCTATTGTCCCGCAAACTATTACAGCAGTGCGTTTTTTCAGCATCAACGTTCTTGATCTAACTTCTACAACGGTAGAAGAGCAGTTGAGTAATGTTGAGTTGTACGTTCGAGGTATAAGAGCTGCTGACGCACTTCATGTTGCAAGTGCCATTAACTTTGATGCAGAAGTATTGATTTCTGTGGACGAGGATGTGCTTAAACTAGATGGTGTTATTACTAATAAAAGTGGAGTTCCTATCAAGTTTTGCGATACAGACATTGCACTAACAATTCTATAAAGGACTAACAACGCCCCTGCACACCGACTGTTAAAAGTTGTTTGGTTGTGATGCAAAGGTTATCTGCGGCGGATGATGGGGAACGTTAGCGCGATCGCCCACCCATAATTTAGGTTGTCTCAGAAAACCCAACAACTCTTTGGCGCTTTACTTTGCACGAATGGTGCGATCGCCCACTCCCCCTCACACACCAGACACCTCTCGTAATCTTTTGTTGGGGGCGATCACTATCGAATCTGCCAACTGTAGCGCGTTATTTGGCAGAGAAAGCTTAGTTGACTTGGGCGATGAGAAAATTCTTCGAAAGCATGACTAATGAAGTTCCAGACAATGTAACTCAGGATTATTTAAAAGTTCTTGAATAGCTGTTGCTCCGGAACGAATTAATGCTTCAACTTGACGGGTTGGTGCATTACCACATCGTAGCCAAACAACTTTGGGCGGAGAGCCATACAGGCGACTTCTTTCAGGAAAATCTGCATCTTGCGTCACGATACAGAAGTCATTAAGCTTCGCAAATTCCCAAATATCAGTATCTGTTCTCTCAGCTAGATCATGAAATTGAACATAGCTTGATTGAGGAAAGATATCAGCCAAGAAATCAACCAACTTGTGGCTAAGAGGCTATTTATAAAGTTCGGTCTAGGCGGCCAGGCGCTTAAGCATGATACGAGTCATGACCGCATAGATGGCTGCTTCACTCATCTCGGGTAACCGCTCATAATCCTTACTCAACCGTC
>Ga0081535_100387_pt1 | contig 33614 bp, 39 predicted proteins | sample HotLakmasection3_FD_71020 | JGI IMG/M metagenome (GOLD analysis project Ga0081535, IMG submission 71020) | Hypersaline microbial mat communities from Hot Lake, Washington, USA - Section #3 (SPADES assembly) (version 2) | ecosystem: Environmental > Aquatic > Non-marine Saline and Alkaline >... | reverse complement strand
TCAGTTGAAGATATTAAAAGAGTACAGTATGAATTAAACACAAGACCTAGGAAAGTTCTTGACTACAAAACACCTTTAGAAGTGTATAGTAAGTGTGTTGCGTTAGGTTGTGGAGAGTAGCATTGAAAGAAATCAAGATCTGGGTATTAACTGATCTGCAAAATCCTAATAGAGATTTAGCCGCAGCAGAAAAAATAGCAAATGAACTACTGCACCAAGCACCCAAAAACCTTAAAAATAAGCTTATATTGATTGATTATTATTTGAAATCAGAGAATAGGGATAATGCCATTGTTCAACTGGAGGGTATAAAAGTCCAAGAGGTTAAAGCCGCTAACTTTATTGATCAAATAAGGTATATTGAGGTAACTTATTATGGGGGATTTATTGACAGAGCGATTGAGATTTTAGAGGAGATTACCTATGAGGATCAACAATCTGAAATGTCAGAACTACTCCTAAAGGCCTACAGAAAATCTGGAAAACTTGGTAAGACCTTGAACCTTGTTAATAAACTACTTATCTCTAATCCAGCCTATACTTTAGCTAGCTCAATAAAAGCTGAAATTTTGTATTATATTGGAGACTGGGAGGGTGCATTAAAAACAATGGAGGAAGTGAGCATACACCAAGATTACACCCTATATCAAACGGCGTTATATTACTTTCAGAATAATAAACAGAAAGAAGCAAGGAAATACCTGCTTAAGCTCCATTCATATAAGAATCTCGGTGAATCAGAGCAAGATATGTTCATTTATCTGTGCTTACATTTGAATCTATTTGAACACCTAATCGGGTTATCTTTTAACGAATTAATTAACGCTGAAAAAGAAGGTCAGGTAATAGCCAGCGACTGTATTCGATACGTGAGTATTTGGGTTAGTATTGGTCAGCTAATTGAAGGAGCTAAATTTCTTAACAAATTTTATAAAAGCGTAGAAATCCAAGAAGCAGATAAAGTTTATTTGATACAAAACCTAGATACTCAAAATATAGTTGCTTATTCCTATGATCAAGTAGGGGATGCAATTTTAAATCGCAGTTTTATTGATAAGTTTAAGGAAAAGCCTGTTGGTCATATAGTTAAAGAGGAGAATATAATTAAACCAAAAATGTTTAAGCTATTAGAAATAAAGCATAAATGGCAATATCTTCTACATTATATCCAAATCACCTTTTCAAATAAATTCCCAGAGGAAAGTAGATTTTATGTCTTCAAAACAGAGCAAGACCTGTCCAAGGATTTTCTTACCACAGTAGATACTATTAATGAGACAAGTAAGGAAGATTTTGACTCAATTCAAGATCTATACCTGTCACAACAAATACCATTGCAAAGCTTTTCTGATTTAATCAATCGTACAGTAATTGCTACTTGGAGTCATCTCGCATTTAACGAAAATCTACCTGTTTATTCCAGTTTGTCGAATCTTGAAATTCTTAGCAATTACCAACTCAATCAAAACTCGAACGGAGCAACAGCAGACTTAACCTTTTTGCTTACACAATTTTATTTAAATGATAAATCTATATCAGATCTTTTTAGAGGTAAATGGCTGATACCGCGATCGATTTTAGAAGAAATACAGGCAGTTATCGATGAGACAGCTTTTGCTCTAAAAGACGGTAAAAGATTTTTGTCGAGCGAAGGATTTGTACGTGTATCAAAAAAAGAGGTGCAAAAAGAATACCAAAAATGGGTTAAGTTCAGAAGGTGGGTTCTGGAGCATTGCAAAGTTGTGCCACTGAAAGTTCTTATGGATGAGGAAATTGCGGATAATGAGAAAATACAGGTGTTAGAGAAGTTACTAAGCAGAAGCGCTTTTCAAACAGCTCTGTTAGCTTATCAACACAACACTTTTCTATTAACTGAAGATGCTCACTTTAGGAGAATATCTTCAGAGATATTACATTTAAACAGCTCAAACACCTCAGAATTATCTCAAATATTATTAAACAAAAATAAGCTTAAAATTGAGTCTCATGCGAGCATCATACAAGATTTATGCATTTGGGGATATAAACACACCTCCGTAAATCATAATGTGATTGTTCAGCTTCTGGAAAAAGATAACTGGATACCAAGCTCAGAAATTAAAAAAGTTTTGCAAATGCTATCCGAATCTCATGTGCAACCAGCGATAACGGTGTGCCTAAACACTGTGTATGCTTTGTATAATAAACCTTTGTCCGAAGTAACAATAAACACATTAACTCATATGCTTCTAGACTACACATTCAGACACCCTAAGCGAATGGTGACCTTAGAATTACTGCTTAAAGAATTAACTCTTACACACCCTTATGATCCAATTTTTCAAAAATGGATGTCGGGAATTATAGGGGCTTATGCCAAATCTTGAATTGATTAACAATAGGCAGCTATTGATCTGACCTACAAGTGTAATCAAGCAAAGTTATTTCTCACCCCAAAAACCACCCCTCAGGATCCTCTATTTTCTGCTTTCGATTAATCTCCAACGTCTTCCTATCCTCACCATACCGCTCAAGTGAATCTCGTGCCAATGCTGATATATCCTTATCAGTAGAAAGTTCAGGATAATGAGTAGTATAATCAATAGTCTCAAAACTCATTATATTCCCGCTCCTCGAGCTTTTATCATTCAGCGTAGTCAAATACCCCTGAAACTTCTCTAGTCCCGTAATATCACTATCCTGTACGTATCCTCCAAAGAGTGGGGTAATATACTTAACTTCATCCCTATTTCTCATCTTGAATATAAATAGGTTTGCTACGTTTCCAAGGATTGCTTTGGTGAACCAGTCATGGAGCTGGAAGAGGTATTGATTAGCTAGTATAAGGCTTAGACCGTATTTTCTAGCTTGAGCCAGCATCGTTACGATTATAGGGAGCTGTACTTCTTCCACCTCATCGATGATAACAACAACCTTTTCTTTATTCTCAGAGTTTTGTTCTCTTTGTAGTTCCGCCCATAGTTCAGTCATTAAGAGCTGAGGGAGAAGTTTCTTTCCTTTTACCCCGTATAATGGCTCTGTATTAGGTATGAGTATAATCTTCTTTTGTTTCACCGCCTCCACTATATCAAACCGTGACCCTTCAAGCATAGGTAGGATTGAATCTGTGGTGATATTAGCGAGTCTGTTATCAATACCATCAAGCACGCTTGGCGTGGTATTATAGGTATCAATGTGGCGTTGCCATATGACTGCTATATTATCATCACCTTCAGCGAATATATGGGATAATAAGTCTCTAAAGCCAAAGTTTTTACTTAAGAGATAGGGAAGATCTGCTAAGGTAATTTGACGCTCCATTACCCTTTGCTTTGCATCAACTTCGCTCATACCCATTTCAATGAGCTTATTGTAATAATAATCAGGAAACCATACCCCTGTAGTTATAAGGACTTTGAGGAGTTTTTTGATACTCGTTCCAAGATCTCCGTCTTTGGCGTTTTGTTCAAAGATATCAAATATGTTTTCAACTAAGGCGTCTTTCTCTACTCTACTTGCTCCAAATCCTCTAATAAAGGGGTTAAGGGTTATTGTTCTACTGCTATGAGCGGGATCGAGATAGACTACTCTATTTGCTAATTCTTGAGGTGAGAGTCTGCGAATAATGTTCTTAATATCCATACCGTTAGGGTCAAAGAAGATTAGGGCTGATTGACCTTCACTAATAACCGAGAGAGCCGAGTTAATAAGTGTTGTACTTTTACCGCTTCCCGTTGAACCAAGTGCGTATGTATGACGCCTTCGACTACTAGCTGGCAAATATATTTCTTTCTTTTCTCCTGTTTTAAGATGAGTAGAGCCAACGAGGGTACTACCCTTTTCTTGTTCAAAGAATGTAGGATTTGCCTCAACTACTACGCTTCTATTGGTTCCGTAACTACCCCTCTTGATAATAGAAGGGTGAAATAATTGAGCCAATTCTTGCGTAGAGAAAAAAGAGCCATAGAAAGATCTAAAGTATCGAGTATATAAGTTCTCAAAAGAAACATACCGCCGTTGCAACTTATTGATTAGCCTTTTTGGAAACAGTGCACTCACTGAAACGAATCTATTATTCCCGTCAGCTCCTTTAAGGTGAGCTGATAAAGATCGAGTTATCGATGGGTTTGAACCAATTACATAGATATTACTAAAGTACAGCTTGTACTGGGCTTTCTCGACTAAGCCACTATTCTCATTTTCTTTTTGGACAGCTAGTTTTGGACTTGTGCTAATAGTCTGGGAGTTGGATCCTACAACCTTTTTTATCCTGTCAGTCTTATCAAAAGCGGGTCTTAATACAAATACGACACCACCTTTTAGATCTGATTCAAGAGAAGCTAAGTAGTTAGCAATATCAGCAAAGGATTGGATATGTTTTTGATTGATTGGATCAAAGGAGCGAGTTAGGTATAATCGCCGTATACTTAATTTATTTTCAACTCTATATGCATCTAATAAATCAATACTGCTGGTATATATCGAGACCCCCTCAACACCTGAAAGGAATTTACTAATACTTCCTAACGCTTGCTGATGACTAGTAGTAATGAGTAAGGTTATATATTCATCTACGCGGTGCATCTCCAAACTCATTCGCTCGGATTCTAAAAGGCTGTGACAGGAAGATAAAAAGGCTTGAAAACTAGCAATTGCGTCAAATTCTTGGTTTTGATCTGTTGGTATTGGAAATCTTACCTCCATTCTGTGGATTTGCTTGTTTTTATCGCTTTGTAGGCGGATTATAATCCATAGAGTATATACAGCCCAAAGAGTTAATAAAAGGGCTAAAATAACGACTAGATAAAGTCGAATTTCTGGGTTGTTTTTAAGATACTCAAAAGGGGTATCTATGAACCAATTTTTGTATGTTTGGAGGGTGGAGTTCATAAGTTTGATAATTATTAAAAAATATGATATAATATAAAATATATGGCCGAGATTCCAACATTTGAAAGTGATAACTTTGAAACAATTTTCGCATCCCTCAGTGAAGACGAAAAAATCGTAGCTTGTATGATTAGTGTAGAAAGAGGCGACTTCCCCACTACTTTTTTTAGTGGATACCAAGATTTCGTACCCCAAAGTGACATTGCGACAATAGTTAATAACCTAGAAGCTAAAGACATTGTTATGCAAGTGCGTGAAGGCTGGCATAAAGTATCAGAAAAGTATAAGAGTAAATTGGAGCAAAAACTTAAAGACATGGGTTAATTAATTATTTATATAATTTTTTCAGGATCTACTCGCTCCCCATTTTCCAAAATTACTAAATGTAAGTGTCTTCCATGAGAATTTCCCGTTTCTCCCATTACCCCTATGACCTGCCCTTGCTGAACAGTTTGATTTTCGTACACAAAGTTTGTTTCATTGTGCCAGTATTCAATGACTCTCTCTGATTCGTTGCATTGCAGTCTAATGACCTTAGCTCCAGATTGATCTATAAAGGGCTCGGCAGTTCCACTGCATAATGCATACATTGTCTCTAATCCAGTGTAGTTATATAGCTTGTCGGATTTGTAATATTCCAAACTTGGCACTATATCTAAAGCTTGGTGACTTTCAGAGAAGCCTTGATTGATTTGAATGGCTTCATTTGATCCAAAAGGTGTTTGGATAATATCACTTATATAATCAAGTCCGTATAGAGGCTCAGATTTTTGAAGAGAGTTAATTAGTTTAATAGCTTCAGACTTTTGCTTTTCTCTTACAGCATCATCAATAGATCTAAGCTTTAGAGTTATAACCATACTTTGATTATACTCTTCTAAGGATAGGGTATCATTAGCAAAAAGACGGGTCTCAAGCTCATAGATAAAACCACCTTCCACCGTTATTTCACTATTTATATCAACCACGATATATTCATAACTTCCAAGATACGGCGAGCTTTGTAGAGAAATAATACCAGCAGTGGTATTATCAACTTGTCCTATTTCTTTGGCTTTAGTAGCAGTAAAGAACTGCTCACGCTGATTAGGATCTAAACCAGTAGGGTTACTATCAGGAGTTTTTATGGAAGATACATAAAACATTTCAATCGTAGAATTATCAGTATTATTGCTAAATACTAATCGGTACTGACCCTGTTTATCGTCAATTGGACTATATTCTCCAATATTACCACTCCAGTCTTCACCATCAATTGAATATCCAAAGATCTTGTGAGCTTGCTGAGGAATTCTAACTAGAGATTCATCAGATTCATTATCAGGACTGGAATTGTTGTTTGTTTGGACTATAAAAATGATTGAGGCTATAACCGCTATAATTATAAGAATTAATACCCATTGTTTTTTGAAAGTAGTCATATTATCCAATAATTAAATAGTATTTAAAGTTTCCCTCCGTTCCGAGATCGGGCAAATACAGGGCATTATTACCTCGATAAGAATAGTTTCTCATTCCACTTTGCACATCAGTCCACGGATCATTCATTACGTACCTCCCATCTGCCGTATATCCTTTGATTACAGCTAAATGGCCAGCACCTTGTTTGGTAGTTAAAGAGATAATGATGGGCTTGCCTTGATCTATCGAGTTCTTCACAAGATTAAAACTAGGTGAGCCAAAACTAACACTTGTTGGAATACCAAAGAAACTAAAATATTGTTGCATCCCTGCAACTCCAGATTGATTACAAAGGGTATCATAAGCAGTCACCCCAAAAGCTCCCCCTACTCCATACGCTCTACATTTATTAGGTAGCCCAAGTCCTTTGTCTCTATAGCTATGCTCCTTGAGTTCAGTTTCAGAACTAAAATTCACCTTTCCAAAATATCCTGCCACCATAGTCGAACTAGCTGCACCACAAATAACACCTCCAAGTGGTAACCCTCCCCCTACTCTTTGAAGCGGGCCAGTGTCACCATTGGCTTCAATAAATTGGTTGAAGTAAGGGACATTTAAAACTACAGCTTGGATACCTGAGATATCTGTTATTTCCGTATTCAGACCGCTTCCAGCAAACTCACTTTCTTGAGAATTGTTGGAGTTAATAATTGAAATAGTAAGCACCACTACAAAGACTATTACCAGTGCAGTATATTTGAGAATTTCGTACTTATACTTTGCTACAAACCCTGATACTCCTTGCGACGAGCCAAACGAAACAGGCAAGAAAATAGTTACGATTAAAGCAATAATATAAATAATACTATCAATGACAAAATCAAAGACCGAGAAGGCTGTCTTCTCAAGGTTTTTAGTGATTTTATCTTGTTCTTTGCTCATAGGCTAGGCGTTGTAAATACAAATTCTTTCTCACTTTCAAAGGGTATAATATTCATAACCAAATGTTCATTCTGGCGAATATAGATACAAGTTCCCCTACTCATCCCCGTGAGATTTCTTAACTCGTCGTCGGTTAAAGGTAAGAGCTTTTTCTCTCTGATATGATTAACTGATACATTAGATTGCTTGAGAATAAAGTTGCTTTCGGCTTGAGCAATAATACTCTTACCTCCATTTTCTTCTCTAAAATCCTCTAGCTCTTGAGATATACAAACAAGACCTGTATTTCGCTTACGAACTGTTTTGGAAAGCATCTGCAAAAACCTGCCTGTAATATTATATTTCAATAGAAGATGAGCCTCATCTACGTAAATCATAGTGCGTTTTGAGGTATCATCAGCAAGCTTTTGGACTAATGAAGTCAGTAAGTACATAGCGGGTATCTTAACCTCCTCTGATTCGAGCTTTTTAAGATTAAAGGATATTATTTCCTTACTTAGATCAAATGATCTTTGAGAGCTAAAATATCCGCCAAGGCTTCTACCTTCGGATAACTCCATTATATCTTCTATAAAGGGAATTGGCTTTTTGCTGTTCTCCTTTTTTAAATAGGTTAAAAAGCTTGGTAGATTTCTTTTAACTGGTTTAGTATTCTTGAAATATGTACTAATCAAATTACCCAACAACCCACTCTCATAGAGTGCTGGTGCTATAAAAAACCTGAAAAACTCTTTGAGTTTAAGAATATGATTTTGTTGATCAGTATCATTAGGGTCTTGCCCATCGAAGGTATAAATAAAGAAAGGGTTTATACCTTTCTCTCTGCTAAATTCTATCACTTCCCCACCATATGCCTCAGTTAGCCCTGTGTACTCACCCTCAGGATCAATAATAACATTCTGAACTCCTCGAAGTACAAGTCTTGATATTATGAGTTTTGAGGTAACGGATTTACCTGATCCGCTCTTACCAAAGATATTGAAGTTAGCATTATCAGTCTTGAATAAATCAACCAAGACAAGGCTTCCATTTTGGATATTACTCCCCAGAAAGATACCCTCGTGATCAGTAGTATTTTTACTTAAAAAAGGTAATAAGTTACAGACTCCATTAGTATGAACTAAATGCCTGATCTTCTCTTCCTGATTATTGCTAAGCGGCAATACATCTAATAGTGACTCTTTTTGGTTAAGAAAGCAGTTATTAAAGATAAACTGAATGTCTTGCGTCTCTTCCTTAAAGAGTTTATCGTATTCCCCCAATTGCTCTTTGGAATCAGCAACAATGGTTGCGTATACTGAAAGATAAAAGGCTTCTTCGCTACCATGCAGAATATCATCAGCGAATTCATGAAGCTGGGATATATGCTTCTCAACCTCTTTGTTTCTGTGTTTTCCCCTCTCTTGCTCACTTAAAAGTTGAGCTTCTAAGGCTGTAATCTTAGAATTAGATCGAGCAATGATCTTGCTCCTTTTAGTCCCTTTGATATGGTAAGAGATAAAGAATGGAATAGGCAAATTCAGAATAGTTATAAGTTGGTTGATATGGGCAACATCTGGTAAGTCACCGAGGAAATAGCTGCGAACAAAGGAATTTCCAACTACCAAGTCTTTTGGATTAATTTCTATTTCTTTAGGTACAAATCTTTGTTTTCGGGCAACTTCTTTATTATCCACTGCCTTCATGTATGAATCAAGATTGCGATTAAACAAATCTACATCGTCCCTATAATCAAGCCAATCCATCAAAAATGGTTTTATCTCTTTTGCCTTGTACCAACGGTTTTGAGTAACAAATCGTGGCTTCTTTGGATTAAGAGCAAATTTGGTTTTAAGTTGTTTTGATATATTCATACTTAATGTAAACTAAAATACTTTGTTAGAAATCGAGTTAGATTATCTCCTTCTAAATGAGAAGAGGAAATGGTTGCTCTTTTGAGGTTTCGCTGTATGCGATCACTAAGATCTGTTAAATCTTTAAGTTTTCTATTAATTGCTTCCTTACTGGTAGTATCACAATCAATCTTGATCAGCATAATATACTCACGGATTGGAATAATATTGTGCTGGAGTAGTTCTTTTAAATTAGCCTTGTACCCTTCTAAATGAGCTTCTCTTCGTTTTTGGGTTTCAGTCGTACTAAGTGTTGAAATATCACTATCAACTGAGTCTAAATGTTTAAGATAATCCTTTTCTGTAGCCTCACGATTGCGAACAATGATTTGAATATGGTTCTCTCTGAGATTATTAAGGAAGTTCTGCAATTGATTGTAGAAATGGGCTTTTTCATCTTCTGCTAAAAGAAAATAATCTATAGGCTCAATCACATAAGCCTTAATGATCTTATCACTTGTGATTATACAATCATTGACTACTCTAAATTCCGCCTCACTAAGCTTCTCGACTCGCTTTGGTTTGTATACATGCCCAATAGCCTTTGGAATTAGGCTATACACCTTCTGCCCTTCCATTTCAATTGCTAAAAAGGTATAAATTACAAACCCAACTATAGAGACGAATATTATTCTGGATTGAAGTGAATAAGCTTCACCATAAAAGAATACAATCACTCCAGTAAATACAACAGCCAAAATTGCTATAGTCTTATCACTAAGGAGCTGAAAGATTACATTGCGATCTACTCCTTTAACTTTGAATATCTTGGCTGGTTTCATATCACTGTATTAGTTGCTTTAGTCTGTTTTGATCTTGATTTAATCGACCTTGGTTTTGATTGATATAGTTTAGGCTGTCTTGATCTTCAGAACTTACTGCTGATTCTTGAAGCTCTTGATAAGAATAAGACCCTGAAAGGTCTATAAGCCTTCGATAATACTCGGCCATAAATTCGACTATACTAGTTACTTCTTCGCATTCTTGAACTGTCTCAGTGGGTAACCGATTACACTCAATACTTTTAGCTCTATCAGATATTTTAATAAACGCTGGCAGTACTTCTTGAGCTAGAAAATCTTGTCTTTGCTGGTCATCAAACCCCCTACCCGTGGTTGCAAACTCTGGATTATTAATATAGCTAACTAGATCATTTTTAAGATTATTATACTTTTCTTCGTGATCTACTCTAAATACAAAAAAGAGAGAGATAGCTATTATTAAGAGAGTGATTAATGCGATAATTAAGATTGTGATTTTGGATTTATTTGATTGAGACATATATTTGATTAATTATTATTTTCTTCAATTTTCTCCTTATAAACATAGGATTTTTGAATACGAGGAGTATTCTTGGGTGGTTTTCCTTGGTGTTTCTCCATAGCTTGACGTGGATATTGACTAGTTGTAATTCCATCAATACCACTTCCAAGATTATCCTCCTTAAGATTGTTAAGAGTACTTCTAGCCTTAGAATTAGCCGTATTGTCCGGTAAGACATCAGAATTAGTTCTTTTGGCGTAGTTTTTCATACCCTGATAATTTACAGTATCAAGCATACTATAGGAGCCAGTAACAGGATAAAGTTGATTTGGGTTTTGTACTTGATCTGAAATTGCATCCTCTTTCGATTCATATAAGGTCGTTATTCCAGAGCTTGGGTGATCATAACCATACCACTGTCCAGAAACACCTACAACCCCTTCAGTTGGATTGACACCTGAAACAGAATACCCTTTCTCGCTCATTCTTTGAGCTGCTTTTGATTGTGTAGGGTCTTTGAGAACAGAATTTAAAGAATTAGATACTCCCTTTGACGGGTTTAAACCATTTGATATTGGATTACCTGATTTAGGATTAGTCTTACCCTGCCCACCGCCTTTCTTACTCACAAGGCCATTCTCTCCACCAAACCGAGATGTCATCTTCTCCCTTGTTTGAGCACCCAAGAACCCAGACATAGAGTTGCGAGTTGGAACCCCCATTGCACCTGCACCAAAGCCTGCAACTGCTCCACCAGCCATAGCAAACGGCTTCACAAAAGCTGATCCAATCTTACTAGCTGCAATGGTATCCGATATAGCTGAAAATGCATTGCCCCAAATTTGAGCAGTTAGCAGATTAATTGATAACAAAAACATAAGCCCTCCAATATAGATTAGAACTTGCTCCATACCCACTCCCCCACTTGCTAGTATCGAGCTTGCCATATCATTCAGTACCCTGTATCCCATAATGAATCCGACTTGATGAATTAAAGCAGTAGTCCACTCTTTCCAAAAGTTTTTAGGAATCTGAGAATCCTTATTGAGGTAAAATATTACTACGAAAGGATAAGCTATTGCTAAGAAATATAGCTTCAGGAATCTAACCACGAATTGGAAGATAACAAATAGGAATATGGCCAAGGCAAGATATAACGGAGTTATTACCAAAACTATTTGGAAAGTGTTTTGTAACCCACTAAGCGGGTTTACTGTAGTATCAACGAAATCTGATACAACTCCAATTGCTCCCCCAATCCCACCATCTATTGAGTAATTCTCACGAATAGCAGCGAAGAAGCTTTTCATATATCCTGATATTGTATCATTGCCTAAGATATACGTGTTTAATGCATTAATGAATGCAATGGAATAACTCAAGATAAATGGAGTAAATATCAACATCACTATCACAGTCACAAGTCTATGCACCAAAGAATAGATATCCTCTTTTGCCTGACCATCTCGAATATAGTAGATCATCAGAAGCCCTTGCCATGCAAGAAGCAAAATCATGAAGGGAAATATGATCTGCAAAAGCAAGTTACTATATTGGCTTGCTGGACTCATTGATCCATAACTGAACTCTATATTCTCATTTATTCTACCCGCAACATCTGGAGTCGTAGCCACAAACCCATCTAAAAGTGGAGCAAAGATATTAAGAATAGTTTCAGCTAAGATTAGATTCCCTAAAACAGCTGAATTTACTACAGCGTTCTCTTGCCCTACTCCTTCGCTAATCTCAACTAGGCTTTGAGTAGTGCTTGGCGTGCTAGAATAAACAGGAAATATCAATTGAGCTACTAGGAATGATAGAGCAAATAAGGAAAGTAGGAATATAAGGGTGATAATAACTTTCTTCCTATTAATCCCCCACTCTTGTTTCAGTACTCTAAATATATCAAAGTATTTACCCAGCAAAAATGAAGTATCCTGCCAAATCTGTTTAGATAGGTCATTAAACTTGGCCATGAGGTTGTGTTTTAGATTTAGCCTTGAGCAATTGATCTAAGCTGATCAACGATCATTGGAGCTCCAAAAAGAATGAACAAAGCAACTGCTGAAATGATTACAGAGTTGATGAGCTTAGACTTTTTATTTGGATTATCACCGTCAGTAAATACTTGCACGGCATTAAAAGCTATATAAAGCACTGCAAAGATTGGCCCAACAAGCTTAAGCGTGTCATATACAGAATTGTACAAGCTATTAATCTGAGCTTCGCCGATTGCTTGCGCAAAGGTATTCATTGGTACAAAACAACCAGTTAGAAGTACCAAGGCTAGAATTGAATATATGGGTTTAATATTTTTATTAATAAACATAGATAATAAAATACAAAATAACTTTGCCTTTTTATGCAAGTTACATCTAAATAAGCCTTGATAATAATGAAAAATGATGATAATACATTTTAATATGATTGCTGACAATTATTTTGAAGGTGGAAAAGAAGATGTGACTTTTACCAGATTGCTCGAACATATAAAGTCTGTAAAAGAACAGAACAAATCTATTATAATTAAAAAGGGTGTCTTTGATTTGTTACATGCTGATCACATAAAAATGTTCATGAGAATGAAACATATAGCTGATCACGTTATCATATTAACCATAAGCGATCATAATACTTCCATTATTAAGCCTGGCAGACCAATAATTCCAGAATATGCTCGTATTCAAGTGCTAAAGAGCATTCGATATATAGATTACGTTCAAACAGATTATTCTTCTGTGGATTCCGAAACGGGAAAATACTCAAGATTGGTTGATGCTCAAAAACTTAAATTACTTGGAGTTGATAAATTTGTACTGTCAGACAAAACCTCGGATCTGTTTTCAGGATATGATATAGGTGATACTGAGACAATCGTAATACCTGAGGGTTCCAACTTTTCAACGACTGGGATTGTACAGAAGATCAGACAATCAAGTTAGCATTAAAAACCCATTCTAAGACTTTTATTGAATCATTCTTTTTTTCTTCCCATACTTTTCCTCCTTTCAGATAATTAAAAGAAATTACGTTGATTTCCTTAATTAATAGGTGTCCGGCGATTATTTCTATTGGGGGCAGTGAGTTTATTAATGAAATTAAAAAATCCAACTTATCGTATATTTCATCACATAATATTATATATTTAAGCAACTGGGCAATATCAAATATACCATACAAGTACAGCGCATTTGCCCAATCAATTACACATACGTTACCTTTAAGAATAAATATATTCTGCTGTTCTAGATCATTATGTTCTAAAACAGGCATGTAACTATTAATTTTAGGGTATAGAAGCGATGCACACAACTGATCTCTACAATTTAATATTCTATCACTATAGAGTATAATTTGAGGGTCTTTGACTCCGTTAATTATATCAATCTTATCATGTATCATCCACTCTATATACTTCTCAGGGTGAGGCGTGGCATCAAATCTTTTTTTAGCAAAAAAATCCTTTTTTTCTTCAATCCAATAAGAAAGTGCTCGGATTTCTGATCTGTTTAAAGATTCATTATTTCTTTGTTTTTCTGATGTTATATAGTCGAGGATTATAAAACCATCCTCTGTTGAAAAATCCAGTAGCCGGGATGTCTTAAAAGTTGCATTTGGCAAGAAGTAGTTATAAATATCTAACTCTCTTTTTTGCCAACTATTGGGTAGAATTTTTATTACGTAGTGTTTGTCCTCAATTAGTAATAAATATGCCTTAGAATGCCCACCTTTCAAGGCTTTAACGGATTTAATATCATCAGGAGTTCGGATATATTTGTTTTTAATTAAAAAGTTAATTACCTTTTTTAGATTTTTGATCATATTTTTCTTTTATTCTTTCTATGGGTGTATACCCATCATCTTTGAGCTTTAAAAAATATTCCACAGCTTCATCATACCACCGTTCTTCTTTCCACTTATCATTATCTATATACTTCAGCTTCAGTTTATTTATATTCTCTACCAGCGAGTTATACGTGGCATCATTACATATTCCAACTTCACCGTATAACCTAGTGTAGTTAACCAATACTAAAGGAATGTGCAAGAACCCCTCAGGTTCCGCTACTGCAAGCTGTAGGCTATAATCATAATCTTCAAATAATGAAAGATCTGTATCCCAACCCTGAATTTTATTAACCAAGCTTGTTCTATGTACTAGACCATTTGGGTCGCCTTCAAAATCATGTGACCAAAGATTTTCAATTGATGGTTTTTTAGCATAGTTACTTCTTTCCTCTACTACCAGCTTTGTCTCATTTTCTAGCAATATGTTTTGGAAGTTAATCTCTGGAAAAGCAAACATCGCTTTGGGGTTTCTTTCAAAGGCCTCTAATGAAACTTCTAGCCATCGTGGGTAAGCCGTGTTGTCACTATCAAGATATGCTATAAAGTCTCCTGTTGCGTACTCCAGACCCGTTTTCCTACCCCCTGCTGGGCTATGCGTATACTTATTTTTAAAATACTTAATTCTTTTATCAGGAGAAAACTCACGAATAAGTTTATATGTATCGTCGGAAGAATTATCGTCAACAATTATAAGCTCCCAAAATGGGTAAGTTTGATTTTGTATTGAGATTATATTTTTCCACAGGCAGTAAGCCCTATTCCATGTTGGAACGATTACTGAGATTCTTGGCTCTTGTTTCATATTAAAATTGCTTAATGTTTATATCTTTAAATGCGCTGATTATTTCAAAACTAGGTATGTAGTCTGTGACCCATGACCGCCTATCGTTTTTAATAATTTTTACGTCTTTTTTAAGTCTATACGGTTCTGCAAAATAAAACACCGTTGCATATCTCTTTCCAGCTACCTTTTCCCACCAAGGAATAACCGCATTTAAATCTCTCATACCTAGATCTTTCGCTACGTTCTCCATGAGCATTAAAAGTTTAGAGGGATCATCAAAAGTGTAGTTGTTAACAGATTTAATCGATACAGATCCTCTCACTCCCCCACCAGACTCTTTTAAAAAAACAATATCACCTTCACTTAGTTTATGAAATGGGGCAATTCGTTTATTTAATATTTTAATATCTGCAGCTTTTTCACCCGACAAGATTAGGTCAATGTAATCCCGTTTAAAAGTTTTTGAGTTATAGATTGCTAAATGATACATAGGTTGTTTATATAAATAAATTTAAAAAGTTTTCACAGTCTATTTTAATTTCTCCAGTTGGGTATATAATATGGTCAAAAAGATTATGTATTTCTTCTAAGTTAGGCTCTACCTCCTCTATTAATCGACTTCTCTCATGAAATGGCCTTTCGTGCGTAAGTCTCGGTATAGAAATCTCTGGTTTGGTGTTTATTAGTATTGTGACAACTTCATAAGGTCTTTCTTGATACTTCAGCCTTTCCAGCCTCGCCTTCTCTAGCTTTAAGATACTAACAAATGATTTACCTTGTGCCAAGCCTTCGTTTAATCTACCTAGATCAGAACCATAATAATTACCAAACACTTCATTGTGATTCCAATTTGGTGTTGCCGACATCCTTTGGGCATATTCTTCAAGAGTAACAAACTCGTATTCTAATGATCCAGCGGATAATTCTTCTGGACGAGGCTTTCTGGTTGTAGTTGTTCTAAAATATTCAACGTTGTCATTTTTTTCAAGTAAATATCTAACTAAGGTTGATTTACCCGAACCGGACATTCCAAAGACACAGTAAAATTTACCTTTTTTATCGGTCATACAGCTTGTTCTTTACAATTAAGTCTGATAGGTGGTAGGGTAATATTTTATTTAATACATTTAAGAGTTTATCCTGCCATGCTGTATATAATTTATACTTCTTTGTTTTTAATAGTTTATATATTGCCATAGCAGCAACTTCTGGCTCCACTGCTCTTTTTAAAAAAAGAGACCTGTACCACGAGTTTGCAAATTCTAGATAGTTGATATATTCGATTTTATCGCTCGTAACACGCTTCATATTCTTTCCAAATTTTGTCTTCACTGGCCCTGCTTCAAGAACGCTTAAATGTATACCAAAGGAAGCCACTTCCCGTCTTAATTCGTGAGACAGATAATCAATAGCATTTTTTGCAGCAAAGTAAAAAGGTAAGGCTGGTAAGTATTGTCTTGCTCCAGCAGCTGTAACGTTTATTATATGACCACTTCTCTGTTTGGTCATAATTGGCAAAACGCTTTTAATTGGGAACATGTAGCCAAGAATTCCAATATTGAGTTGTCGAACAACATCTTCGTTCGATATGTCCTCAATTACACCAAAAATACCGCTCCCAGCACAATTTATTAGGACATCTATATTAATAAATTCCTTAGAAATCTCTAAAATCGCATTTTCTACATGTTGTGAGTCTGTCACATCACATCTGAGCTCATAATACCCCTGTTGGTTTTTTAATAATAAATCTGAGTATGATCGGGAGAGGCCTATAACATTGTAGCCTTTTGAACATAATAGCTCTGCGGTTGCTTTGCCAATGCCATTAGAAGATCCCGTAATAATTGCTGTTTTGTTCATAATAAGTTAAGATAAGTGAATGGTTCTGCCATTGCTTTTATTAAAGAGGTTTATATTTCTCTCGTCATCGTCTATTAAAAGGCAGTTTTTAAAGTCACTAATGTTGTAAATATTCTGAGCACAATCAAAAAGATTTTTACCCTGGTCAATTTTAAGACATCCAAAATCACAAGAAAGTATGATGTTATCAAAATATGACCTTAAAGTATCGTTCTTACCTAAAAAGTTATCTCTAAATATATCCATATTATCGGATAATAATACTTTCTTACTGTTAGGCCACCTTGATTTTATGAGATTAAGTAATGGCCAAGCAGTGCCGTATAAATGGGCATCCTTCTCAAAACTGTCTCTTAAATACTTTTCACTATTATTTTTAGTATAACCGCTTAAAAGCGGTAGGTCGGTCAATCCTTTTTCCCCTCTCATCCAGTCCTCTACAAGCGCTTTGTCTTCGAATACCCTCTTTATCCATCTGCTTAATTCTTTATTATGTTTAACCTCATTACACCAAAAGCCTCGTAGGCCTAAAACCCCGTGCCAATCAATAAATATTACTTCGAACTCGTCATTCATTAATGATTTCATATACTTTACTAATATTTTCTTTATTTAATAAAAAATATTTTCCAATAATGGCGTTAAACTCATTAAAATATTCTTTTATCTTCCCCACTCTTTCCAAATTTAAATCTTTATCAAACCACAATTCAGTCGTTCGGTTATCAATAAAGTGCTCTTTAATTAATTCTAAAAACTTATCATCATTTGTTGAATCAGAAGCTAAGCCGAATGAAATTTTATCATACCTAAAATCTTTCTGTGAATCAACAATATTGTATAAATCGGCATGATGAACTGATAGAATCAGTCGAGATTGCAAATTAATTTGCATGTTTTCAGATAAAATAGGCTCACCCGCATATTGTAGAAAAATTCTGGTAGGATTATTTGTTATACCTGATAAGTATTCATCTATTAGCTCTCTGTAGTCTCTTGATGAAAAGAAGTGAATACTGTAAGGAACTCCCAAAGAGTTAAACATGGCTAGTTTTTCAGCTATGCTTGCTTTATCTGTATTAAAGTCACCATACAGTGTTCCATCAGAAACATCGATATGAAAATCTGTAATTGGATTGTTGATATAGTAATCAAACACCTGCTGTTTACTAAGTATAGTTTTGGTAATGCTCATTGATAAGCTTCCTGAAGCACGCCTTCCTAGCGATTTTAATAAAACATCTATCAGATGATAATCAATGTTGTCTTCCCTCCTTATAAAGGATTGAACATCAAAGCCAAAAATACCAGTTTTGTCATGGATTTTTATCATGTTATTATCAACCCCACCCGCTATTAGTAGCTTTTTTTTAACATTATCACTAAATCGTGCAAGCAACTTTTTTTGGTTGGTCTTACCTGTGCCCCCCTCAAATGATGTATCATATATAGTAAGATCCCCGTACTCAATCAAATTTATTGCATCTGAGTAAGTTAATGAATCTGTTATGACGGTAAAAACCTTTAAATCGGGAAACCATTTTCGAATTTGGTCTATTAAACTTCTTGTTGCCTCATAGTGAAGCTGTATCCCATAAGGTTTATACAATTTAATCAAGTTTTGAAGGGTTGCAAAATCTTCTATTTTGGTAACGATGATTGGCCTTCCTCCCAATATATTTATATAGTTACAAATACTGAGGTTTTTCTTCTCATTCAGGTTAGATTGATGAATCACATGAACACCCAGAAAATCAACCCCAGTAATGACAGCGTACTTAGCAAAAGGCAAAGAGTCTACCTTGCATATCTTTAAATGGATTTTATTCAAATCTATCATAATAATTGTTTAATTTGTTTATAAGAAGTAGCTTTGATATACGATATGCTGTTGATACCACTCATCTGCAACTTAAGAAGATGTTTGGAGTACCTAAAAATTACAATGACTCTTTTTCCGTTATGTACTGCGTATTTAAAAAGAGTGGCAGAATAAGCCGACTCTACTGAAAGAAAGATAATCACTAGATCAGCATCTTGGATGGAGTCAATAGCAACTTTTAGGTAGTCATAGCTTGGAGATTGTTTAAATTTAGGCTTATTATCTACAAAACTTAGCCTGTAGTTTAACCAGTCTTCATTTATTTGATATCCCTGTGAAAGGAGTTCGGATCTAACCCAAAGAAGTCTTGAATAGTCAGCCTCTAAAGATCGTATACTGCAAATGATAAAGGCTTTCATATTTTAAAATTAAATGAGGGGTGGCGTAATGATTGCTGGATTCCATAACGAATCTTATCAAATACACCATTTGTATTCTTATATGATTCCGTTGAACTAATTTTAGTATATTTACTCTCGTGCAATATACAGCTTCTCGAGAGTACTATAGGGTTTATCATCCCATGATCCACCATCTCCATTTGTTTTATCCTTTTAGTACCAGAATAAGATAGGCATGCGAAAAATATATTTAGTGGCTTAGCCTTCTTTACCTCAATCACAAGTTTCTCTAAAGTTCTGCCTGTAAGTACATTATCATCAAGTATCAGTACATTTTTCCCTCGAATTTTATTTTCTTCAAAGTTTATTATTGATTCGTTAGTGGAGTAATTCGATAATTTTACAAATGATCTGGTAGCTTTAGGAAAAAGACTATTTGCTAAAAAAGGAAGTTCTATCCCACCAAATCTGATACCAATTAAATGGTTAATTCTCTTATTGGCTTCTGTTTTTAACTTTTCCAAGAAAAGATAGTTTAGATATGGATTGTCAGCCTCTTTGTAGGATCTTAAAACTGCGGGGGTTTCAATTTCCTGACTTTGAAAAAGAGAAAAGTTCCAAACCAGCTTTTTAGATTCATGTACTAAATCAAGTATAGGCAGTATTGCAACTTCACCACACATGGTACTATAATATTGGTCAACAATTTTGCTTAGCAGATTCTCAAATTGTATTTGAAAAATCTTCTTGCTGTCATGAGTAAGGGTCAATTCAAATAAAATAAGCATCTTATAACGAATATCATCCAACAGCACCATCATAGGCAGCTTGGTAATTAAGCGCTCATTAAAAAGCTTCTCAACCAAATTTAGGGATACTTCTAGAGTGCTTATTAACCGAATTAGCTTATTTTCATATGTATCATCAATGCCTGATATATAATAGACATGGCCTCTAGAATAAAGGCTATCGCCTTGCTTTTTAAAATAGGGAATTCCGAAGTATGAATTTTCAATGTAATGGAGTGCCTGCTTTTCACTTTCGCTCAAATCTTTAAATTTGAAAGTTAAGCTTCCAAGATGGTTGAATTTTAGATTATTATTAATATTACCAATCAGCCTACTAAAATCATTGTTTAAAACCTGCTTATAACCATAAAAAAATTCTCGTATTTCGGGTCTGTGCGAGACGACGTAGTCTGAGTCTAAATTTATTGAAACCGAAGATATATCTTGCATTGGTATTATAAAGTTATCAATTAATTGGAAAATTACTTTAGTTATTTGACGTTTTTCTTTTTAAAAGGTACAAATTTTATGGATAAGCGATTAAAAGGAGTTTTACCTGATAACCTGTCTTACATTGCAGTGGTTGTTATTCGTAAAGGAAAAACTAATAATTAAAAATCTCTAGCATTTTCGTTTTGATGATTTTCATCTGTTTTTCATCAAGCTCTGGCGATAGATTAAAGACTAATTCCAGTTCTAATAACATAACTAGAAGATTTTCAAAAGCTTTAACTTTTCGACTAGAATCTTCGTCTGATTTATTAAAGGTTTTATTAATCATTATTTTGGTAATTAAAATAAAGATACAACTATATGGAATATTATTGCAATGTTGTCAAGTTCAGCTTAACGCCTTAAATATCACTTTACTACCTACAATTAGAAAATATTATGTCATTTTTTAAAAACTCTCAGGTTGCAAAAAAATTTAAAGTCTCACATACAACAGTGACCAACTGGATAGAAGCAAGTGAAAGAGGGCAAAATGATCTTCAATTAGCAACAATGGGTAAAAGACGGGTAATAATAGACAATTCCCACAATACAGAAGTAATTAGAAAACTTGTTCAGCGAGGGAAAAAACACTCGTGGACGAGCAAGAAAGTAATTACGGCGGCAAAAGATGAAATTTACAACATCTTTTCTCCACAACAAATTGCTGAGCTTGTAACAAGTATTCTTTCAAAAAATGAAATACCTTATAAATTTACATATTTAAACGGCGGAGCCGATTTATGGGAAAAGCACTATGCGATATCAGCTGACAATGAAAATCGTGTAGTTTTTAAAGAAAATAAGTTGATATTAGAGAATATCGAAAACTTTCTTTTTAAATTCTCAAGGTATAATAAAATAAATCTATTTGATATTGGGTGTGGAAACGGTCTTCCGTCAACAACTATAATTGATTACTTACTTGATCACAATGTTGAGGTTACATACACTGCTCTCGATATTAGTGAGAGAATGATACAAATAGATAAAGAAAAGTTGGTAAACAAATATCCAAATATTCCTTACAATAGCGAGATAATTGATTTAGACTGTTGTAACTTAAGTAAAATATTATTAGAGAAAAAAGGTGGTGAGGATATCAACCTGCTTCTCTTTTTGGGAGGTACCGTCGGTAATCAGCAAGACACAAGCAGAATATTATCTAACTTAAGGGATTCAATGTCTAAAAATGACTACCTGTTGATTGGCGCAGGCCTTGAGACAAATGAATACAAGTATAGCTCAACTGAACCCCACAACGAGTTTCACTACAAGCGTACTACGTGGATATTGGATTATTTAGGTTTAAACGATTGTTACCCAGACACTGCTTTAGATACCTACGATCAAGAAAAGCGTGAATATATAAGAAAAATACCTATACAGAAAGATGTATTAACTAGCATTACCATTGAGGATAAGCATGTAAATTTAGAATTCAAAGAAGGCGATGAACTACTTGTATCTCGCTTTAGGAGATTCACAGAGGAAGAGATAGTGCATGATGTATTGAGTCACAAATTCGCCATCGACCAATTCATTAGTGGCTTGGACGATAGCTATGTTTTACTTATCGTAAGACCAAAAAAACAACTATAGATATTTTATTTCTCACCTACACCATTGATAATGATCCTATGTTTACAAATATCGAAGAATAGTTTATTTGAATTTTATGAGCAAACAATTAAATTTTGTAACAACAAATCATGGGAAGGTATCAACATTGCAAAATAAACTTGGTGACAAATTCCATATTAATCAAATAAAGCTTGACATCACAGAGCCACAAGCAGACTCTGTAGAAGAAATAGTTAAGATAAAAGCCTCATCGGCTTTTGATCTAGTTGGGCAAACGGTTATAGTACACGATACTGGCTTTATAGTACCTAGTTTAAATAATTTTCCTGGGCCTTACATAAAATATATTTTAGAAACCGTTGGAATTGAAGGAATTTTAAAATTAATGGATAAGGTTGAAGTTCGTGATTGTTATTTTGTAGGAAGTATATCAGTTCATGATGGGGAGCAACAAAAAGTATTTTCTAACACTGGAAATGTTTGTCAACTAGCAACCGAGATTAAAGGTAGCTTACCCGAAAATGCATGGAGTCCCCTATGGCAAATAGTGATCCCCAGTTGGTCAAATGGCCTAACTTATGCTGAGGTCGGTCAAGAAAAAATGAGTAATAGAGAAAAGAGTGTGAAAGGTAAATCTGAAATCGACCAGCTTGTAGATTATTTAAAATCCATTGAATGATTTCTTCTGTAGTTATAGAGGTTGCTTCGATCTAATGATTGTCTCTTTCGGAGGTAGCCCCTGGGGGCGCAGGAGGGGCGGGGGCTCGTTTTGAGGGGTCGACCCCCTTAAAACGAATACTCTTCGCATAATTCAAGAAGTCTTTTGTATTTATCATCAATCTCTTGAGCTGATAGATCTGGAAATGATTCTTTGAGATCCTGAATTATCTCATCTTTCATCTTCTCTATAACATCAAATGGATCCATATGAGAATCAAGGCAGTTAACAAAGAACGTTTCATACACCTTGCTAAAGAACTGCTCCTTAACTCCATCAGATAATTCTTGAACTTCATCAGTTTCAAATAACTGGCGAGCTATACAATCAAGCAGGGCGTAAATGACAGGATTAGGACTATCGAGAATACTTTTTGCATCAAAACAAAGTTCTTCTACGATTTCAATTACATCACCTGAGTATATACCATATTCTTGTATTTTAGTATCAATCCAATTTTGATCTAAATAACCAAAAAACTAAAAGACATAGTACTGATATTCTAAAGAATATCTAATTCCCTGTCAGAGGCTCTATGGTGAACGGGTGAGGTGGTAAAAGATATTAAACAGTTTCTAAGTGCGTTAATGAATGCGATGGAATAGCTCAAAATAAATGGCGTGAATATCAGCATCACGATAACAGTGACAAGTCTGTGCACCAAGGAATAAATATCCTCTTTTGCTTGACCATCACGGATATAGTAGATCATCAGAAGCGCTTGCCATGCAAGAAGTAAAATCATGAACGGAAATATGACTTGCAGGAGTAAATTACTATACTTACTTGCTGGGCTCATCTCCCCATAACTAAACTGTATAGTTTCATTAATTCTACCCGCAACATCGGGGGTGGTAGCCACAAATCCATCTAAGAGCGGAGCAAAGATATTTAGAATAGTTTCAGCTAAGATTAGATTGCCTAAAACAGCTGAATTTACTACAGCGTTCTCCTGCCCTACTCCTTCACTAATTTCAACTAGACTTTGAGTAGTGCTTGGCGTGCTAGAATAAACAGGAAATATCAATTGAGCTACTAGAAATGATAGAGCAAATAAAGAAAGTAGAAATATAAGGGTGAGAATAACTTTCTTCCTATTAATTCCCCACTCTTGTTTGAGCACTCTAAAAATATCAAAGTATTTACCCAATACAAATGAAGTATCCTGCCAAATCTGTTTAGATAGGTCATTAAACTTGGCCATGAGGTTGTGTTTTAGATTTAGCCTTGAGCAATTGATCTAAGCTGATCAACAATCATTGGAGCTCCAAAAAGAATAAACAAAGCAACGGCTGAGATGATTACAGAGTTGATGAGCTTAGACTTTTTATTTGGATTATCACCATCAGTAAATACTTGCACGGCATTAAAAGCGATATAAAGCACTGCAAAGATTGGCCCAACAAGCTTAAGCGTATCATATACGGAATTATACAAGCTGTTAATCTGAGCTTCGCCGATTGCTTGCGCGTGAGCTTCAATAGGAATGAGAAGTGCAAAAGCACAGGCTAGTGCAATAAAATAAAGTTGTTTGTTTTGTAATAGCTTATTCATAGAAACTGATTAATGTAGTAATAACTTTGACATTTGACTAATAATTGACATAACTAGGAAAGTAGAGCTACCATTAAATGGTGTTTTCTGGCTCCTCAAATATTTTCAAACAAAGAAGTTTAAGTTTTTGCATTTGTGCTTTACTTAGCTTCGGTGACAAGTTGTAAGAAAGCTCAAGCAGTTTAATCATTTGAATTAAACTTTTGAAAGCCCTCTCACTCCTCCTCTTATTTTGTTTGAAGTTGGTAGTCATACAATTTGCAGATAAAAGCAAAGTAGTAAACCTTTCTTAAAACTAAAACATTTGTCAAATAAATTAAATCTTAACCCTTAGTAATAAATATCTTTAACCTATGAAATACTATAAAAACGCTGAAATTGCTCAAGAATATGCTGTTTCACTACCCACGGTAGCAAACTGGATTAAAGATACTTTATCAGGGAAGAAGAAATTAGAACTCATTCATGAGAATGGAAAAAATTATATAACCAAGACAGATGAAAATACTAAGTTATTGCAGAGATATGTTGCAGAAGGCTTTAAGTATAAGCCATCAAATGCAAGAGCTGTTGTTGAACCTGATCCCAAATTTATAAAATATCTTTCAGATAAACAACTAATTGAGATAAAGAAAGGTATTACAGATAAAAAGCTTTTAGATATTAAGTTTGCTTATATTGATGGAGGTGCAAATGTATGGAGTGAAACATACGCTCATTCACAAGGAGGTTCTAATCCAATCGCTGCGTCCTATAACAAAATGAATATTTTGACTATCCCCAGAATATTAGAATTAGCGGGGAACAGAAAAGTTAATATTATTGAAGTAGGAGCAGGAAATGGCAAACCTTTGCAAGAGTTTTTACATAAACTAGAGATGGAGAATCGGTTAAATTCTTATATTTCAATTGATATTAGCTCTGAGATGAATGAGATTCAAAAACAAAATCTTTTAAAAGTTTTCCCTAAGCTTGACTTTTACTCTTACGTCGTCGACGTAGAAAACGATTCATTTGAAGATATAGTGTATGAATTATACCAAGACCACCCAGAAACAATGAACATATTTGTCATGTTTGGTGGGACTTTCGGAAATTTCATTAATCCTGAAAAAGCCATAATGAATATTGAAAAGAGTATGCTTACCGGAGATCTTCTATGTATTAATAACCCATATCCACATCCTGATAGATTTAAAGATGCAAAGTACATGTACGAATCACCAACGGTTGATCATTACTTATTTGCATCTCGGGGACTTGGACTACAAGTCGACGCAAACGATCTAGAATATTACTTTGACACCGCTAAAACGACTAGAACATTATTTTTAAATATACCTTTTGATCACACTATTAAGCTAACAATTAATGACCGAGAAGAGACTATTGATTTGCCTAAAGGAATGAAAATACAAATATGGCAAAACCGAATGACTGACCTAGAATATATCCAAAGCGTGGCGAAGCCCTATGATCTGTTTCTTGCTCTGTATACAATTTCAAGTGATAATAAATTTCTTCTCACAGTTTATAGAAAGGAGAGTAGAAATTAATAATAAAACATTTTGACTAACTAAAACATACATCTATTTATATAGAATTATAATTCAATTTGACAATTGTTTTATTTTATATAAGGGTAGCTGGCAACAAGTTGCACAACGCACTTGTAATTTTTACATTTTGGAGGAATAAGCGTGTTTTCTACCGTAGTTTCACTCGCCCATATTGCACAAGGTCTCTGTGCTCCTTTCGCAGTACCAAATGACTATTCACAGGAGGATTGGCACGCAAGAATCAGTGCGCTCACTTTAATCACGGAGCTGCTCAGTTTTCACATCTCAGAGTTTCCGTTTTTTCAAACTAGCTGCAATGATTTCTCTTTGCTTTCACCTGCTGAAGCCGTTGATTTAACGCATCAGTTTCGTGAGTTTGAGCTTGAAACTCCAGTCAGGAATTTGTTGCTCAATGACTCCGAGTACCAACCGCTCATTGACTATCATAATGTCTTAAGGGGAACCACAAAATCTCAGGATGTTGTAAATATGTTCAGAGGGGTGATTTCCGTCGAGAAGTTGGCTATCAGTACCTGTAGTCTTGCGATTACGAAATATGAACTCCCGTTGAGCGTTTTCACAATGTTTCTGGACGTGATTCGAGATGAGTGTCTTCATCTTTTAGCGCTATCTCGTCTCATTGATGTTGAGCCTTTGTTTGATGGCTGGATCGCTGAAAAGCGCAAGCCAGCTTGGGATCAGGTTTTACAGTGCCAAACATCATTGGAACACGTTCTCCTAGAGCATTGCTTGTTTGAAGGAGAGGGTTCTATTTCAGCGAACTACGCGGTTTCTCTTGCAAAACAGCTTGGTTTCCCAGACGTAGCCTTGAGTGTTATTGCCAGAATTGCTACTGAGGAAATGCGACACGCCACCGTTGGATATCAGATGGCAGGAATTCTTGCCCGCAATGATTCAGAACGGCATCGAGCGGTTGAGCGTTCTCTTTCGCTTTTGCGCGTCATTGAACCTTTGGAGGATCCAACCTCAATCAAAGGTAAAAAGCAGCAATTTGCTGAGAGTGTTATCAGAGGCTATGCTCAGGATGGTGACTGGATGAGAGCGACCAACTTAATTGTGGAGGAGTCTATTCGTTACGCAAGTTAATGCATCTGAATGTAGAAATAAAGTAGGGTCGATATTTATAATTTATATCGATCCTACAATTTCTTGTATACATTTTGGATTGAAGTTTTAAACCCTGGTACTTCTTCGATTATTATCTGACCATTTAAGTTTTGCTGGACATCAATGCAATCATCTATATCATAGAGATTATCAAGGTGAACCCCGCTATAATCTACAAGGAGGGTTTTCATAGCTTTTTTTATGGCTTCCCCTTTTGTTGATGCTACAAAGAAACCGTTTTCATGATCTTCAGTTAAAGACCCGTTACTTGCAGCACCAAAATTAATAAAGAAAAGTTTTAGATCATTGGTTGTATTTTCTGTACCTCCTATACTTATTTTATAATTATCAACTCCTTCAACCATTGCAACAGCATCAATATGCAAGCCTGCCTGCTCACCAAACCAGAGCTCTTTAATCCTATCGTTTTCTTCATCAATATCAGAAGATGCTAAAAAAACAATGTCGTGTACTTCAATATTTGCACCCTTTGCATTACCTCCTAAATAGACAGCAAATAGTTTTTTAACCATAGTTTTATAATTACTATTCATCATTAATACAAATGTCAAAATGGAAAAAAAGATTTTAATTCTCGGACAAGCATTACCTGAAAAACCCGTAGACGTACCATTTCAAAGAACAAGGCTTTATAGATGGCTCGAATCAGTTGGGATAACTAAAAAAGACATTATGGAAAGATTTGTATTTAATGCACTTCTAGATGTATTTCCAGGAAAAGTTAAAGGTAAGGATAGAGAGCCTACACAAGAAGAAATTAAAGATAATATACCACGGCTTCTACAGTTAATTGAAGACAATAATATTGATATAGTAATACCAGTAGGAAAACTCGCAATTACCGCCGTTTTAAATCGAGACGGTGTAGAACTCCAAGAAGTAATTGGAACGGAGTATGCGGCAAAACCGTTTAATTCTGGTAATCGAGAAATTGTCATAATCCCTCTCCCCCACCCCTCAGGGTTAAGTACTTGGACTTTTAAAGATGGAAATAAAGAACTATTAGAAAAGGCTTTGGAGCATATCAAAAGAAACTTTTAGTTTCTTCTAAGTGTATTATGGTTAAATGCGTTGGCTATTATTCCTAGACACTTTTGTCATAGGGGTACGCCAGATTTACAACTTTGATTTGAACTAGCTTGTTAGCTCAGCTTTGACGAGAATAGTTCTATTGGGTGTATTTAATTGCATCCTATGAACGAATTAACAAACGAGTGTTTAAACAATTTACTTAATACTTGTAAGCAAGATAATCGAATCCCCTGTGTTGATTTGCTGATAGCAAACGAACAGGGTGAAATACTAGTCCAAAAGCGCGCAGATAACAGACAGCTTTTTCCTGGATGCTGGGAAGTCCCAGGTGGGCATGTTGAAGAAGGTGAAGGTTTTGAAGATACAATTAGAAGAGAAATCAAAGAAGAGCTTGATATGGACTTTGTGAAGCTAATCGAATTTGTTGATTCCTTCGATTGGGAAATGGGAGAAAGCAAGTACAGAAACTTTCAATTTTTAGGAGTCGCTACGGGTACTCCAAAACTCACTGAACCAGAAAAGACTACAGAACTCAAATGGATTAATGACAGTAATTTAGATGTACTCATTGATAACAGAGAGAAAGGAGATGATCATCATTGTAGAGTTGTTAAGAAGGCTCTCGAACTTCTGAAATAAAACTTTAATTAAACAAGATGTCTATAAAAATCAATAGCCAAAAGGCTATCACCCTAACCCACAATTATGTAAAAAATAATCAACAATCTGAAGAGGGTGCTCACGACTATTGGCATATTTATAGAGTATGGAAAAATGCTCAACTGATTGGTTCCAGCGAAGATGTTGACATGACAGTTGTAGAGCTAGCAGCCCTGCTTCATGACATTGCCGACTCCAAGTTTCATAACGGAGACGAGGAGGTTGGCCCTAAAGTTGCCGGTGAATACCTTAAGAGTATTGGCGTTGAGGATGGTGTTATCGAACATGTAACAAAGATTATCCGCCATATGTCCTTTAAAGGTGGAAACAATCAAAGCCCTATAAATTCAAAAGAATTTCAGGTAGTACAAGATGCAGATCGTCTTGATGCAATTGGAGCAATTGGTATCTCAAGGTGTTTCGCTTTTGGCGGTTATTTCCAAAGAGACATCCACAACCCAGATATCGAGCCTAAGCTTAATATGACTAAGGAGGAATATAAGAAAAGTAAATCAACATCGCTCAATCATTTCTATGAAAAGCTTTTTCTATTAAAAGATCGTATGAATACAGAAACTGGAAGACGAATAGCTGAAAAGCGGGATCACTTTATGCATCAATTTGTTGATGAGTTTTTAAACGAATGGGAAGGCTTGGCTTAAGTATATTTCCTCGGAGGTAGCCCCTGGGGGCGCAGGAGGGGCGGGGGCTCGTTTTGAGGCAGAATTGCCTTAAAACGAATACTCTTCGCATATTTCAAGTAATCTTTGGTGCTTGTCGTTAAGCTCTTGAGCTCGTAGGTCTGGAAATGATTCCTTGAAATCCTGAACTATCTCATCTTTCATCTTCTCTACAACATCTAATGCATCCATATGAGAATCAAGGCAGTTAACAAAGAACGTTTCGTACACCTTACTAAAGAACTGTTCTTTAACTCCATCAGATAATTCTTGAACTTCATCATATTCAAACAGTTGCCTTGCTATACAATCAAGCAGGGCGTAAATGACTGTATTCGGACTATCAAGAATGCTCTTTGCATCAAAACAAAGCTCTTCTACGATTTCAATAACATCACCTGTATATATACCATATTCTTGTATTTTAGAATCAATCCAATTTTGATCTAAATAACCATAAAAACTAAAAGTCATAGTTATATTTATCGTAGATAAATACTAATACCCTGTCAGAGGTTGAATTGAGGTATGGAATGGTGGCGGGGGTTGGAATGGAATACCTCAAGACGCCTTGACAGGGTATTAAAGAAAGGGTGGGCGGGAGAGAATACTATCTTTTGCCCAAAGGGTGGAGAGAACGTAATTTGAGTTACTCAAATCGAAAGTGTCCGTAGGACTGTTTCGGTGAAGCGGAATCAGCATAGCTGACAAAAGATGGTGTGAACGGGGTAAAGAGACTTGCAAATAAGTAAGTCTTTATTTTTGATTGCTGTATGAAAAGCACAAATCCTTTAAGTGGAGTTTTTTGGCCAGAAAATGAAGATAATTTGTTTTCTGTAACAAATACTGTTTCTTCTTCCGATCTTACATGGCAAAAACATTTTGATACACGAGAATTTGGATATATCAGAGCATATAAGATGAGTGCTGATATATTAGTAAATCACTTATACCGTGATGATGCTGGATGGAATCATGCAGAGCATGATCTGCTCGTTTATCCTATTTTATTCATCTATAGACACATCATTGAACTACAATTGAAATCTCTTTTAGCACTGGGACACCAGCTTGATGGTTCAGAGTTTCCCGAAAAAGAAATGAATTCTCATAACTTAAATATTTTGTGGCGCAAGTTTTCTGAATATATTCATAAACATTATCCTCAGGAAACAAAGGAGGATTCATTTATTTCAGTTCAAAGGATTATCAATCAACTACATCAAACAGATCCATCTGGCTTTGCATTTAGATATCACACGAATAAGGAGAGAAGTGAATTATCATTTAGTGGGATTGACCGTATTGACTTAGCAAATGTTGGAGGTATAATGGAGGGTGTTTACAACTGGCTTGCAGCCGGAATAGATATGTTCACAAACGATCTTGATATTAAAAGAGACATCGAAGCTACTTTTAATTTATTACCCAATGATATTACATAATTGGAATTAATTCTAAGAGAAGGAGCTTAAAGTGAGTTATCTATCCTCAGAGTGTCTAAAGCATCAAGTACCTGTGCTTCACCCGTTACACATAGAGCAGTTCCCCCAAGGTCAGCAAACACCTGGCACACCTTAGTAGAGTCATCAATAACATAGGCTTGATCAGGGTTAAATCCTAATAGAGCGATTGTATCCTTAAAATACTTCCCTTCGTTGTGATTCTTTTGATATCCGAAATCATAGGAATTATCTATTCTATCGAACACTTCGCTCATTAATGGGTTTGCCGGCAGTGTCCAGCGATTGAAGCTATCCATATTGCCAGTTGAATGCACAAGGTAAAATTCATCTTTCATTTGATTTAGTTTGTTGAGTATTGGCTTTGAGACATCGATATCTTTGCAGTCTTGAACGAATACTTGCCAAATGTTATCGTAATCAATGCCTCTGTCTTCGCACAATTGGTGAACTATTTGTTCAGAAGTATAGGCACCATTCATCCAGTCCTTAACTAGCTGAGGGTTTTGATTAAACAAGTAGTCTTCAATTTTACTTTTAGTTCGCGGGTGACTTTCTGCCAGACTGAACCAGAAATGCTTGTATGAAAGCACTCCATTGAAGTCTACGAATAAGATTTTTGATTTATTGGGCATACTTTTATGAATTAAAAGGCCACCAGCCCTTCTTTTTATCATTTTCTACCCTACTCTCTAATAGTTTTTGCTGACTATCAATTAGAGGTAGGAAATTGTCTTGAATATTCTTAAGAATAACATTGGATTGATTTCTTGACTCTGATAGCTCTGATAAGAGTGCATTAATTTGACTGTCTTTTATTACTAATTGGTCTTTAAGTGATTTATTCTCTTCTTTAAGGTTTGATATAACCTCGTCCTTAGCATTTGTTAACAAGATGTTAACATCGGAACTCTTTTTGTTAACATCAATTCCATCAAAACTCTTGTTAACATTAGAGGTTTTATTTGTTAACAAAATGTTAACATCAACACCCAAACGCTTAGCAGCATACACTGCTTCAATTACCTTCTTCTTACCGTCAACTTTAATATAATTTTGATCTGGATTTTCTTCTAAACATTTATTTCTAACTGTGTTTGGGTGTACCCCTGCCCTACTCGCTATTTCCTGAACGCTTAAAAATTCTTTGTTAACATCATTGTTAACATGCGTGTGTTTATTGTTAACAATTTTGTTAACATCGGTTATTTTACTCATAGTGATTTGCGTACTTGTTTGTTAACATACGTGAAGTTATTTGTTAACAAAGATTATGTCAAATGTTAACATAGCCCAAGTTTTTTGCATTTTAGTTGACAAGCAACGATATTTTAAAGATATTCCAGTTATCAATTTTAATCATAAAATTGGTCGTAATAAATTTGGTTAACCTGATTTGGGCTCCAAACTAATTAAACGTTAATATGATTATATCCATAGCATCTCAAAAAGGTGGTACTGGTAAGACAACCACATCTATATCCTTAGCTACTGCACTAGCTCAAAGGGGAAAGAAAGTCTTACTAATCGACATTGATAGTCAAGCCAATTCATCAAAAGTTTTACTTAGTGACTATCAAGATATAACTTCTGCAAAATCAATTTGCGCTACAATTCTTGAGAAAAAACCTTTAGCAATACGAAAATCAAGTATAGATAATCTTGATATCGTTCCATCTCATATCCTCCTATCAAATACGGACATAGAGCTGACAACTGCGATGGATCATCGAGAAGCTCGTTTAAAAAATGAATTAGATAAAGTAAAAGATAGTTACGACTATATCTTTATCGACTGCCCCCCTGCCCTTTCTTGGCTTACTTTAAATGCTTTCACAGCATCGGATAGACTTATAATTGTTACAAGTCCTGGTTACTTTGAGCTTGATTCAATCAACCAAATAACTAAAACAATGCAGCAAGTTCAGGAAAACTTCAACCCAGAATTTGAGCTCCTTGGTCTATTGTTCACCATGAGTGATCCAACAATTAATAGTAAAACATCTATCCGCCTATTACGCCAAACGTACGGCGACGCTGTCTTTGAAACAATAATTCCCAGAAATACTGATCTTAGGGATGCTCATATGAGCCAGCAAGATATCCATACCTATGCCCCCAAATCTGCTGGATCGAGTGCATATATCAAACTAATTAAAGAAGTGTTTAGCATATGACCAAAAAGGTAGTACCTCCTTCTAATTTGGTAAACGAGCTAACGTCTAGTGCTTTTTTCCATAAGCAAAAGGACAGGCAAGTAGAGCAAGCCTCTGATGTCCCAAAAACAAACATATCTGCCGTCACAAGTGACGGCGGTAGTGACGGCACACAACCTATAGCCACGTCTACACTATCAGACACCAAGACAGTATCAAAAAAAGCTTTAGCACTTACTAGCTTGGATAAAATCATTAAAAGTGTGAATAGCAATGCCGATACTTCTGAAAAGATGACAGTAAGAATGACCAAGGCTGAAAAGAAAGCTATTGAAAATTTCTTTGCTTTGATAAACAATCATACGGATATCAAGTACACTAAATTAAGCGTTAGTAAACTTATTCGTATCTGTGCGAAGTATATGGTTGATAACCACTCTCAAGAAATACTTGAAAGATATATTAAGGCCTCTAAGGACGATTTCTGGATGTAGACGATTAGTTCCGATTCCAATTTCAATATAGACAACTGCTTAGCAGTTGTTTTTTTATATCTTCCCCCCAACAATCTAATGCAACAAAATAACTAATATATGTTACTATTGTTGTATGAAGAAAAAATACTTTAGAATTACTTCTCTTGATAGAGAAAAGATAGAATATTATCTTAATTAAGAAAGACTTAATTCAAAT